>Ga0302297_1000009_pt1 | contig 58599 bp, 47 predicted proteins | sample III_Fen_N3_2_FD_202094 | JGI IMG/M metagenome (GOLD analysis project Ga0302297, IMG submission 202094) | Peat permafrost microbial communities from Stordalen Mire near Abisko, Sweden - III_Fen_N3_2 | ecosystem: Environmental > Terrestrial > Soil > Wetlands > Permafrost | place: Sweden: Abisko...
GGTGTAAAGGTGGCGACACCAAAGCCGAGCGGTACTAATTGCCCGTGACTTTGTTCATGACCGGGGCCACGTATCCCTGATACGGCCCCGTCGACAGGTCCGAAAAGATTTGAAAACGAAATTGCTTCTTAAACAACACGACATGTCAACCTTATTTGAAGGTGACTATAGCGTCGGGGTCCCACCTCTTCCCATTCCGAACAGAGAAGTTAAGCCCGCCCACGCCGATGGTACTGCGCAAGTGGGAGAGTAGGTAGTCGCCGTTTTTTGAAGAGCCCCGTGAGAGTTATCTTGCGGGGCTTCTTTATTTTAATAAAAATGGTTAGATTTGTTATTCAATCCTTAAAAGAATAATTCATGACAAACCTGCGGGAATCCTTGCTGCTCCTCTTTTTGGCATGCTTTGCGACGATAAGTGCCCTGGCATCCGATTTCAAGGCCGGCTACGTCATCTCCAACCAGATGGATACGCTCTATGGCGAGATCAACAACAGAAGTTACCGGGAGAACTCGTTACAGTGCCAATTTAGGAAGACTCCGGCGGATACGGTTCAGCTATTAAATCCAAACGATATTTTCGGTTACCGTTTCATCGACGGAAAATATTATGTATCCAAATTTGTACCTCAGTACAAGTCGGTCCTTTTTTTGGAATATTTGGTAAAAGGGAGCCTGGATGTCTTTTTTATACAAGACAACGACAATGTCAATCGATTCTATGTAGCAAAGGACACTATGCCGCTCCGGTTGTTGAAGTACGAACTCAAGGATATTTATGAAGAAGGGTTGCATTATCAACAACTATATAACATGAGCAACCAGGTACTTGAGTATTACACCATGGATTGTCCGGAAATGCTACCACTCATCCGTAAGATGAAAAAACCGGAACATGAGCAGATGATACGACTGGCAAGTGAGTATACCCGAAGAGTCTGCCCCGGGGGAACTTGCGAGATTTTCGAAAAGAAAATGCCATCAAAAGTTTATGTATCAGCCTCTTCGGGAGTCGGATATTTCTCGCTCTCCAAGAATCGGATATTGAATATTTACCCATTCAACTCCGACGGGCTCTATTTTTCGTATTCCATCAACATGCTGTTTCAACAACCTTGGGTGAGTGAATCAACTTATTTTGGTATAGGGCTCTCCGATGAAAACCGTATACCCGTTATTTTGTTGCACATGCCTGATGGTAAAGGCGTTAAACCATTTATCGGATATGAGATAGATCTCAATCACCTGTTAGCGACCCAAAATGTGATGACTGGTTTTTGCATTCCAATAGGCAGTTTAGCTCTAAAAATCACTGCAAATCTAGGAACTGAATTATTTTTTACACCAATAACCACCTCCATCCAACTAGGTTTGTTGTATCAGTTGAGATAGAATTTGCAGTCCGAACAGCTTTCAAAATACAGATTATTTTTATGCATTTGATGCTGATTATAAGGATAAATTTCTTTATCTTTGCGGGGTTTTAAAAAACATGCACCTTGGGCAAATTTGACAGTTATAAGATTCATTTGAAATCCCTTTCCATCGGTGATCATACCTATGATTACACCCTGGATACCGAGTATTTCAAGAATATTGACAGTCAGGAAGTCCAGAAAGGCAACGTTCAGGCCAAAGTGTTGGTACGGAACAATGGAAGCAATTATGAGTTTACTTTTAAGTTGGAAGGAGTGGTTAAGGTACCGTGCGACCGATGTCTCGATGACATGGAGTTGCCGATAGCCCATGTTGGAAAACTGATTGTAAAATTCGGAGCTGCCTATGCCGAGGAAGGCGATGACATCATCATCATTCCCGAGGTCGAAGGTGAGATCAATATCGCATGGTTCCTGTATGAGTTTGTTGCTTTGAGTATTCCGATCAAGCACATTCATGCACCTGGAAAATGCAACCGTATGATGTCCGGCAAATTGAAAAAACATTTGGCCAAGAATCCGGACGATGATGACGACGATATGGATCTGGACATGGATATCGAGGACAATGAGCCTGTGATCGATTTTGAAGAATCCGAAACACAGCCGACCGATCCAAGATGGGACGAACTAAAGAAAATAATCGATAACAATTAATTGTAAAAAAGAAAATGGCACATCCCAAACACAAACATTCAAAGACCAGAACGGCCAAGAGAAGAACCCACTACAAGGCAGAGGCCCCCACACTGGCTGTTTGCCCGAATTGCGGTGCTCATTACATTTATCATACCGTATGTGGTGAATGTGGTTATTACAGAGGCAAGATTGCCATCGAACAGGCTGCTGCCGTTTAAGGCAAATGGATACTCGTATCTAGCGAAATTCAAAAGGCTTCGAATTCTATTCGAAGCCTTTTTTGGTAGTAAATTCACCAATTTTGACCAGTTTTTGGCTGTAATCTCAGCCTTTTTGATTATTTTTGCACAAAATATATAAGAATGAGAAATTTTAATGCGGTAATTACTGGTGTTGGAGGTTACGTCCCTGATAAGATCATTACAAACGAAGATATTACCAAGTTGGTCGAAACAACCGATGAGTGGATCACCACTCGTACCGGCATCAAGGAACGTCGCAAGCTGGATATCCCAGGTGTTGGATGTTCTTACATGGGAACCAAAGCTGTTCAGGAATTGCTCGAAAAAACTGGAACGAACCCGCTCGACATCGAAGTGGTTATTTGTTCAACCAATACGCCCGATTACATATTGCCCGCAGCAGCAACCATGATTGTTGAGAATTGTGGCCTGAAAAACGCCTATGGTTGGGATCTGGGCGCCGCTTGCAGCGGTTTCATATTTGCATTGACTCAAGGTGCGGCACTTATTGAAGCTGGCCGTTACAAAAAGGTTATCGTAGTTGCATCCGAAGCAATGACTACCGTTACGAATTACAACGACAGAACCACATGTGCTTTGTTTGGTGACGGATCTGCTGCTGTATTGCTGGAGCCGACTGAAGAACCTTACGGTGTCATTGACAGTGTTCATTATACCGATGGCTCCGGACTTTCCAACCTTCATATAAAAGCGGGAGGTTCTGCCAAACCGGCCAGTCATGAAAGTACCGATAATGATGAACACTATATCTACCAAGAAGGTCAGGTCGTTTTCAAAACTGCAGTGACAAGGCTTGTTGAAGCAAGTGAAGAAATTCAGAAACGCAACAATCTTAAACCGGAAGACGTAACTTGGGTTGTTCCTCATCAGGCAAACATGCGCATTATTGATGCGGTGGTTCGATACATGAAGGTCCCAATGGAAAATGTCATGGTCAACATCCAAAAGTATGGCAATACATCTTCAGCGACCATACCCATTTGTCTTTGGGAGTGGGAAAGCAAGCTTCGTAAAGGTGACGTCCTTATCTTGTCCGCTTTCGGTGCAGGATTCTCGTGGGGCAGCATTTACTTGAAGTGGGGTTACGATCCCAAATAAGGCTTGCCGACTTCCTTGCTTTAACCCTCTGAATTTCGTATCTTTGCACCGTTGTTTCAAACGGAAGTGAATGGTTATGCTTCTGCATGAGCATATCATTCATGAAGTTAAGCGAAAAAAATGCATAAAGCTGGATTTGTAAATATTGTCGGAAATCCCAACGTCGGAAAGTCAACACTGATGAACACGTTGGTGGGTGAACGCATCTCCATCATCACCTCCAAAGCCCAAACAACCAGACATCGGATCATGGGAATCGTAAATGGTGAAGACTTTCAGATTGTCTACTCCGACACCCCTGGCGTATTGGCTCCGAATTACAAACTGCAAGAGTCCATGCTGAACTTCTCGAATTCGGCTTTGCTGGATGCAGACATTTTGCTCTACGTGACCGATACCGTGGAGAAGATGGACAAGAACGAAAGCTTTCTACAGAAAGTTCAGCAGGTAACCATTCCTGTATTGGTGATTATTAACAAGATAGACCTGAGTGATCAGGCTAAGTTGGAGCAACAGGTCGTTGAATTGGGCAAAATATTGCCGAACGCAGAAATCATCCCCATCTCCGCACTTCGGAAATTCAACGTGGATTATGTGTTGCGCAGAATTTCTGAAATGCTGCCTGAGTCACCACCTTATTTCGATAAGGACGCATTGACCGACAAACCTGCACGATTTTTTGTGACTGAAATCATCCGTGAAAAAATCCTGCTTTATTACCAAAAGGAAATACCTTATTCTACGGAGGTTGTCGTGGAAAATTTTGAAGATACCCCGAATCTGGTTCGCATCAGCGCCGTCATTTATTGTGAACGCGATACCCAGAAAGGCATTCTGATCGGTCACGGTGGACAAGCCTTGAAAAAGACTGGAACAGAAGCTCGTAAAGACATTGAGAACTTTCTGGGAAAGAAAGTGTTTTTGGAAATGTTCGTAAAAGTGGAAAAAGACTGGAGAAATCGCGATAATAAGCTGAAAGCCTTTGGTTATCAATTGGATTAATATATAAAGATGAGTAATATCGTAGCTATTGTTGGTCGTCCGAATGTCGGCAAATCGACCCTTTTCAACCGTCTGACCAAATCCAGGCAAGCCATTGTCAATGAAGAGTCAGGAACGACTCGTGACCGTCAATACGGACTTTCCGAATGGAACGGCCGTGAATTTTCCGTCATCGATACTGGCGGTTGGGTGGACAAATCCGGCGACGTATTTGAGGCTGAAATCAAAAAACAAGTGAACATGGCCATTGAAGAATCGGATATCATCCTGTTTGTGGTCGATGTCATGAATGGATTGACCGATTTGGATGTGTCCGTGGGCAAACTCTTGAGAAGTGTCAAGAACAAGCCGGTCCTTTTGATTGCAAACAAAGCCGACACCAATGAGCTGGGTTACAATGCTTCAGAATTCTATGCGCTCGGACTGGGCGATCCCATCGTACTTTCTGCAATCAACGGCTCAGGTACCGGTGACTTCATGGATTCCCTAGTCGATATGTTCAAACCCGACGCCGATAAAGAGGAAGGGCTGGAGGCGTTGCCTCGCTTTGCCGTAGTCGGTCGCCCAAATGCAGGTAAATCGTCCATCATCAACGCTTTTGTAGGCGAGGAACGGACCATCGTCACGGAAATAGCTGGAACTACACGTGACTCCATTTATACCCGATACTCCAAATTTGGATTTGACTTTTACCTGGTCGACACAGCCGGTATTCGCAAAAAGGGCAAAGTGAACGAAGATCTTGAGTATTACTCGGTCATTCGCTCCATCCGTGCCATTGAAAACGCAGACATCTGCATTTTGATGATTGACGCCACCCGTGGTATCGAAAGTCAGGACATGAACATTTTCTCGCTTATCCAGAAGAACCGAAAAGGCTTGGTGGTCTGTGTGAATAAGTGGGATTTGGTAGAAAAGAAGGAAAATAGTGATATCAAGGAATTCGAACGTGCCATTCGTGACCATTTCGCACCTTTTGTCGATTTTCCCATTCTTTTTACATCAGCAACTACCAAACAGCGCATTTTCAAAGTGTTGGAAACGGCCAAGGAAGTATACGATACCCGCAAGTTCCACGTATCCACCGCCAAACTGAATGACTTTTTCCTGCCGTTGATTGAAAACTATCCTCCTCCTGCAATTAAGGGTAAATATGTAAAAATCAAGTATGTAACTCAGTTGAAGGGCCCTGATACCCCAACCTTCATTTTCTTCTGCAACTTGCCTCAATACCTCAAGGATCCCTACAAACGCTTCCTTGAAAACAAACTGAGGGCCGAATGGCACTTTACAGGAACCCCGGTACAGGTTTTCTTCCGTCAAAAGTAAATTCACAGTTTTAGCACACGATATCTGTTATTTACTTCTTGAACGCTGCCGAATTTGTTAATATTTGTATTCATGGGGCCGGATTTGTCATTTTATTGACCTTATATTAAGTATGGATTCGAACCAATTGATATACATGAAAATATAAATTGTTTAAAATCTGATAGATAGACTTTGTTAAATTTTATGCGGATATTGTAACCTTCTTTAACGTATGGAGTTTGAATACACCTGTCAAATTAGTTATATTTGTTGATATAGGAGTTTGAAACTTACATAGAACAAAAAAGGGGACAAATTTGATTTTTGAAATCAAGGCGTTATTGAACAAATTAAACACACTAACTTTGTTTAGACCGGACTCTTTCCAAACCCGCGAGGATTAGGAAAGAGTCTTTTTTTATACCTTTGTGGTCAACTCTAAATTCAACAGTTTTGGAACGTATCGTACTTGGTTTGTCCGGAGGAGTGGATTCCAGCGTCGCCGCGTACCTGCTTAAAAAGCAAGGGTATGAGGTGGTCGGCCTGTATATGATCAATTGGAAAGAGACCGTCGGTACCTTGTCTGGCGAATGTCCTTACGAGGACGATTTGCTTATAGCTGAACTCGTGGCTCGAAAACTCGAAATCGAGTTCCATTCCGTCGATTTGAGCGATCGATACCGCGAGCGGGTCGTGGACTACATGTTTTCGGAATACGAGCATGGCAGAACACCCAATCCCGACGTCCTTTGCAATCGCGAAATCAAGTTTGACGCTTTTTTGGAGGCGGCAGCGCTTTATGGAGCCGACAAAGTGGCAACCGGCCATTATTGCCGGAAAGAAGTCACGTACGAAGCCGACGGAAAGCCCATCTACAGGCTGTTGGCCGGAAGCGATCCAAACAAGGATCAGTCCTATTTTCTGTGTCAGCTTTCACAAGAGCAATTGTCAAAAGCGTTGTTTCCAGTCGGTGCCATCGAAAAGCCCGAAGTAAGACGCATCGCCGAGGAACTCGGCCTTGCCACTGCATTTAAAAAGGATTCGCAAGGAATCTGTTTTGTCGGAAAAGTGGACTTACCTGTCTTTTTGCAGCAGAAACTTGAAAAAAAACAGGGAGAAGTCGTTGAAATACCCTCCGATTTGAAGGCCTATGGCCGCATGATGCCGGATGATGCCGACGACAGACTTCGGAAGCAAGCCAAACCCTATTTTTACCGGAAAAAAGACGGCAAAGTAGTCGGAACACATCAAGGTGCGCATTTCTATACGGTTGGCCAGCGCAAGGGGCTTGGAATCGGTGGTTTCGAAAACCCGCTTTTCGTATTGGCAACCGATGTTCAAGAAAATCTAATTTTTGTCGGAGAAGGTGTAGAGCATCCTGGTTTATATCGCAAGACGTTGAAAATCAATTCAGAAGATATACATTGGATTCGAACGGACAAAATACTTCAAGTAGGAGAGTCGGCAACCTATCAGGTACGGGTACGTTACAGACAACCGCTCCAGCGGGCAACGTTGCATCAACTGCAAGATGGCTTATTCATTGATTTTGAGAAGCCCCAACTAAGCATCACCCCAGGCCAGTTTGCTGCTTGGTATCATCAGGACGAAGTATTCGGTTCCGGCGTAATTTCGGAATGAATCAAAGGTATTTCCAAAATTTATCAGCAACTTTGTGTCGAACGAAGTAACCAATCCGAACGACAGTCCTATCCATCAATCCCAACGAAATGAAAACAGATTTCAGAACGATTTTTTTACTCCTTGCAATTCTGGCACTTGGTCTGAATGCTGCGAAAGCCGAAACTTGGACGGTCGCCACCGTTCCCAATACGCGATTGAGCGATGCGAAGGTCTGCACGTCCGATCCTGATGACTTGATCGACCCTACCAGTCAAGCTGAAATAGACCGCCTGTTGTACAATGCTCAGCAACAACTGTCTGCCGAGATTTTTGTGGTAGCCTTGCAATCGACCGGTGATGTTGATTTGAAGTCCTTTGCGACCGAACTTTTCAAAAAATGGGGCATCGGAAAAAAGGGCAAGGACAATGGCTTGCTCATCTTGATGGTGCTTGATCAGAAAAAGGTGACCATGGAAACCGGTTACGGTATGGAAGGTGTCCTTCCGGACGCCATTTGCATACGCATCATCGACAACGACATGGTACCCTTGATGAAAGAAGGGCAAATCGGTGCCGGCATGTTGGCAGGTGTTCAGTCGGTCCTCAAAGTATTATCCGACCCGGCTGCAGCGGCTGAAATCTATGCCGATCCTGCCGTGCAACAAAAAGCGCAGTGGGAGCAAAAGAAAGCGATGCTTTTCAATCTGCTCATCGGTTATTTGGTGTTGTCCTTGATCGTTTTGATCCTAAGTCTACGCAGTGTGTCAAAAAAGACCAAGTCGGTCGCAGGTTTGGAACCCTACGAAGCCTATAAAGTAATGAATACTTCAGTGACTGGTTATCAGGTGCTTGCATTTATATTTCCATTGACCATGGTTTTATTCCTACTGTTTTACAAAAAGAAAGCAAGTAGTTTCCGAAAAAAGCCCAGAACCTGCCCACAGTGTGGCAAGTCGTTGGTGTTGATGTCCGAAAAGCAAGAAGATGCCTATCTGAATGCTGGTCAGCAAAGTGAAGAAATGGTGGGATCGGTGGATTACGACGCGTGGGTTTGCATGGATTGCAGTTACCGTTCGTTCTTATCCTATACCAAAGCCTTCACTAGGTACCAACCCTGTCCCAAGTGCCACTTCAAAACCTATGCGCAGTCCTCTGACCGAATCGTATCATCGCCAACGCCTATTTCAGCAGGACAGGGCGTGCACGTGTTCACTTGTGCCAATTGCGGGCATGAAGAACATAAATATTACACCATTCCCATGATCATCATCCTTCCTTCCAACCGAGGCGGAGGTGGATTCGGCGGTGGCGGCGGTTTTGGCGGCGGTGGCGGTTTTGGCGGCGGATCGAGCGGTGGTGGCGGAGCAACCGGAGGTTGGTAAAACGCACTTCGGCCAAATCGTCGGTTTCAGCCATTAAAAAGGAATTTGGCACGGAATTTGAATTTGTCAATCATATACATTAAACAAATTTGCAATCAATGAAAAAAGGTACCATCATCGGCCTGTCCATCGCGGGCCTTTTCGTAATCATTTTCTTTTGGGGATACGGTCGCTACAACAGCATGGTCACGTCCGATGAATCCGTTTCACAAGCCTGGGGCAATGTGGAAAGTCAATATCAGCGTCGTTCCGACCTCATTCCCAATTTGGTCGCTACCGTCAAAGGATATGCCACGCACGAAAACACAACGTTGACGGAAGTGGTCGAAGCCCGCGCCAAAGCTACTCAGGTGACCGTTGACCCATCACACATCACTCCTGCTAAAATGGCTGAATTCCAGACTGCACAGTCTCAGGTCGGTTCCGCCATAGGCCGTCTGTTGGTCAGTGTGGAAGCGTATCCAAACTTGAAGGCCAACGAAAACTTCAAGGAACTGCAGGCCCAGTTGGAAGGCACCGAAAACCGCATCTCTGTGGAACGTCAACGTTTCAACGATGCGGCCAAAGCTTACAACGTCACTATCCGCACTTTCCCTTCCAACATCATTGCCAGCATGACCGGTTTTGAAAAGAAAGCCTATTTTGAAGCGGAAGCCGGAACGGAAAAAGCCCCCACTGTAAAATTCTAACGTATTGAAAATCCGTCAAAAAAGGCAATCCATCGCTTTTGGATTTCCTATTTTGGCGGATTTTTGCGATATTTGCATTCGAATTAATTGAACGAACATGTTTTCAGGAATAGTTGAAGAAGCAGCCGTCGTAACCGGATTGGAAAGAGAAGGCGGAAACCTGCATCTCCAGATGAAATGTAGTTTTACGGACGAACTCAAGATTGACCAGAGTGTCGCACACAACGGCGTTTGCCTCACCGTTGTCAAGCTCGAAGGCGACGAATATACGGTGACCGCCATTCAGGAAACGTTGGACAAATCCAATCTGGGTTTGCTTCAATTGGGCGATAAGGTCAATTTGGAACGCAGCATGATGATGAACGGCCGGTTGGACGGTCACATTGTCCAGGGGCATGTAGACCAGACCGCGACCTGCACCAATGTGGAAGAGACCGACGGAAGCTGGCGTTACCGCTTTGAATACCCGCTCAATGCCAAGAAAGCAGTGGAAGGCTACATGACTGTGGAGAAAGGCTCCGTAACGGTGAACGGTGTGAGCCTGACGGTTTGCAATTCGGGTGACAACAGCTTTGAAGTGTCCATCATTCCCTACACGCATGAGCATACGAACTTCCATCAGATCCAAGCAGGTTCGGTGGTCAATCTGGAGTTTGATATCATCGGCAAGTATCTGAGCCGCATGATGCATTTTTCCCAACTTTGACATGAGTAGGATTCTCGCCATCGATTATGGACGAAAACGCACCGGATTGGCAGTGACCGATACCCTGCAATTGATTCCAGGCGGATTGGCGACCGTTTCCACTCACGAATTGATGAAATTCCTGGAGGATTATTTCCTAAAGGAACCGGTGGAACGCATCGTAGTCGGTCTACCGAAACAAATGAACAACGAACCGTCGGAATCGATGAAGTACATTGAACCGTTTGTTCGGACGTTCAAAAAGAAATGGCCGGAAATGCCGGTGGAATATTACGACGAGCGCTTCACTTCCGTTTTGGCCCACAAAGCCATGTTGGAGGGAGGACTCAAAAAAAAGGACAGGCAGAACAAAGCGCTGGTGGACGAAATCAGCGCCGTCATCATTCTGCAGTCGTATTTGGAATCAAAAAGATAGATTATGCAATTGCCCATTTACCTGTATGGTCAGCAGGCGCTTCGCAAAGCGACGACCGACATTGCCGCCGATTATCCCGGATTGTCGGACCTCATCGCCAACATGTACGAAACCATGATCAAAGCCGATGGCGTCGGACTTGCCGCACCCCAGGTCGGTTTATCCATCCGCTTGTTTGTCATTGACCTCAGTGCGTTGGGTGAAGATGATGAGAAATACAAGGGATACAAGAAAACGTTCATCAATCCTGAAATCATTGAATTTTCGGACGAAACCTGTTCGTATGAGGAGGGTTGTCTGAGCCTGCCCGAAATCCACGAGAATGTCATCCGCAGTTCAGACATCAAGATTCGTTACCGAGACGACCAATTCGTGGAACATGAAGAACAATTCAACGATTTCGCCGCCAGAGTCATCCAACACGAATACGACCATTTGGAAGGCAAGGTTTTCACAGACCGCATCGCTGCCATCCGCCGCCAACTCATCAAATCAAAACTGACCAATATTTTAAAGGGAAAAACTAAACCCTTCTATAAAGTGAAAAGTCTTTAAAATCGGCTCTATTCACCGAAATAACTTGCTACTTAACGGAAAGCCCGTATCTTTGAAACAGTAAAAATCAAGGATATGGGCTTTTTCCGTAGCATGAAACGTTTGTTGTTCTCCCTGCTTTTCTTCACCTTTTCGCTGCTTTCCCTGCAAGCGCAAATCAACACTGACCACATGATGACCATTGGTCGGAATGCGCTCTATTTTGAGGATTATGTGCTTTCCATCCAATATTTTAATCAAGTCATCAAGTCGAAACCCTACTTGGCTGAACCCTATTTTTTCAGAGGAGTTGCAAAATTGTATCTGGAAGATTATGCAGGTGCCGAAGAAGACTGCTCCAAAACGTTGGAACGCAACGAATTCATGGTCAAAGCCTACATTTGCCGAAGTTATGCTCGGATGAGACTGGGGAACAACGACGGAGCCATAAGCGATTGCGAAAAAGGTTTGGAATTTGACATGGAAAACAAATCTCTGCTTTATCACAAAGGTTTTGCCTTGGTTTCAGCCAAACGTTTTGCCGAGGCAGAAGTCTGTCTGAACGAAATGATCCGCCGGTTCCCGACCGACGTGGATGCCTATATGGCCAAGGGACAGATGAACGTGGAACGGGGCGACACGCTGGCCGCCATCGAAGATTTCAGCCGCACCATATCGGTAGACAAATACTATGCGCCGGGATGGGGTGCCCGTGGTTGGGTTTCGCTGATGAAAGACAAATACAGCAATGCGTTGGCCGACTTGAACGAAGCCATCCGTCTGAAATCGGACGATCCGACCTATTATATGAACCGAGCCATGGCACGGTATAACTTGAATGACTTGCGTGGCACCATGGAGGATTTCGACCGGAGCATCAGTCTAGACCCGAATTCCAAGTTGAGTTACCTGAACAGGGCCATCATGCGGACCACCGTGGGTGATCTGAACCGTGCCCTGGAGGATTTCGACAAGGTGCTGTACCTAGATCCGGAGGACTATCAGGCCATCTACAGCCGTGGAATGGTACGTAAGGACCTGGGCAACAACAAGGATGCCATCGCCGATTTCACAACCATCATCAACAAGTATCCCAAATTCACGCCTGCCTATTATCAGCGGTCCGAGCTGAAAAAGCGCATTGGGGACGCCAAAGGTGCCGATAAGGACTATTTTGCTGCCTGGAACATTGAGGAAAAGGCAAAAGCCGACAAAGCCAGCGGTAAGAAAGTCAAGAAAACAACGGAGTCCGCCGATTCGACAGAGGAAGTGTTCGATGTCAACAAATATAAGCGCATGATCGCCGCAGTTAGTCTGGATGCAGAAAAGGACAAGTACCAGAATCCCATGCGCGGTCGGGTGCAAGACAAGACAACGGAAATTGAATTGGAACCATTGTTCAGCCTGACGTATTATGAGAAGTCCAAACCGGGACCTGTCCGCCGAATCTTTGATTTGAGCAAGTACCTGCCGGATGGATTGGCCACGAGTTCGAAAGGGTTGGACAATCTCTTGATTTCCAATGGGGAACAAGCGTTGACAAACGAACAGGCTGATTTTCATTTTACATCAAGGGACGATTATTCCCAACGCATCAGCACGGCACCGGATGATGCTTCGCTTTTTCTGGCACGAAGCCTCGATTATGCCTTGGTGCAGGACATCAACAATGCCCTTCAGGATTTGGATAGAGCCTTGGTGCTGAACAACAAGATGGTGCTTGCCTATTTTGAACGGTCCATCCTACGGTACCGTAAGATGAATGTGGACTACGCCAACAAAGTATCCGAGGAGGAAATGACTACTGCCAATGCCTTGCAGCATAAAACCGCCCTGTCGGACATTGCACCGAAGGCGGGTACCTTCACGATTGGTGAGAAAACGTTCGGAAACGATTTTGAATTTGTGCTCCGGGATTTGGACAAGGTCATCGAACTGGAACCGAACTTCATCTATGCCTATTACAACAGGGGCAACATCCGATGCTTGCAGCGCGATTACCGCAATGCGCTCCTGGATTACTCGAAGGCGCTGGATATCAATCCGGATTTTGCGGAAGCTTGGTATAACAGGGGCATCACTCAAATCTATCTGGGTGACCGGGATCACGGCCTGGCCGATCTTCGCATGGCTGGCCAATTGGGGCTTTACAAGGCATACAACATCATCAAGCGTCTGGGGGACTGATTATTTCAACTGTTTGGTGTAGCAGAAAATGCTCTGCCCTTTGGTGAAGTCCTCAGTCAGATGCATGCCTTTGGCCTGCAACGCCTTCAGAAGCCGCTGTGCTTCGATATCCGATTCCATCTGGAAAACAAGGTATTGTTTGTCCTTTTGTTCCAATGGAAATAGGCTTTCCATCCATTTTTTCGCATTGTTGCTCAGCCCAAAATAACAATCGTCCATGCTTTTACTATAGAACTCCATGCTTCGGATAATCCGGTTGACGGCATCGGCCGACTTATAGAGGGTGATGTTTTTGGATGGAAGCATTTTTCCAATACTCGTGCTACCGGTCCGTATCGGTTTCAGTCCACCTAAAAGAAGGAATTGGTACGTTTTGTTTGCCGGAGCCGGACAAGCTTTGTCGTAATTCTTTCGGATGAAACCATTCGGCCAAAGTTGTCCCATCAAGCCATATGCTGTGAAGCGAAAGGTGCTGCCCAATTGGTTTCTGCATTCAATGACCGGCTCAGATAATAGGACAGGGTTCGGCAAGGTCCAGTTGGCTCCGTTCCGTAGGTCACTGTTGAAGCTGATCTGTTTGAATCCCGGACGAATCAACAGGTCGAAATAAACGGTGAAGTCATTGCGGTTGAAAAACAATTGGCGCATTTCGTCGGCATTCATCGGAATGCGCATGGTGGCCACATAATAATCACCCATCGAAAGTGGAGCATCGAGCAGTTCAGCCTCGGCAAGGTATTCAGCACGTTCGAAACGACATTTTCCGACCAGCCTAAAGCGGAACTTTTCAAGCAACAGATTGGCGGACTGGTATTTCTCCCATACTTGAAGCAGTCTGTAAATCACTGTTTCCTGAGCCTCGGCAATTTGCTGGATGCCTTTGCTTTTCAATTCCAGAACCATTTGTTCCAACTCCGGATCGCAACTCCATGAAATATTGGAGGGGGTGTTCTCGTCGAGGTAAACAACATCGTTCTGAATGCCTTTGAGAAAGGCTTTTGGTGAGATGTTCGTGAAAACGGGCTCGTCGTACTTGAAGAATTCGTCGGCATCTCTGGTGTCATAATGTGCCAGTCCGGAGACATCGCATACGTATCGGCATACCGTTTCAGGTATGCTTAACCAAACGGTCGTTCGACCTAATTTGGTCGTGTTTTCCAGCCATGCAGGGAATATGGTGGATTCAATGGCTTGTGGTATAATGGGTTGTGCATCAATTGAATCGTAGTTCGATTTCGATGGGGTTGGATCTTTCAATGCTTTTCGGAGTTCCGTGAAAACTTGACTTTGCAGTTGAATCAAGGAATCCAATCGGCGTGATTCCCCATCGCTCAATGCTCGCTCTTCAATGGATTTTGAAGGATCGGCGTCTGGTGTATTCTTCTTGAAATTGTAGACTTCATCTCCTTTTGGTCCGTTTTTATCGTATTGGTTCCCTTTTAAAATGATGTTTGAGTTGTGCTCCTGAAAGAGATAAGCGGAGGCTGAATTGTTGTGTATTTGGCATTTGGTAAGTTCCAGGTTGCTGACTGATTGGGCGAACACGCCCCTTGAGCCGTTGTTCTCCAGGTCAACGTTGAAAATACGAATGTTTTGGGATTGAAACAGGTAGATGCCGGAACCGAAATTGCTTGATTCTTCGGTAAACGTATGTTTGAATGATCCGTTGTAAAGTTGAATGTCCGAACAGTTTTGAATCACGAAAATGTCTTGAAATTGGGAGGTGCATGTAACGGTGGTACCTTCCTCAAAGACAAGTGTCAACGCTTTTCTGCCTGTCAGCGTGATGCTGTTGTCGGAGACGTAATTGTTTTTCTCAATATACAAGGTATCGCCGTCATTGGTCGCGTCGACCATTTTTTGCAAAACGGACTGGGCGAATGAGGCGGAGGGAGCGAGTATCGACAAAACCAGTAGTAGGAATAGAGTGGCAAAGGTCTTACTCATTGTGGAAGGATGCTGGTTTCAATTGTTAACCATCAAATCTACGAAATAATTGAAATCAGAGGGTCTAAATGCACAATCTTTCTTACTTTAGCCCAACAAAACCTTAAAATTAAAGCCATGCTGCACCTTCGAATTGGTAAACGAACTTTCCTACTTGCACTTTTGATTGTAAGTATATCATCGGTAGTGTATTCAGCCAAAAATATACCCTATTGCATTGGAGCCGACATTTCCTGGGTTCAGCAACAGGAAGACAAAGGTCTGTCGTATTCGGACCAGGGAGTGAAGAAGGATGTTTTGACCATTCTAAAAGATCATGGCTTCAACTGGATTCGGCTGCGCTTGTTTGTGGATCCAAAAGCGGCGAAAGGCTATTCCAAGGAGGGATACTGCGACTTGGAGCACACACTTGCGATGGCCAAAAGGATCAAGGCTTCGGGTATGAAACTGCTGCTTGATTTTCATTACAGCGATACTTGGGCCGACCCGGGCAAGCAATATACACCTTCTTCTTGGGATAGCTTAAAGGGTAAGAATCTGGAAGATAAGGTGTTCAGTTATACTAAAATAGTATTGTTACTTTTCAAGAGAATGGGGCTGTCGCCGGATATGGTTCAAATCGGAAATGAAATCAATCACGGCATGGTCTGGCCGGCTGGTAGGACGGACAGTACCTTGATACCCTTGTCCAATTTGCTTCGTCGGGCATCTCAAGCGGTTCGAGCTGTCGACCCGAAGGCTCGAATCATGATTCACCTTGCTTGTGGCGGGCAAAACAAGGAGTCGGTTTGGTTTCTAGACCGGATTCTGAGAAACGGTGTGAAGTTTGATATCATTGGGCAGTCGTATTACCCGGAATACCACGGTACTTTGGATGATTTAAAGAACAATTTGACAGACTTGATTGCGCGCTATCACAAACCTGTCGTCGTTGTGGAATATCAGGTTTTTAGGAAGGAAGTCAACGAAATCGTGCTTAATTTGCCTGATAAAAAGGGACTTGGCACTTTTATCTGGGAAGCCACTTCGCCAAGATGGGGCAATCTTTTTGACAAAGACGGCATAACTACTGAAAACATAAAACTGTACCCGGAGCTTTCAGAAAAATTCAACAAAAGGCGTTAGTGCAATCCGAAGACCAACGGAAAAAGAAACATCGCGAACAAGGTCCAAATTGCATAAACCGGCAAATACCTGGTAACAGTGTTTTCCACCAATTCAATGTTGGCTTTTTTGAACGTCACCTTGAACAAGCTGATGGAAATCCAAATCAAATGGATGAAGAGCAATAAGTTGGCACCCAATACCGCTGTTCGGTTCGGAGTGAAACCGTATTCGCCCAAGCGATAGAGGATGGCCGACAGAGCGACCGTATTGATGATCAAGGCGGTTATGGCCATCAATGTGAGCACCACTTTGCTGAACTGTTGCTTTTGGTTCTTTGAAGTTTCTGAAATACCAAAGACGATGAGGACCATCACACCAAGTAGCAATAAATTGAGTATCAGCAAGAAATTCCGATCATTAAAGGGGTCTTTATTGGAGAACGGGAGGCTGATGAGGAAAACGACCAGCATCAGCATGACCAAGGGGCTGAAGATGTTGGCGATGATGGGTGCGATCTTGTTGGTGATGTTCGAATGATTTCGAATGATGTACGTTGCGACGATGGGAGCACAGACCAGTCCCCAGCTGCCGATGAACTTGAAATAGAAATCTTCAATTCGAAATCCAATCAGGTCGAACAATCGGAGCGTGATCATCGAAAAAAGGCCACCGGCTGCTAAAATAATGCCTGTGAGTACGACCAAATCGCCGTTGTAACGGATGTATTCCATTCGTTTGGCCGTTTTGGAGTCCAAATCGATAAAAATGATGCCGTAGATGCACCACATCAGCAAAGCCAGATGCATGCAGGAAAGCATGACGGTGTCGATTTTTTCCGAGTTGGGCAATAGATTGATGTAGACGGCAGGAATCAAAAAGGCCAGCAATATCCACAACCAATGGATTTTACGGGCAACTCCCTTGGTGAGCAAGATGTAAACGGACATGCCGAAGAAAACGATCATCGCTGCGTTCTTCAAATAGAACATGTATTCCAGCGAATTGGGCTTCATCAGGATTGGAATCTTAATGAGTATCAACGAAACGACGCATGCGATCACGAGCATGACGACTTCAACCATCGGTGAAATTTTCTTTGTTTCCATGGCCAGTTATATTTTCACATTCTGTTGTAGAGAAAGTTGGGTATCCTTCGAAGAATCCAGACAATAAATGCCCAACGTTTGGTCACATAAATGACTCGTTTCTTATGAAGCAGGGCTTTGAACATTTGTCGGGCGGCCTTCTCGACCGTTGCCACCCAAAAGAGGCCGTCACCTTTGGCCATATCGGTGTCCACAAATCCGGGACGTATGTCGGTGATGGCGATGGGCAGCCTCAGTTTGCCAGCTTTTTGCCTAAGTGCCTGTAAATAATTAATTTGATAGGCCTTGGTCGAACCGTACGATGGTGCTTGTCGCATGCCTCGTATGCCGGCGATGGAACTGATGGCAGCCAGATGACCGTAACCTTGATTTCGGAAGTAATTGAAGGCCCAGTCGGCAATGGCGGTGAATCCGACGACGTTGGTATCGATGGTTCGCTTTTCGGGCTCGAAATCCAGGTTGTCGTTCAATTCGCCGGTGCCTGAGCTAATAATCAATAAATCCAACCCTCCCAGCTCAGTCACCAATTCATTGAGCTCCAAGATGGAAAGGGTGGTGTCCGTGACATCGAAGGTTTTGGTGACAAAGGCATCCGGTTGCTCCAGTTTCAAGGCTACCAAAAGGGCTTTTCGTCGACCTGTAACGCCTACCTGATATCCGTTGCCGGCTAGTAAGCGGGCGAGTTCTTTTCCCATGCCGGAAGTGGCTCCGACGACGATGGCTTTCTTCATGATGTCAAAACGGATCTTTTTGTGTATAATTGCTTAATTAACAAACTTTTATATACGGACACGGGCTCTACTTCTAAAAAGCAGAGCCCGCGCTGTAAAGGAAGAAGCCGCATCAATGAGATGTGTGAAAACTCCGGTCGACAAGATTTGAGTGCCAGGTTTCCTTTTGTAATCCGCTGCGCCTACGCGACCTTTTCAGGTTTGCGGCCCGCCATTGGAATATCTGAGCGTGTCTCGGTGTTCGTTATGTAATTGATGAGTCTACCAATCAATGTTGACACGACTTCTATACAACAAATATATAGAAACATCCCTTAAATAGCAACTTTTGAAGGTTATATGTTGTAAAAAGAAAGCCCCGGAATAATCCGAGGCTTCTATGCTGTAAAAGAGCTTCTTATGCGTTCTTTTTGGCCTGTTGTACGATGGCTTTGAAGGCTTGGGGCTCGTTCATGGCCAAATCGGCCAAAACTTTGCGGTTGATTTCGATGCCAGCTTTGTGCAGGGCTCCCATCAAACGGCTGTAAGACATTCCTTCCAAACGTGCACCGGCGTTGATGCGTTGAATCCACAAAGCGCGAAATTCGCGTTTTTTGGTTTTACGGTCGCGGTAGGCATATTGTTGACCTTTTTCCCAAGTGTTCTTGGCAACAGTCCAGACATTCTTTCTGGAACCGAAGTATCCTCTGGTCAGGGATAAAACTTTTTTTCTACGTGCTCTGGAGGCAACGTGGTTGACTGATCTAGGCATTTTGTTTCTTTTTTTTGAATGTTAGCGTCATGCTTCTCAGATGAACTTTTGAGCTAAGGCATTCGGTTAAAAATGATGTTGAATTCTTTTTTGTTGACTACTTCATGGCCAACAACAACTTGACGTTGTTCAGGTCGGTCTTGTCAACCATACCCATGTGGGTCAAATTACGTTTTTGCTTCGTCGTCTTCTTGGTCAAAATGTGACTTTTGAACGCGTGTTTACGCTTGATTTTACCTGTTCCGGTAAGGGTGAACCTCTTTTTAGAACCGGAATTAGTTTTCATCTTTGGCATCTTGCTCTGTTTTTAAATTAGTAATTGGTTTGCTATTAACGGGTTTTGGTTCTGCTTTCTTCTTGGGAGCCAGCATGATGATCATGCGTTTACCTTCGAGCACCGGCATACTTTCCACTTTTCCATAATCTTCCAGGTCGTTGGCAAAACGGAGCAACAATACTTCGCCTTGTTCCTTAAACAGGATGGAACGGCCCTTGAAAAAGACGTAAGCCTTCACCTTGCAGCCTTCCTCGAGGAAGGATTTGGCGTGTTTCAGCTTGAAGTTGTAATCGTGATCGTCCGTTTGGGGTCCGAAACGAATTTCCTTCAGCGTGATCTTGGTGGCTTTGGCCTTTTGTTCCTTTACCTTCTTTTTCTGTTGGTATAGGAATTTCTGATAGTCAATGACACGGCAGACGGGGGGGGCAGCGTTCGGGGAGATTTCCACCAGGTCCAACTGTTTGGAATCGGCTATGGCCAACGCTTGTTGGATGCTGTAAACACCCTGTTCCACGTTTTCACCGACTAAGCGAACCTCTTTGACACGGATCCTGTCATTGATCCGGTACTGCATTTTCAAATCATCGTTCTTCATTCAGATGTTTTAAAACCTCGTTTTGTTATGTTTAAATGTATGACTATCAAGTTGTTGATTACCATGAGGTAACCATCTTTTCGACTTCTTGGGTCAAAAGTTCGGCAAAGGTAACAAAATTCATTGAACCTTTATCGCCTTCACCCTGTTTTCTTACCGAAACTTCTTGTTTTTCTGCTTCTTGCTCACCGACGATGAGCATGTATGGAATGCGTTTCAACTCGTTGTCTCGAATCTTGCGGCCGATTTTTTCGTTGCGGTCGTCCAGGATGGTGCGGATGTCGCGGTCGTTGAGGTAGTCGCAGACCTGTTTGGCATAGTCGTTGAACTTTTCGCTGATGGGTAGAATGACCACCTGGTCTGGCGTGAGCCATAAGGGAAACTTGCCGGCGGTGTGCTCAATCAATACGGCCACGAAGCGTTCCATGGAGCCGAAGGGCGCACGGTGGATCATGATGGGACGGTGCTTTTGGTTGTCGCTGCCAACATATTCCAGTTCGAAACGTTCGGGCAAATTGTAGTCCACTTGGATGGTTCCCAGTTGCCAACGGCGACCTAGGGCGTCTTTGACCATGAAGTCGAGTTTGGGACCGTAGAAGGCGGCTTCGCCGAGTTCGACCTTGGCGTTCAGGCCTTTTTCATGGCAAGCTTCCACGATGGCGCGTTCAGCCTTTTCCCAGTTCTCGTCGCTGCCGATGTATTTGGTCTTGTTTTCGGGGTCGCGCAGGGAAATCTGTGCTTCAAAGTTCTCGAAGTCCAAGGCCTTGAAAATAATGAAGATGATGTCCATCACTTTGAGGAATTCGTCCTTTAACTGGTCGGCACGGCAGAAGATGTGGGCATCGTCCTGCGTAAAGCTGCGAACACGGGTCAGGCCGTGCAGTTCACCACTCTGTTCGTAGCGGTAAACGGTGCCGAATTCGGCGAAGCGCAGGGGCAAGTCCTTGTAGGAGCGGGGGGCGAACTTGTAGATCTCGCAGTGGTGCGGGCAGTTCATGGGTTTGAGCAGGTATTCCTCGCCTTCTTCCGGCGTGTGGATGGGTTGGAAGGAATCCTTGCCGTATTTGGCATAGTGGCCGGAAGTGATGTACAATTGCTTGTTGCCGATGTGCGGCGTCATTACTTGCTGGTAGCCGAATTTCTTTTGGATGCGTTTCAGAAAATCCTCCAAGCGAAGGCGTAGGGCGGTGCCACGGGGCAACCACATGGGCAGGCCTTTCCCCACCATTTCGCTGAACATGAAGAGTTCCAATTCCTTGCCGATTTTGCGGTGGTCGCGTTTCTTGGCTTCTTCCAACAGAATCAGGTAATCGTCCAACATTTTCTTTTTGGGGAAAGTGATGCCGTAGATGCGGGTGAGCTGTTTGCGTTTTTCGTCGCCTCTCCAATAAGCACCGGCTACGGACAGTAGCTTGATGGCTTTGATGTTTTCGGTGTTCACCAGATGCGGACCACGGCAAAGGTCGGTGAAGCTGCCTTGAGAATAGGTGGTGATGGTGCCGTCCTGCAGTTCGGAAATGAGTTCGCACTTGTAGCCTTCGTTTTTCTGGCCGAAGAATTTAAGGGCTTCTGTTTTGCTGATGTCGCGGCGGACAATGGACTCTTTGCGGGATACAAGTTCCACCATCTTGGCTTCGATTTCGGCCAAGTCGGATTCCTTGATGACGTTTTCACCCGGATCCACGTCGTAATAGAACCCATTTTCAATGGCTGGTCCGATACCGAACTGAATGCCAGGATAGAGTTCCTGTAGGGCTTCCGCCATCAAGTGAGCAGAGGAATGCCAAAAAGCGTGCTTGCCTTCGGCGTCGTCCCATTTGAGCAGCTGAATGGAGGCATCGTTGAGGATGGGGCGGTTCATTTCAATCGTTTGACCGTCGATGGTGGCGGCGATGCAATCCTGTGCAAGTCGCGGGCTGATGCCTTCGGCCACATGGAAAGCGGTGGTGCCTTTGGGGTAATTGCGGACGGAACCGTCCGGGAAAGTCAGTTTGATCATATCTGGTTTATTGTTTTTTAAGCCGAACGACAAATTTACTGCATTAATTTCAGTTGAACAAGAGCCGTTGCGATGTTTTCCACGTTTTCGACCACCAGGGATCGCCTGTTGTTTTGCTCCCGCAAACGGGTGGTTTTTAGGTGGCTCTGGGTATAATTCAGGATGCCGTCGAAGGCTTTTGACTGGTAAAAGGTGGAGTTGGGATTGCTTACGAAAAAACAGGTCATCTTGCCGGTTTTGAGCACCACTTTTTCCATGCCGAGCGTCTTTGCAATGCGGCGCAGACGGACCATGTCGATGAGGTCTGAACCCACTTTCGGAATGGGGCCGAACCGGTCGATGAGCCGATTGCTGAAGGCCACGATTTCGGTTTCAGCTTCCAAATTGTCCATTTCACGATACAGGCTCATGCGTTCGGAGGAACCGGGGACGTAGGATTCCGGGAACAGGAGTTCCATGTCCGATTCGACCAGGCAGTCAGCGACATAGGTGGGTGAGCCTTCGCTGTCCGTGGCGTGTTTCTCGTCGGCATACAGTTCGGAAAACTCCTCGTTCTTGAGTTCCTGCACCGCTTCGTTCAGGATTTTCTGGTATGTTTCAAAGCCCAAATCGGCGATGAAGCCGCTTTGTTCTGCTCCGAGCATGTTGCCGGCACCGCGGATGTCCAAATCTTGCATGGCGATGTTGAACCCGCTGCCCAGGTCGGCAAAGTTTTCGATGGCCTGGAGGCGGCGCCTGGCTTCGGGTGTCAATGACTGAACCGGTGGTGCGAGCAAATAGCAGAATGCCTTGCGGTTGCTTCTGCCCACACGACCACGCAACTGGTGCAAGTCGCTGAGTCCGAACTGATGGGCATTGTTGATGATCATCGTGTTGGCGTTCGGGATGTCGATGCCGCTTTCGATGATGGTGGTGCAGATGAGCACGTCGTAGGCGTAATCCATGAAGTCCATGATGATTTTTTCCAACTTTTCGCCGTCCATCTGCCCATGGGCGATGACCGTACGGGCGCCTGGCACGCATTTGTTCACCAACCGTTCGATGTCGATGAGGTTGCTGACACGGTTGTTCAGCAGGAACACTTGCCCGTTTCGTCCGAGTTCGAATTCGATGGATTCTTTCAAAAGGTCTTCTGACAGAGAGTTCACTTCCGTCTGGATGGGGTAGCGGTTTGGTGGAGGCGTGGAGATGATGCTCAAATCGCGGGCACCCATCAAGGAAAATTGGAGGGTACGCGGAATGGGTGTGGCCGTCATGGTCAGCGTATCTACATTGACTTTGAGCTGTTTGAGTTTTTCCTTGATGGCCACGCCGAATTTTTGTTCCTCATCCACGATGAGCAAGCCCAAATCTTTGAATTGCACATTCTTGCCGATGAGTTTGTGGGTGCCGATGACGATGTTCGTGCCGCCTTCCTTCAAATCTTTCAAGAGTTCGGCCACATCGCCCGGTTTACGGGTTCGGCTCAAATAATCGACCTTGCAGGGGAAGTCGGCCAAACGCTTCTTGAAGGTTTTGTAGTGCTGCAGGGCAAGCACCGTCGTTGGAACGAGGATGGCCACCTGCTTGTTGTCGGCTACGGCCTTGAAGGCTGCACGGATGGCCACTTCCGTCTTGCCGAAACCTACATCGCCGCAAATAAGCCGGTCCATGGGCAAGAGGCTCTCCATATCGCCCTTGACGTCGTTGGTGGCTTTGGTCTGGTCGGGAGTGTCTTCATAGGCGAAGGACGCTTCCAATTCCTGCTGCATGAAACTGTCGGGGCTGTATTGGAACCCTTGTTCGTCCTTGCGTTTGGCGTATAATAGAATAAGGTCGCGGGCAATATCCTTAACTTTTTTCTTGGTCCGTTCCTTCATGGCGGACCAGGCAGCACCACCCAATTTGTGGATGTTGGGTTCTTCGCCCTCCTTGCCCCGATATTTCGAGATGCGGTGCAGGTTGTGGATGCTCACGAAAATAGTGTCGTCGTCCTTGTAGACGATTTTGATGATTTCCTGCATCTTGCCGTTGATTTCCGTGCGGAACAGGCCTGCGAATCGACCCACGCCGTGGTCGATGTGCACCACGTAGTCGCCAAACTGGAACTGAACGATTTCCTTTAAACTGAGCGCCAGTTTGCCGTTTCTGGCCTTGTCGGAACGCAGGTTGTACTTGTGGTAGCGCTCAAAAAGTTGGTGGTCGGTGAAACAGGCTATATGCAGGTCATGGTCCACGAATCCTTCGTGCAAGGTTTTCTCGATGGGATTGAAATGTTGATGTTCCTCGCGGTCCTCGAAGATTGTTTTCAGCCGTTCAATTTGTTTTGGACTGTCACTCAACACAAAAAGCTGGTAACCCAATTCCGTGTACCGCTGAAATGCTTGGCTGACAAAGTCGAAATTCTTGCCGAACTGGTCTTGGGGCGAGGTTTGGAAATTAAGTGTCGTGTGCTTGTTGCTGTATGCCTTCCGGCCGAACTCCACCCAGGAGTGTTTCTGCGCTGCATGCTGGAAGTCGGTGTCGGTCAACAATCGGTCCAAAGGCGTATCGCCGGGTTCCTCCGCCAAAATTCGGAGTTTACCGCAGGCGTAGTCGAAATCGGAGAAGCCCAAAAGTGCATCCGCGTTCAGGTAATCGGTAAAGGCAACCTGATTTTGACTGCCTTGATCGGCGAAAGGAACAATCTTGATGCTGTCCGCATGTTCGTTGGAGAGCTGATTTTCAATGTCGAAGCTGCGGATGCTTTCCACTTCGTCCCCGAAGAAGTCGATGCGATAGGGGAGTTCGTGGCTCCAGGAATAGACGTCGATGAGACTTCCACGTACGGCGAATTGTCCAGGTTCGTACACATAATCCACCCGTTCGAACCCAAACGTCTGCAGCAACTCGATGACAAAAGCGTTGTCGATGTGTTCGCCTTTGTGCAGGGTCAACGTATTTTGTTTGAGTTCCTCCGTGGAAACCACTTTTTCGAGAAGGGCGTCCGGATAGGTGACCACGACGATGCTTTCCTCTTGACGCAAGGCGGTGAGCGCTTCCGTTCTCAAAATAGTGTTGCCGGGGTCGTTTCTGCCGTATTTGAGTGCTCGTTTGAAACTGGCCGGATAATAGAAAACCTTTTCGGAACCAAGCAGTTGCACCAAATCATGGTACAGGTATCCAGCCAACTCGGCGTCTTCGTGAACCAACACGAAATCCCGCTTGCCGGACTCAAAAAGTGCAGCTAGGGCCAGACTTATGGAAGAACCGATCAATCCCTCCAAATACAGGTTCTCACCCGTTTTCGACAATACCGACTTACCCGCAAGCAGTTGCGGGTGATTTTGGTAGAGTTCTCGTAAAATTCCTATTTCCAAACTCTGTTTTCCTAAAGATGTTTAAATCCCTGCAAAATTAGAAAATATATGGCGTTATTATTCGGGTGAGAGAAAAATAAAGCCTTATATTTGGATTCAATTATACTCAAAAAATCAATGAGCATGACTTCCGATTCCATCGTCATTATTCCGACTTACAACGAAAAAGAAAACATTGAACTGATCATCAAGGCTGTATTTGGTTTGCCCAAAGCCTTTGACATTCTCATTGTAGACGATGGTTCACCAGATGGAACCGGTTCCATCGTGAAGACTTTGCAAAAGGAATTCCCTGAATCGCTGCATTTACTTGAACGCTCTGGCAAGCAGGGTTTGGGTACTGCCTACATAGCTGGTTTCCATTGGTCGTTGAAAAACGGCTACGATTTCATTTTTGAAATGGATGCCGATTTCTCGCATAACCCTAAAGACTTGATTCATTTATACCATGCCTGTGCCGTGGAAGGTGCCGACGTTGCCATTGGTTCCCGGTACGTCAATAATGTCGTGAATGTGGTCAATTGGCCCATCGGCAGGGTGATGATGTCCTATTTCGCCTCTTATTACGTCCGAGTGGTCACCGGTTTGAAAATTTTCGATACCACGGCTGGTTTCAAATGTTATCGCCGTGAAGTGCTCGAAACCATTGAAATGGACAACATCCGTTTCAAAGGATACGCTTTTCAAATTGAAATGAAGTTCACCGCTTGGAAATGCGGCTTCACCATCAAGGAGGTTCCCATCGTATTCTCCAATAGGGAACTGGGCGTTTCCAAAATGAATGGCGGCATATTCAACGAAGCTGTTTTCGGTGTCATTAAAATGACGATGAGAAGCTGGAACCGCAAATTTCCCCTGAAAAAAACGTCTGCTGCATGACCAAAACCCTGATTCATCAGGCGCTGATCATCAACGAAGGTCGCTCCTTCGTCGGATCCGTGCTCTTGGAAGGTGCAATGATATCTAGAATTTTTGAAGGTGTTGTCCCTCAAGAGGTTATAAATTCTTGCCAAGTGCTGGACGCTAGTGGCAAATGGCTTATTCCCGGTGCTATTGACGATCACGTGCATTTTAGAGAACCGGGTTTGACCCACAAGGCCGACCTTTTTACCGAAACACGCGCCGCCTTGGCCGGTGGCGTTACCTCCTTCATGGAAATGCCCAACACCATGCCGCTAACCACGACCGTTCAGGCCTGGGAGGACAAAATGGCGTTGGCGGCTTCCAAATCGCTGGCCAATTATGCTTTTTACTTAGGCGCGACCAACGACAACCTTTCTGAACTTGAAAAAGCCGATTATTCCAGGGTTTGCGGTGTCAAGGTCTTTATGGGTTCTTCCACCGGAAACATGTTGGTCGGCCAGCAAAAGGCGTTGGAAGGCATTTTCAGTACGGTTTCAGCCATTGTGGGCATCCATGCTGAATCGGAGGCCATCATCCAGGCCAACAAAGCATATTATCTGGAAGCCATGGGTGGAGACTTGCCCGTGAGCTATCATCCTCTTATTCGGAGTGCGGAGGCCTGTTACGCCAGTTCCACCACTGCCGTTGGATTAGCCAACCGTTTTGGAACGCGCTTGCACATTCTCCACCTGACCACCGCCAAGGAACTGGATCTTTTTGAATCCAAACCTTTGAAAGAAAAGAAGATAACGGCTGAAGTCTGTGTTCCACACCTATGGTTTGACGATAGGGACTACGTGCGCTGCGGTAACAGTATCAAATGCAACCCGGCCATCAAGACGGAACAAGACAAACTGGCTTTGAGGGAAGGTCTGAAGTCGGGTAAGTTGGACGTGATCGCCACCGACCACGCCCCCCATTTGTGGTCTGAAAAGCAAGGAAATTGCCTGACAGCAGCATCCGGTTCGCCCAGCATTCAGTTTTCGGTGCCCTTGATGTTGGAATTGGTTAAGGATGAGGTTTTTACCAAGGAAATGGTGGTTGAAAAAATGTGTCATGCACCAGCTGTCCTTTATCGGATGGACCGACGCGGATTCATACGCGAAGGGTATTTTGCGGACTTGGCTTTGATCGATCCAAACGATACTTGGATTTTGACTGGCGACCTCATTCTTTCCAAATGTGGATGGTCGCCTTACGAAGAACAGGTTTTTAGAAGCAAGGTTCAGAAAACATGGGTCAATGGGGTCTTGGTGTTTGACGAAGGACGGTTTGCCGAGGGGCGGGCTGCTGCTGAACTCCGTTTCAATCCCTAGTTTATTAAACCATGCAAAAAAGGACCATTTTCATATTTGTTCTCCTTCTGCTGACCCTCCATGCTCAGGGGCAACTTTTGTGGAAAATATCTGGCAATGGTCTGAAAAAGAGCAGTTATCTTTTTGGTACCCACCACTTGATCGACAAGGATAAGATTCCTCAGTTTGACTCCATCTTGGCTGTTTGCGCGCAAGCCGACGCAGTGGTCGGCGAAATGGATTTGAAGGAGCCTGGCATCCAAAAGAAGATGATGCAGGGTTCAGTCATGAAAGGAAAAAAGATGAAGGATTTGGTTTCTCCAGCCGATTTTCAAATGTTGGACACCGAATTCAAGTCGGTGATGGGTGTCGGAATGAGCCTGTTGGGTTCCTTCAAGCCTATGGTGCTGATGTCCTTGCATCAACTCACCCTGTATTTGAAATTGTCCGGGCTTAAGAAGCAACCGGTCGCCGTCGATGAGCTTTTTCAGAAGCAGGCGCGCGCAGGATCAAAGGCTGTCATTGGTTTGGAAACGATTGATTATCAGATAAATGTATTATTCAATTCCATGACTTTGGAAAGACAGGCCGAAGTTCTGCTGTACGAGGTGCGACAAAAGGATCAATTGATGAAGGATTTGAGTCAATTGAACGAGGCCTATGTGACGGGCAATCTGGAAAAAATGAAAGAGCTTGATGTGGATGACGAAAGCATGACCCCCGAGGAACGTAAGACTCTGGTGGACAATCGCAATCAAAATTGGCTGAAGCAATTGCCTGAGCTATTGAATAAACAGTCTTGTTTCGTTGCCGTCGGTTGTTTGCATTTGGTCGGTGACAACGGGCTGATCAATCAACTTCGGTTGCAGGGCTATACGGTCGAACCAGTTCGTTTGAATTGATTCAGAAACAACGTCCAATATTTTTTCGCATACTCTACTGGATTTCGATACCAATACAGGTATTGTTTCCAAGTAGAAGACAACGGTCTGTAATTGAATCGGTTGTCGATGATGTTCTGCAGAAAATCCAATATCCGTTCCTTATTGACATATTCGTTGGGTTTGTCGTCCAAAAAGAAGGGAGCACGTGCGTAATTCATATAGAGATCGTCGTTTTGATCCAGCTCCTTAACGCGCTCCACCACTGCTTCCATAGAATCGTAATCGTGGCAATTGATGAAGCTGTTGGTGTTGAATTCTTTGGAAATCAGCGGGTCTCCCCAATAAATGGGTAGTGCGTCCACTAATTTGGGCTCGTATACTTTTTCGGTGACATAGCCTGGGTACGATTCATTTTCAAATGAAATCACGAATTTATAGGGCTTCATAAACGCCATCTTGTCCTTGACCGGACCACCGATGTTGTTCAAGTACCTGCCCCCCGAATCCACCGCCTTGTATTGGGAAAGCAGTTGAAAAAAATGGTTTCGGACCTTGTTTTCCGGGTTCGAAACTACAAAACAGCAGAATTTGGACTTTTGTTTCAGCAAATGGTCCGGAACGATTCTGTTGATAAGTTGGGGAAAATCGTTGTAGAGTACGTACAATGGCAAACGTAGATTACGTGGATCATCGGAATGGTCGAACGATAGGGCGAAATCACATTCGTTGAAGTCGGGACGCAGGTTTTCGCCGGTATAGAATATCCGGATGCATTTGTAACGGTGAAAAGTTTTCTTTCGAATGTCCTTCAAGCCCAAATAGGAGTAAAACAAGATTTCAGGTTGCTTGGGATCCAGAATCAGACGGTATTGCTCCGACAGCAGGTTCCAAAAATAATTGTCCTGCATGTCGAAGGATTCCCAAAAGTCCGCAAAGTAAATCCTAAGCGTTTCCATAAACGATCAAGGCGTGATGTCTTCCGTCTTGGTATCGCCCTCTTCCACCTTTAAATCTTCCACATCTTGGTTTAGGTTCTCGGTTTCCACAACGCCTTCAGGCGACACTTCTGTGCTGTCGTGCTGAGTGGAATCAGGCGCCATGATGTAGGTGGTCTGGCATTCGTAAGGTACCGTGATGTCTTCTTTGGGTTTGGGGAATTTGCCTCGGTATTGGGCAAGGCTGGGATCTTTCAACACCTTTTCCATGAAGTATCCGAATATGGGTAAGGCTGTTTTACTACCTTCGCCCATGGCTCCAGTACGGAAATGGATGCAACGGTGTTCACCGCCTACCCAGGCTCCACCGACCAGATTGGGTGATACTCCAACGAACCAGGCATCCGAATGATTGGAGGAGGTTCCGGTCTTTCCGCCGAATTCCGTTCCGTAGTTGTGAATGTCGTAACTCCAAAGGTCCCAGGTGGACAGTGGTTCCGTCAGACCGGCGCGCAACATCTGCGTCATCAAGAAGGCGGTCTGGTAGGGAATGGCGCGTTTCTGTTCTTCATTGTATTCGAAAATGACCTTGCCATCGCGATCTTCAATACGTGTGACCATCACGGGATCGTGGGTCATGCCATCGTTGATGACAGTGGAATAAGCGTTGACAAGTTCCAAGAGTGATACGTCGGAAGAACCTAGGCTGACGGAAGGAATCTCATGCAGGGGTGTCTTAATGCCCATGGCGGCGGCAGTGGTCACGATGTCGTGGATGCCCACTTCTTTAGCCACGGCCACCGCGATGCTGTTGATGGAGCGTGCAAATGCCGCTTTGAGCGTCAGCCTTTGTCCCGAGAAATTGCCATTGGCGTTGTGGGGTGCCCATACCTTAGGTTCGCCCTTTTCCATGACATCCCAAGTGATGTATTTGTCCTCACGCAGGTCGCAAGGGCTCAGCCCTTTGTTCATGGCTTCCGTATAAACGAAAAGCTTGAAGGTGGAGCCCGGTTGTCTTTGTGACAAAACCTTGTCGTATTTCCAGAAATTAAAATTGATGTCTCCCACCCATGCCTTGACAAATCCGGTTTGGGGCTCCATGGCCACAAAGCCGCAGTGCATGAATTTTTCCATGTAGCGGATGGAATCCATGGTGCTCATCACAATGACCTTCTTGCCCTCCTTGTAGTCGAACACGGTGACGGGGTGGGGTCTGTTCATGTAGTATTCCACTGAATCGGGGTTGTTGGGATACATTCTGGTCAATCCTTTCCAAGCAGCCGAACGTTTGGCGATGTCTTCGATGAAACCCACAATTTCCTTGTGTTTCTCATCCTGCCACGGATTTTCCTTGCCCCAATGGTTGTTGAAGGCGGTTTGGACAAAACGCATTTGCTTGTCAACGGCCTCTTCCGCATATTTCTGCATGCGAGTGTCAATGGTCGTGTAAATTTTCAAGCCGTCGGAGTAGAGATCGATGTCGTTTTCCTTGCACCAGGCTTCCAAATGAGCTGCAACAGCTTCTCGGAAATAAAGTGCGTTACCGTCATAGCTTCGTTCAATTTTGTATTGCAACCTGATTGGAATCATTTTGAGCGAATCCAGTTGCCTTCTATTGATAACCTTGTGCAGCATCAAATTTTCCAGCACAATATTACGCCTTTTCAGACTGTTCTTTGGATTGGTCCGTGGATTGTAGGTAGTCGTAGCCTTTAGCATGCCCACCAGAGTGGCAGCTTGTTCAATGGTCAGGTCGGAGGGCCTATTGTTGAAATAGGTTTTGCAGGCTGTCTTGATGCCGTATGCATTGCTGCCGAAATCGACCGTGTTCAGATACATGGTTAAAATATCTTGCTTGGAATAGAACATTTCGATTTTAACCGCCGTGATCCATTCTTTTGATTTCATGATGACCATTTTCAATACTGGCAGTTGTCCAATAATTCCTCTGGAATACTGTGACCTGGTCTTGAACATGTTTTTGACCAATTGCTGAGAAATGGTGCTGGCTCCTCTGGCAGCACGACCTTTGGCCATATCCTTAGCAACGGCGAATAAGCCTTGGATGTCGATGCCGAAATGTTGGTAGAACCGTTCGTCTTCCGTAAATATCAGCGTTTTGATTAGAATTGGTGCGATTTCCCCGTACTTTACCGGTGTGCGGTTTTCTTTGAAGAACTTACCAAGGAGTTTACCATCCGCACTGTAGATTTCGGATGCGATGCTTTGTTGGGGGTCGCTGATGCTCAGTAAGCTTGGTGACTTTCCAAAGAGCCAAAGCACATTGACGTCCACACAAAAGAGATAGAGGAATAGGAAAAGGAAGAATTCCACGGTCAGGATGCCCAATCTACGGTACCAACGAGCTGTTTTCCAGGTTGCTTTCCGTTGTCTACCCAATGCTTTGAAAAACGATCCGACAAGCCTTAGATATGGAGCAATCCAACGGAAGAGCGATGTCAGAAGTTTTTGGACGAATGCAATCCAGTTATGAACTTTCGGAGGCATCATAAGGCTGATAATTAGGGTATAGTGAAATAAATAAAGAAGACTCTACGTTACTGACAAAACGGTATGTTGTCCGATTCGTACCTCAATGTATTTCTGGTAAAAATACGAAAAAGACAAATAAAAACGCCCCCGAATCGGAGGCGTTTTTAATAAAAAAAGTTATTTGCGTTTTTTGGTCTGTTGTACCTTCAACATCTTTTGCTGATCTTTCTGCATTTGTTCCAAACGAGCGGCAAAGCCAGATTTTTTGACCGGTTTCTTCTTATTCTCATTCAACTGTGCCAACAGTTTGTCTTCATCGGTAAACCAGCGGAAGGCATACGTTTGCAGGATGGTTATGAGGGTGGAAACGAAGAAGTACAAGCTCAAACCAGCTGAATACTGGTTAAACATGAACAAGAACATGACCGGCATCATATAGGACATCGCTTTCATGCCCGGCATTTGCTGAGTGGACGCTTGAGTCTGATTGTTCAAATAAGTGTATATCAGATTGGTGATGGTCATCAACAGACAGAACAAACTCAAGTGGTTGCCAAAGTACTTGGTAACCAACGGAATGTTGCCCGACCATTGGAAGAGTACATCGTACGTTGACAAGTCATGCGCCCATAAGAAGCTCTGATGACGAAGCTCGATGGAAGAGGGGAAGAACGAGAACATGGCAAACAGGATGGGCATCTGAAACAACATGGGCAGACATCCTCCCATAGGGCTTACTCCGACACGTTTGTAAAAGTCCATGGTGGCCTGAGAGCGGGCGGAAGCATTTTCCTGACCTGGGAATCGGGCATTGATCTCGGCGATTTGTGGTTGCAGTACCCGCATCTTGGCTGTGGAAATGCTTGATTTCCAAGTAAAGGGGAAGATGACAATTTTGATGACCAAGGTGAGCAGCAAGATGATGACCCCATAATTGGAGATGAATTTTCCGAACAAGTTGAACAAAGGCAATACAATCAAGGTGTTGACCCAGCGAAATAATTTGCCACCCAACGGGATGATTTTCTCCAGACCCATTTTTTGGTCGGAAGGAATGCCTTTGTCGTAATGTTGGAGCAGGGCATATTTGATGGGACCGAAATAGAACTTCAAATTGGCAGTCTGATTACCGCGCATGTCAAAATCGATGGCCGATTTCTGAGCGTATGTTTTGAGGAAAGGCGAAGTCTTTTCTTCAGGTTTCGAGCTCAATTCACTACTGGAAAAGCCTTTGTCGCAAATGACGATGCTTGTGAAGAACTGGTCTTTGAAGGAAACCCACTGTATTTTGGTATCCACAGTCTTTTTATCCGCTTTGGCCGCACTTAGATTCTCCTTGCTGTCGCCCAAGAACTTGTAATCCAATTGAGAATACCGTTCCTCAAACGTACGACCTTGTTCCTGCTGGGCCGCCTTGATGGACCAGTTGAAATCCAAAGTGTTCGTATTAGCCGGTAGGACGGTTTGAAGGTTGTTGCCTTTGACCTGGAAATCCATCATGTAATCATCTTTCTTAAGCGTATAGATGAAATCCAAACTGGCCGTTTCTGAAATGGTTAGGCGGTAGATGAACTTCAAGGGATCGCTGGTTTCCACACGATTGAAGATGAGATCGCTTGTATTGATCAACCTGTTGTCAGCCGAAAAGAATGAAAAATTGAAGGCCGATTCGTTTTCCTTGAACAAGATGAGTGGCACGGAATCCTTGTTTTCAAAATCCTTGAGGCGTACTGAAGCGATGCGTCCGCCCTTGGATGTGAAGGTCAGCTCCATCAGTTTGTTGCCGATGCTGTCTCTAGTCACTTCCCCTTTGGTCAGTGCTGAAAACGTGCCGTATTTCATCTGGCTCAGAGAATCCTGATTGGTGCTGCCTTGTGTTTTTGCATTGGCTGCATTTGCCAAGGAGTCGGTCAATTGCAAGGTGCTGGTCTTAACCGCATCCGCAGTGGCGATGGAATCGATACGTTGTTGTTCCCTTCGGGCTGCGAGTTCCTTTTCAGAGGGTTTGTTGAGCAGGCTGAATCCAATCAGGATCGCAATGATCAGCAAAAGCCCGGTGATGGTGTTTTTATCCATTTTTATGTATAAAGGGTAAAGTGATTAATCTTCGATGCAAGCTTTGATGAAATCGACGAACAGGGGATTGGGATTCAATACCGTACTGTTGTATTCGGGGTGGAACTGTGAACCGATGTACCATTTCATGCCTGGGATCTCAACCACTTCCACCAATTTGGTGTCGGGGTTCACTCCAACGCATTTCATGCCATTTTGTTCGAATTCCATCCGATATTTGTCGTTGAATTCAAAACGGTGACGGTGGCGCTCCTGTATTTTTTCTTTGCCATAGGCCTGATAGGCACGAGATGTTTTATCAAGTACGCAGTCGTAATTGCCCAGACGCATGGTGCCGCCGTATTCGGTGATGCCCTTTTGATCTTCCATCATGTCAATGACATTGTTGGTGGTGTTCGGGTCGAGTTCAGTCGAGTTGGCGTCTTCGTATCCGAGCACGTTTCTGGCGAATTCGATAACCATGCATTGCATGCCCAGGCAGATGCCGAATGTGGGAAGATTTTTCTCCCTGGCATATTTGAGCGAAACGAACTTGCCTTCGATGCCCCGTTGGCCAAAACCAGGGGCGACGACGATGCCGTCAAAGCCTTTCAATTTTTCGGCAACGTTGCCTTCCGTAATGTGCTGGGAATGGATGAGCGTCAATTTCAACTTACGGTCGTTGTAGGCCGCCGCGTGGCAAAGGGACTCCGAGATGGACTTGTAGGCGTCGGGCAATTCGGCGTACTTGCCCACCAATGCGATCTTGACTTCCTTGGTGGCGCTGTTCATCTTGTTCAGGAATGCCTTCCAGGGTTCCAAATCGATGGGTGTGTCGGTGGGCAACCCGAATTTGGAAAGTACGATTTTATCCAGACCTTCTTTTTGCATGAGCAAAGGTACGTCGTAGATACTGGGAGCGTCGATGCATTCGATGACGGCATCTTCAGCTACGTTGCAAAAGAGCGCCACTTTGCGGCGGATGGTCATGTTCAACGGGTGTTCCGTACGCAGGACCAAAGCGTCAGGCTGTACGCCAAGCTCTTGCAGTTGCTTGACCGAGTGCTGAACGGGTTTGGTTTTCAATTCCTTGGCTGCAGCCAGGTAAGGGACGTAGGCCAAATGCACGCAAAAACAGTTTTTACCCAATTCCCAGCGCATCTGACGGACACTTTCGATATAGGGCAGCGACTCGATGTCACCAACAGTTCCGCCGATTTCGGTAATGATGAAGTCGAATTGGTTCTTGGCACCTAACAGACGGATGCAACGTTTGATTTCATCGGTGATGTGAGGTACGACCTGTACGGTCTTACCCAAATAATCGCCGCGGCGTTCCTTCGAAATGACATTTTGATAAATTCTGCCCGTAGTTATGTTGTTGGCCCGGGTGGTGGGCACATTCAGGAAGCGTTCGTAGTGGCCAAGGTCGAGGTCGGTTTCTCGACCATCGTAAGTGACATAGCATTCTCCGTGTTCGTAGGGATTCAACGTGCCCGGATCGATGTTGATGTACGGGTCGAATTTTTGAATCGTAACCCTGTATCCCCGGGCTTGCAACAATTTCCCCAGCGAAGAGGAGAGGATACCTTTTCCCAGCGAGGAAACGACGCCACCGGTCACGAAAATATATTTAGTCTCTGCCACAATAAACTGATTTTGGTGGTTGTAAAATAATGGACTTCTTTAATTTTGCTTAAAGGGGCAAAAGTACGAAAAAACTTTTGGAATTATTGTTTTACCTTTGCGCGAAAATCGGTGTACATGAAAAAAAGCTGTTCCGTCCTGATGCTGTTCGCCGCTGCAGTTTTGCCGGCATTTGCATCGGTACAGGATACCTTGGAAAATAATAAGCGAATCAAGTCTTCAGCATCACCGCAAACCGCTGTGAATGACGAACCTGAAGATTTCCCCGTCATACCCGTCAGCATGCCGGTGCATGACACTGTCCTGTCGCTGAAGGTCGCTCCCAAAGATACGGTCGTCATCGTTCCGGACACCAATTTCCTACTTATATACATCAACAATTACGACATCAGCAAGCATCTGGTTCGACCAAGACCTGCCAGAATTTTCAAACCTAAAGAGGTATTGGATTACCCTAAAATGAGTCCTCTGTTCATGCCGCTGGTATTCAACTCAATACGGCGCAGCTTTCATTTGAATCCAAAGGAAATTGACGATCAGGAAGTCGAATTGAAAGCGTTGTCCATGGACTCGCTCCATGTTGTGTTCCAGTCCAACCGCTACATCCGGCGATTGGCGCAGAACATCCTTCAAAATGCTGAAATCGAGCAAATTGGTCAAATTGAATACGATCAAAAGAACCTGCCGCAACCTGAAAAGCTCGTTTACCAACTGGACAGCAAAAAACCGCCCACATGGGTGAAACCTATTTTACCCGGCACCATCGCTAAACCCGACACCCGAAATTTGCCCAAGACTCCGTACGATCCATGGCGGAAATTCGGTTATGCGAAGTTTCAGCTGACACAGACTTATGTTTCGCCCAACTGGTCAAAAGGGGGTGAAAGCAACATGGCCGGATTGGCGCAAGTGTATATGGAAGCAAATTATCGGGATTCCAAGAATGTGGCGTTCGACAACTCCCTGGATGCCAAAATTGGTCTGAATACAGTTTCGAACGATACCCTGCGCAATTTGAACGTGAGCACGGACCAACTCCGACTTTTGTCCAAACTGGGCATCCGCATGTACAACGACTGGTACTACACCGTTTCGGGAGAATTCACCACCCAGTTCCTGAACAATTACAAGACGAATACCTGGCAGATGAAATCCTCCCTGTTTTCGCCTGCCAAACTGTTTATCGGCTTGGGTATCGACTACAAGAAAACAAACTTCAAGCAAGGGTACGATTTGTCCGTGCTGGTTTCTCCCCTGACGGTCAAGATGAACTACCTGTATGATATCCAGAATTTCAAACCCTCAAACTACGGGATAAAGGATGGAAAGCATTTCAACAAGGAATTGGGTAGCAAAATTGATGCGAAACTGACCTGGGCATTCTCGGAACAGCTGAAATGGACCTCGAAATTCTACTATTACACGGATTTCACTTATGTTGACACCGATTGGGAAAATACCTTGGACATGTCGCTGAACAACAATTTCACCACCTCCCTCTATGTGCACCTGAAAGCGGACGACCGCTTGGACCGCGCACCGGGTGAGTCACTCATCCAAATGCAGGAACTATTCAGTTTCGGTATGATGTACCACTGGTAATCAGTTCGATATGTACTTTTGCAGAAGCCTGGAGAACTCCGGGCTTTTTTTGTAGTCGGAGATGAATACGTTTAGGCTGTCCAACAAAGCCCTTCGGCCAGGCTTGACTGCCCAAGCTTGCATCTGGTTGAAGCCCACGGGCGTTTCCACATCGATATCGGGATAGTTGTCGAGATAGGCTTTGGCAACTTGCTTGTCGCAAACTGCATAATCAATGAGTCCGGCAGCAACCTGAGCGATCATCCGTTCACTGTCGAATCCCATCAACGTGCTGATGTAGATGGTGTCGCTTATTTCTGTTGCCAAATGATGCAATCGCTGCAAATACACCGGGTTTTCACAAATATAAATACGTTTCCCCCTGAAATCCACTTGATTGCGTACTACGTTTTTGGGCTTGTCAGAGTCATTTTTCCGTTGAATCAGTACCAATTTACTTTCCAAAATGCTTTTGGTGAAATCCACTTGTAACCGTAAATCGGATACGACTGGAAGTGGACCTGACAATAGGTCGCATTTGTTGTCTTCCAGCATTTTCAAACGCTTGCTCAGGCTGCTTTCGCCGATGTAGACCAATCGGAGGTGGTGACTGTCTGCAAATGCCTTCGCCATTTCATAATAAAAACCCTGTGTGCTGTCTTTCAGATGATAGAAACTGAACCGATCTTCCTCGCCGCAAACCCTGATGACGCCTTCCTTCTTGATTTTGGGGAAATCGCCGGCAATCCGGTTGGCTTCCTTGATGCCTATCCAAATGGCAAAAACCGCCCAGAACGCAAGGAATGCGTACAAAAGCAGCAAGGAAGGGTTCAGGTGTTTTTTAATCATAGAAGTTCCATGACAATCCGACTTTCAAGATGGCCGGATTCAGTGGATAATGAGGTGCCGAGAAATACTTCGGATCAGCAAAAAACCGACTCAAATGGGAATACATCACAAAAAAACGCATTCTTTTCAGGTGAAAGTTGGCATAAGCGTTCATGAACGGATAATTTCCGATTTTCAATTCCTTTTGGTTGTAGTATTGACCCAAAGCCGGATTGTAGGCTTGAGCATAATATTGCGTGTTGTAGCGGCAATCCACTCCCAGATGGGTGTGCAGCACCTTAGAGAGTGTGAACTTTAAATACAGGTCGGATAAGACGGACAAGTCGGGTAGAGGCAGCACGTTTTGATTGCTGGACAGCTGATAGACCGCATCGTTGTCCCAATTCAGGATGCCGGCTCCGAGGTGTTGTTTCAGGTTGATGGACAAGACCTGAATGTTGCCAGTGTATTGGTTTGGGAGGGCGGAGGTGCTGAAATAAATCAGGTTGCTTAGGTTTTCCACTCCGGCATGGGCTTCGAATCCCAGGGCAGGAATGGTCAAATTGCCACGTACCAACGTTTTGTATTCATTGCTGAAATGGTTGCCCCACCGATAATGGTTGGAAACGTAATTTTCCAGGAAATAGTCGGGGTGTTCATTCTTGATGGAACCGTCCGCCCAAAGGCTGACCGGATGGTCCCAAAGCCGGAAGGTGGTTTTAAGGTCGCCGCTCAGTTCAAAATCACCCAGTTTCTCGCCGAAAACGCAAATCTTGGCCAATGCCGAGAAGGTGAGCAATTCGCCCGAACGTTTGGAAAGCTCGCCACCAGCCCATACCAGGCTTTCGTAATGATTGACGAAACTTTTCACGTAGGGGGCCGAATACGATTCACCTTCATTTACGGCCGGGGGTGCCGACAATCGGACGTATTTTCTGAAATCATGCTCGATGAACGCTGTCAAACCGAATTTGGCCCACGGATGGAACCCCTCGACCAACGCCAACCCCAAGGTGTTCCGAACCTCCAGCAATGCAGCCGTATCGGCGGTATAACCATCATCCAGATAGGCATTCTTGAAAATGGACAAGTTGGCGGCCGTAGACTTGTAGCTTCGCTGCCCGAGGTCCACATACAGCGTATGGATGAAGCTTGAAACCGGAATGAATGTGATGATGGTGTCCGGTTTTTGGGGAACACCCTTTTTATTGACCATGCTGTCTTTCTGGACAATGTCGATGTGCTCGAATCCCAGATGGTATTTGTGGTTCAAGAAGAAATGCGTGTCTTGGTATAGACTCTTGGCATTGGTAAAGGCCACGGGTATGTTCAAACTTTCGTACTGGCTCAGTCCACCACTCATCTGCATCGGATTGGTGATGTACAGATCGTTCGTAATGCCGCCGTTCTCAAAGTTTTCCATTGAATTGAATGAAAGCTTCCAAAAAGCCTCATAACGGGGACTTTGGTAATTACCGAAAATGTTCGCCAGCTTGTTTCGGTTGGAATTGTGATTGTAAAACCCTCTGGCATAAAGAATTTCATAATCAGCACCGATGTTCAGGTACTTGTTTACATTGACCGTGAACAAAAACTTGAAGTTTTCTTCCTGGGAGGTTTCATTACCGATGGTGGTGAGGTACCGTAAGTTGGTGTACGGAGTAGTCGTGTTGTAAAAGTACTGATCTTCCGGAGAAGTCAGCCAGTTGTCATAAACCCTGCCGAATAGGAAGGGCGTTTTTTCAGTTCGGTCCAAATATACTTTCGACTGAAAGGGCGAGCCAACGTTTGCAAGGTATTGAGAACCCACGGTGTTGCTCTTTTCCGGAAAGGTAATGTTTTGAAAATGAAGCGGAACCGTATCCATATCGGCTACTGTTTTGGCACCCAGGAACGAATCCAAGTGCCAGGCCCTCATTCGGGTGACATAGACTTTTTCGGGCTTCTTGGACGCTTCGTCGGTACTTTTAGGTGGGCCCGCGTTCAAACCTGATGGCTGTTCGTTGCCAGGCTCATCACTTTGGCCGAATGCAAACGGCCCAAGGCTGAACAAAAAGGCGAACAAGAGCGATTTCAGAAATCTATGCATGAGAAACAGGCGCTTTTGCCTGCAAATATACAATCTTTGGGTGGATATACCGGAAGAGGCCTTGTGAAAAGATGCAAATCGGACGGTGCTTTCGAGTTCAACTTTTCGATGTCTCCTTTTTTTTAGTAATTTTGACGGATAAACCCTGCTTCATGTCACCGGAAACAGAAATCAAGCAACTCAGAATCGAATTGAATCGTGCCAACCACGATTATTACGTGCTTGCATCCCCTACGATGTCCGATTACGACTTTGATGTCAAATTACGTCGGCTGCAGGAGTTGGAGGCGTCACACCCTGATTTTTTGGATGAACATTCCCCCTCCCAACGAGTAGGCAGCGACATCAGCAAAGGGTTCAGCCAAGAAGCACACAAATACCCCATGCTTTCGCTTGGGAACACCTATTCTGAGGCGGAAGTGGGCGAGTTCTACGATCGGACTGTCAAAGCGCTGAACAAACCGTTTCAGCTGGTTTGCGAGCTTAAATTCGATGGAGTATCCATTTCACTAACATATGTCAATGGTCTATTGTTCAAAGCATTAACGCGCGGAGATGGAGTGGTTGGCGACAACGTGACCGAAAACGTCAAGACCATCCGAAGCATACCGCTTTCACTATTTGGTGCCGATTTCCCCGTTGAATTCGAGATTAGGGGTGAAATTCTCATGCCTTGGGAAGTCTTTGACGGATTGAATCGGGAACGTGAGGCGCAAGAAGAGACCCTATTCGCCAATCCTCGAAATGCTGCTTCAGGCACCCTGAAACTGCAAAATTCCTCGATGGTTTCGGCCCGAAAACTGGATGCTTACCTTTACCATATGCTCGGAGACGACCTCCCAACGGACGGGCATTATGAAAATTTGCAGAAAGCTTCGGCGTGGGGGTTCCGCATTGCCGACTCCATGAGATTGTGCAACACGTTGGAAGAGGTGTTCGAGTTCATCCGACATTGGGACAAGGAACGAAAGAACCTGCCCGTTGCCACCGACGGCATCGTCATCAAGGTCAATTCCCTGCGGCAGCAAAAGAACCTGGGTTTCACAGCCAAGTCGCCCCGTTGGGCCATCGCTTATAAATTCAAGGCCGAACAAGCCTGTACACGGCTGAACTCGGTGTCTTTTCAAGTGGGTAGGACTGGAGCCGTCACGCCGGTTGCCAACTTGGATCCGGTTCTGTTGTCGGGTACCACCGTCAAAAGAGCATCCCTGCACAACGACGATGTGATTCAATCACTCGATTTGCACATCGGCGACATGGTCTATGTGGAGAAGGGCGGTGAAATCATTCCCAAAATAGTGGGTGTCGATTTCAGCTCCCGATTTCTCGTTGGTGACAAAGTCCGTTTCATCCGGAATTGTCCCGAATGCGGTGCCGAATTGAAGCGCTTTGAAGGTGAGGCGGCGCATTACTGCCCCAACCAGAACGATTGTCCGCCCCAAATCAAAGCAAGGCTGGAGCATTTCATCCACCGCAAGGCGATGAACATCGATGGGCTGGGTACGGAAACGGTCGATGCGTTGTTTCAAGCTGGAAAAATTAATAAGCCTTCCGACTTGTATGCCTTGGACGGATTCACGCTGGCCAATATGGAGCGGATGGGTGAGAAGTCTGCCCGGAACATTCTTCAAAGCTTGAGGGAATCGAAAAAGGTGCCTTTTGAAAGGGTGCTTTTTGCCATGGGCATCCGTTTTGTGGGCGAAACCGTGGCCAAAAAATTGGCACGTTCCCTGCATACCATGGAGGTCATTGAAAAGGCAACGATTGAAGAATTGGTTCAGGTGGAGGAGGTCGGCATCAAAATTGCCGAAAGCGTGGTCGCCTTCTTTTCCTCGGAAAAAAACAGGGCTGAAGTGGAGGCATTGAAGGAAGCCGGCCTCCAGATGTCGATTTCAGCCGATCAAATCGCCGAGAAAGGGACCAAATTGGAAGGGTTGACCATCGTCATCAGCGGAACCTTTGCCAAACATTCGCGCGACGAGTACAAGGAAATGATTGAAAACAACGGGGGAAAGAACTCAGGCTCGGTTTCAGCCAAGACCAGCTATATTCTGGCCGGTGAGAACATGGGCCCTGCCAAACTGGAAAAAGCGGCATCCCTTGGTGTGCGACTGCTTTCAGAAGATGCGTTTCTTAATATGCTAAACTCTTGACAAACATGACAATACTCTATTTTTTAGTGAACAAAATACGAAAAATAACGAAGAATTTTTCCCGTGAGAAATGTTTCAAGGAGTATGCCGACATCCATCGGATTGTTATCTTGTTCGATCTGGAACATGCGGAAGATGTGAAAGATTTTGCCAAATCACTGAAATTTGCCGGCAAGGAGGTGTTCTGCTTTTCGTACAATCCAAACGCCAAGGATGAGGGCTCCGTGTTGCCCGAAAACTTTACGGTTTTGAACCGAAAACAATTGTATTTCAATGGATTTCCTCATCAACAGGTGATGGAACACTTTAAGTCGCTTCATCCGGACACGCTGTTGGATTTGACCGTTCAGCCCCATCCGGTCTTGCAATACTTGTCCCTCAAATCTGAAGCGAGCTATAGGGTAGGTTTCCACCGGGAAGAAAAAACGTTCGACGACCTGCTGTTGGAATACGATCCCGAGCAAAGTTTTGTTTTTTTGACCAGCCAATTGCATTTTTACATGAAGAGTATTCGCTCGAAGTAGTATTTTTCGTACTTTTGCATGCTCTTCGGAACAACGTAAAAACCCGCCTAATCGCGAGATCTCATGATTAATAACAAACTGACTGGCATGGGGGTGGCATTGATCACGCCCTTTAAAGAAGACGAAAGTGTCGATTTTACCGCTCTTGGGCGTCTGGTGGACTACCAGATCAAGAACGGCATCGATTACCTTGTCGTGTTGGGAACCACGGCCGAAACGGCCACCCTGACCGAGGAGGAAAAGAAACAGGTCACCACTTTCATCCTCAACCGAGTCAAAGGCCGCGTACCCATCGTCTTGGGTGTCGGTGGCAATTGCACGCGTGCCGTAGTCGAGGAGCTCCAAACCAAAGATTTTACCGGTGTCGACGCCATCCTTTCGGTGACGCCCTATTACAATAAACCTTCTCAGGAAGGCATTTATCAGCATTACAAGGCCATTGCGCAGGCAACGGAACTGCCCATCATCCTGTACAACGTACCGGGTCGCACCGGCGTGAACATGACGACGGAAACCACGCTTCGACTGGCCAAGGATTTCGACAACATCGTGGCCGTGAAGGAGGCTTCCGGAAACATTTCCCAAATGGATGAAATCATCAAGAACAAGCCCAAGGATTTCATGGTCATTTCGGGTGACGACGGCATCACGTTTCCGTTGATCACGTTGGGTGCGGTTGGCGTCATCTCCGTGATTGGCAATGCGTTCCCCAAGGAATTCAGCCGGATGGTGCGTCTGGCACTCAAGGGTGATTTCAAGAACGCCCTCGAAATCCACCACAGCTTTACAGAACTGTTCAACTTGCTGTTTGTGGACGGCAATCCGGCCGGAGTAAAGTGCATGCTGAGCGCCATGGGCTTCATAGAGAACAAGTTGCGTTTGCCGCTCGTGCCGACCCGCATCACCACCTACGAACAGATCCGCAAAGTTTTGGCGGATCTCAATGTCAAGTATTAAAGACTCGAATAATGAATATTTCCTACAACTGGCTCAAAGAATTCCTGAATTTTAACCTCACACCGGAAGAAACCGCGAAGGCACTCACTTCCATCGGTCTTGAAAACGGCCCGTACGAGGAAGTGGAAACAGTCAAAGGTGGCTTGGAAGGGCTTTTTATCGGAGAGGTGCTTACGTGTGCCGAACATCCGGATTCAGACCATTTGCACCTGACTACGGTGAACGTGGGGCAGGAGGAACCGCTCAAAATCGTCTGTGGCGCGCCCAATGTGGCTGCCGGGCAAAAAGTGGTGGTCGCTGTCGTGGGAACTAAATTGTACGATGGCGAAGAAAGTTTCACCATCAAGAAATCCAAGATTCGCGGTCAAGAGTCGTTCGGCATGATTTGCGCCGAGGATGAAATCGGCATCGGTACCAGTCACGACGGCATCATCGTGTTGCCATCGGATGCTCCGGTAGGCATGCCCGCCAAGGAATATTATGGCATCACCAGCGAATATGTGCTGGAAGTGGACATCACGCCCAACCGGGTGGATGCCTCCTCGCACTTCGGCGTCGCTCGCGATTTGGCTGCATTTCTTAAGCAGACCGACCCAACGGTTGAATTAATAAAACCATCCGTAGATGGTTTTAAATCAGATAATAAAGACTTTAAAGTTGAAGTGATTGTTGAGAATGCTGAGGCTTGTCCCAGGTATGCTGGAGTCACGGTTTCAGGCATTACTGTGGCGGAATCACCCAAGTGGCTGCAGGACCGATTGCGCCTCATTGGGGTGAGACCCATCAACAACGTGGTGGACATCACCAACTACTTGCTGCACGAAACAGGGCAGCCTTTGCACGCCTTCGACGGTGAAAAAATCAAGGGAAACACCATTCGCGTCCGTACCACGCCGGAAGGAACAGCTTTCAGGACTTTGGATGAAGTGGAACGCAAATTATCCGCCAACGACCTGATGATTTGCAATGCCGAGGAAGCCATGTGCATCGGCGGCGTGTTCGGTGGGGTAGATTCCGGTGTTTCTGAGAAAACCACGAAGATTTTCATTGAAAGCGCTTATTTCCATCCGGTTTGGATTCGCAAGACGGCTCGTCGCCACGGGTTGAACACCGATGCCTCCTTCCGCTTCGAACGCGGTGCAGACCCCAACAATACGGTCTATGTGCTGAAGCGTGCCGCCCTGATGGTCAAGGAATTATGCGGTGGAGCAATTTCCAGCGAAATTGTGGACGTGTATCCGAAACCCATCGAAGATTTCCGTGTTTCCCTGAGTCTGGAAAAAACAAACAAGTTGATTGGCAAAGTTTTGGCGCCGGAACAAGTCAAATCCATTTTGAAAGCGCTCGATATCGAGATACTTTCCGAAGTCGGCGACCAACTGGAATTGAAAGTTCCAGCCTATCGCGTTGATGTTCAGCGCGATGTGGACGTCATTGAAGACATACTCCGCATTTATGGCTACAACAATGTGGAAATCAGTGATTCCCTGAAATCGAACATTTCTTACTCCAACAAACCGGACAGCCACAAACTTCAAAACCTGATTGCCGAACAACTCACGGCTTCCGGTTTCAATGAAATATTGAATAATTCACTGACATCTTCCGCATACTATACAGACCTAAAGAGTTTTCCGACGGAGGAAACCGTACTGATGCTCAATCCATTGAGTTCAGACCTTAACGGAATGCGACAAACGTTGCTGTTCGGTGGATTGGAAAGCATCGCCTACAACCGCAACCGCCGCAAACAGGACCTCAAATTCTACGAATACGGCAATTGTTACCATTTCAACGCCGAAAACCGCACTGAAGAGAACCGTTTGTCACCATACAGCGAGGAATACCACTTGGGCCTCTGGATTACCGGAAACAAGACTGCTCAAACCTGGATTCACGGGGAGGAAAAGACTTCTTTCTACGAGCTGAAGGCGTATGTGGAAAACGTATTGGCTCGTTTGGGGGTTGAACGCAACGCTGTCATCGTGGAAGAAAGTTCGGACGACGTGTTTGCCAAGAACCTCGTGTTCAGCACCCGAGGAGGCAAATTGCTAGCCAAGCTCGGCAGCGTACAGGCGGGCTTGCTCAAGAAATTCGATATTGACACGGATGTGTTTTATGCCGACATCCTTTGGAAAACCCTGCTGGATCAAGCCAAGAAGGCCAAGGTCAGCTACACGGAACTATCCAAGTATCCGGAAGTGCGCCGCGATTTGGCCTTGTTGATTGACAAGACCGTCCGTTTCGCCGATATTGAAAAAATTGCCCTGGCTACCGAAAAGAAGCTGTTGAAGGGTGTTTCGCTGTTCGATGTCTACGAAGGCAAGAACCTGCCGCAGGGCAAAAAATCATACGCCGTGAGCTTCCTGCTCCAGGACGAGACACAAACCCTCAACGATAAGCTCATCGAGGGCATCATGAACAAACTCATCAAGAACTTTGAGACGCAACTGGGAGCCAGCTTGCGTTAAACAATTTGCTAATTTATAGATTATTATGGGAAGAGCGTTTGAATATCGCAAAGCACGTAAAATGAAGCGTTGGGGCAACATGGCCCGCGTATTTACCAAAATCGGCAAGGAAATATCCATCTGTGTGAAAGCTTCAGGTCCGGATCCGGATTCCAATCCGCGTCTGCGCGTGTTGATGCAGAATGCCAAAGCGGCCAACATGCCGAAGGACAATGTGGATAGAGCCATCAAGAAAGCCGTTTCCAAAGATTTCGGCGATTACAAGGATATGGTGTACGAAGGTTATGGCCCTTTTGGCATTGCCATTTTGGTTGAAACTCAGACCGATAACACCACCCGTACCGTTGCCAACGTACGCAGTTACCTGAACCGTCACGGCGGTTCATTGGGCACTTCCGGCAGCCTTTCCTTCATCTTCGACCGCAAATCCGTGTTCAAAGTTGTTCCGAAAGAAGGCATCGACGTGGAGGAACTCGAACTCGACATCATCGATTATGGAGCGGAGGAGCTTGAAATGGACGAAAACGAAATCGTCATCTACGGTCAACCCGAGGATTTCTCCCGCATCCAGAACTATTTGGAAGAGAACGGCTATGAAATCGTATCGGCCGAATTCGAACGGTTCCCCAACGATATCAAGGACGTGACCGAAGAACAACGTGCCACCTTGGACAAACTCATTGAGAAACTGGAAGATGATGAAGACGTTTCAGCCGTCTATCACAACATGACGCCAGCTGCAGATGAAGCAGAATAGGCTTTAAAGCGCTTCGGCCACCACAAAGGTACTGCCGCCCACGAACACCAAGTCGTTCGGGCGGCATTCTTTTTTTGCGGTGGCTAGTGCTAGCGTAACAGTGGGGTAGGTGTTTCCCTCCAATCCGAATTGGCCGGCCAGCAAGGCCAGTTCGTTTTCGTGCAGGGCTCTGGGGATGCTCGCTTTGGTGAAATAGTAGAGGGCATCCTTTGGCAACAGCTTCAGTACCCCGCTCACATCCTTGTCGTTGACCATGCCCAATACGAAATGTAGGTTTTCATGGGGTGTCTGCCGCAACTGTTCGGTCACGAAACGAATGCCGGCCACATTATGACCGGTGTCGCAAATCACGTGCGGATTGAGTCCCAATGTTTCCCAACGACCCCTCAATCCAGTGTTCGACAATACATTGCTGAACCCTTTGTAGACGGCATCGTCCGCAATCAAGTACTTCTTTTCCCGAAGGCGTTCCACCAGCGACAACGTGGTCGCGGCATTCTCCATCTGATAGATTCCACTTAGTGCGCAGGGGATGTCATTGTATAAATGAATACCCCCTTCGCAACATATCAACGTGTTGTTATCCAGGTCTTTGCCAAGTTTGGTCGGAAACTCAACGGCCGCCCAAAAAATAGGCGCTTGAACCTCCAACGAATGGGTTTTGAAAACGTTCCTGACCACTCCTTCGGCCTTCCCAATGACCACTGGGACACCTTTTTTCATGATTCCAGCCTTTTCAACGGCAATCTTTTCGAGCGTGTCACCCAGCAACGCCATGTGGTCGAAACTGATGTTGGTGATGACTGAAACGTCCGGGTGAATGATGTTGGTGCTGTCCAAACGACCGCCCAATCCAACCTCGATGACCGCCACATCCACCTGTTCCTCCGCAAACCACTGGAAGGCCAGTTCAGTCGTCAATTCAAAGAAGGAGGGTTCCACAACGGTGCATTCAGTACGAAAGTGTTCCACGAAATCTACGACGCGTTGCTGGGGAATCATGTGACCGTTCACTCGAATCCGTTCCCGGAAATCTTTCAGGTGAGGTGAGGTGTAAAGGCCTGTCTTGTAGCCAGCTTCCTGCAAGACGGAAGCGATGAGGTTGGAAACCGAACCCTTGCCATTGGTGCCGCCAACGTGGATGGTGGGGTAGCGTTTGTGCGGTGAGCCGCACCATGCATCAAGCGCCTCGATGTTTTGCAACCCCGGTTTGTAGGCGGTTGAACCGTTCTGTTGAAAGAATGGTATTTGGTTGAACAGGAAATCGAGGGTCTCGGAATAGTTCATAAAATGGTTTGCTCAAAACGTTTGACAAAGATACGTTAAAACCGAAAAAATCTGTACTTTTAGGGCTTCTAAAAACCGCTATGCAACTACCATTCCTAGGCGAAGCCGTCGCCCTTTCCGTTTCCGTTTGTTGGGCCGCCAGCTCCTCCTCGTTTGAGGCGGCCAGCCGAAAAGTCGGTTCGCTGGAAGTCAACATCATCCGCCTGATGATTGCGTTTGGCATGCTGGGTATTTACGGACTGATTGCCCGAGGTTCCTTCTTTCCAACCGGTGCCGGTCCGCAACAGTGGATCTGGCTTTCGGTCTCCGGGCTGATCGGTTTTTTTCTGGGCGATTTGATGTTGTTCAAGTCGTTGACCGTCATCGGGGCGCGTTTGTCCATGCTGGTGATGACCTTCTCGCCTGCGCTCACCGCCATGATCGGCTTCGCGATATTGGGTGAAAAACTCCGGATCACGCATGTTTTGGGCATCATGCTCATCATCAGCGGCATTTTGATGGCTTTCCTGAGCCACAACCGAGAAAAAACGGGAATGAAAGTGACATTCAAAGGATTGCTGCTTGCATTGGGAGGTGCCCTTGGGCAGGCTTGTGGGCTCGTATTCAGCAAAAAAGGCGTGGGTAGCTACGATCCCTTTGCCGCCACCCAAATACGCATTATCACCGGTTTTGTCTTTTTCGCCCTGCTCATCACCGTTTTGAGACGCTGGCCCTCCTTGATCAGGGCCACCAAAGACGGCGGATCCATGAAGTTCATCACGGTCGGTTCCTTTTTCGGACCAGGATTGGGAGTGGGCTTGTCCATGATGGCCATCACCATGACCGAAACGGGTATCGCCTCCGCGTTGATGTCGCTCACACCCATTGTGCTCATCGTGCCTGCTCTAATCAAAGGCCGTAAACTGGCTTTGCTCGAATTGATGGGCGCTTTTGTTTCGGTGGGGGGCGTTTTGATGTTGTTTTTACTCTAAATCCGCACGAATATGAAAAAGTACGTCGTTATCATGCTGCTGGGAATCATGGTTTTACCAGCTTGTAAATCCAATCTGGAAGCGTACAACATGGCCTACCAGAAATTGAAGGACAAAGAAGAGGCACAAGTCAATTCCAGAGCCAAAACGACCATGTCCGTCCATTTGGACAGCACGTCCAACGATTCATCCGTCGTTTACAAAACGGAGAATCTCACTTTGTTAGTGGGTAATGATAAGAATTTCAAGGATTACAACCTGGTGGCAAAGACCTTCATCAACCGAACCAATGCCCGAGCTTACTTCGATCAGATGAAGGAAAACGGCTATCCCGCCCTGTTGGTTCAAAACCAGGACCAGCTGTACCGCATCATAGTCGCTTCGTGCCCCACGCCGGAGTTGGCGGAGGCTCGTAAAGCCGAATTGAAGCTAAAATTTCCGGAAGCCAGTATCGTATTTAGGAAGAACTGACCACTTCACCGAATTCGTCCAGATGCTCGTCCACAAAACGAGCAATGACGGAGGTGCAGTCTTCTTCAATCTCAAAAAAGCGTTCTTCCAAGTCGTCGAAGACTTCGAATTCCTCGTACATGGCCGTGAATTCCTCCTCCGTGGTCTCGCGTTCCAACTCTTCCTGGTGCCTGTCGTAAATTTCACGAGCCTTGTAAACCATTTTGGACAGTTCGTCCGCACCAAACGTTTTGAGCGCCTTGGCGAACGGATTCCTAAAAATGTAGCTGCCGTAGCCGTTCTGTATCAAGGAGATAAAACCGCCCTGCATCACTTCCTCCCGGAAAAAATGATACGCCAACAGGCTGTGCTGCATCCCGTTCAGCAGGGGCATGGTCGTTGCATTCAATTGGCCGCCGATGGCTTCGAGGTAGGCGTCTGTAAATACGGCCAGAAAGGCATCCATGTCTTCGCCGGAGGCCTGTTGGAGTTTGTGTTCCTGAATCTTGATGCTCATGTTGCGTGGTTTTGGGGCAAAGGTATGAAATCGCGCAAGTATTTTGGACGTTAATGCCATTTAATTGAACAAACAACAAGGTCTTTAGACTGGAAAATAGCGTAATTTGCAATTCCATTTGATTCAAACTTGACCCACACGATGAAAAACGTTCTGATCCTTCTCCTATTATTGAGCGCCACCCTGGTGAATGCCCAAAAAACAGTTTACATTCCCACGACCTTCAATCAGTCCGGTGCGGACGATTACATCAATAAAAAGGGGCTGAACGGTACCGTCACCAGCATCGACAAGATGACGGACACCAACGAGCGCTGGTGCAAGCTGCGTTCCTATCAGACCGACAACATCGTTTGCTTTTGGGAAGCCGGCTTCGGCACAGATCCCACCAAATTAATCAACCCCGCCAGCACGTCCACAACGTTTAATTTGATCACTTATCTGGCTGAATGTGAGAAGATTTGGAATTTCCATGTGAATGTGCTGAAAGCGACCCCGGCAAACGGCAAGAATCTCAACAAATACAAGTTCATGTTCATGCTCAGTTACACCACCAACTGGATGGCGTACGGCGGCGGATACGACTATACCATCGGAGCCATGTGGCTGAACCCTGCGCCGATGGGGGTGGGTTCAGCCGCGGAGTATCCGTATTTCGTGTTGGCGCATGAATTGTTCCATTCGATGTCTTACCAAGCGTACAGCGACCGGCCCAGCACTTCGTTCCGGGCGTTTCAAGATGCCACGAACGGCCCTTTTTGGGAGCGTTCGGCCAATTTTGCCGCTTGTCAGATGTATCCCAACGTGAACAATGACTTCGCCCGGTACATGTTTGCCACGCAATCACATTTTCTGAATACCCGCAAACATTATACCACCTCGTTTTTCCTGGAAAACTTGACCCAAACCAAGGGGCAATCGGCCATCGGGACCTTGTGGAGCAACAACTTGCAATCCGAACACCCCATGGTGACTACTCGGCGCATGTTTTTTAACAACAACCAGGCGCAACTGAACGATTTCATGGGACAAACAGCCATGAAAAACATCAACTGGGATTATAAGATCGGGACGAACGCCCTGTATTACAAGACGATGGTGAACGGGCTCACATACAATACCGACCTGGCCACCAATGTGGAACCATGGAACACGGTGATGAAGAAGCACCGCACTATTTTACAGGCCGTGAACCTGAGCAAGCTGCATTTTACCGTTCAGGATTGTCAGGCGCCCCAGGATTACGGCTACAACGCCATCCAATTGTTTCCGCAAGTGGCCAATGCAGACGGTTCCTACACGTTCAAGATGCATTTCAAAGGACATGCCGAAGTGGACGACGCCTATAAGAAATCGGGTTGGCGTTGGGGATTCGTCACCGTACAAGCCAATGGCGTGCCCCGTTACGGAGCATTGCATGCGGAAGCCGATGCCGCGGTCACTTTTACCACGCTTCCAACCGACAAGGAAATTTGGCTGGTGGTGACCGGTGCCCCGACGGAGCACAACGCCAATCACAATTATACTTGGGAAGCAGGTTTCCCAAAATATTACCGGTATCCCTACGAGCTTCGGTTCGAAAATGCGTTGCCCATGGGGTACAACGATGGTTTTGAAGGGGCAAAGACCACCGGCGCGCCGCATCCAAACGGTGGAGGCTGGGTGGCCAGCACCGCCAAAGTGGCTGCAACCGCTTATGTTGGGCCAAATGCCAAAGTGCTGGGTTCGGCCACAGTTTCCGATTCTGCCCGGATTGAGGATTATGCCATTGTGAAGGGTTCAGCCAAAGTTTATGGTAATGCGAGGGTTCGCGAGAATGCGATGGTTTTTAGCAACGCCACTGTATATCAGAACGCTGTTGTGGCCGGTTGTGCCCGCGTGTTCAACAATTCGAGCGTGTATGGAAACGCATTCGTCACCGACAATGCCTACCTGGTCACCACCAAAGTGTACGGAGACGCCATTGCCTGCGGGAATCTATGGCAACGCGACAACACCTGCGAAATCGGCGGCACCTGCGTGGCTGGAGGCGATGGGGAGTACATGGGCTATTTGGTGACGGGCGATGCCGTGACTGGGCCCGAAGTCGCCGGAACCTTTCTGCAATGGCCTGAAACTGCGAACAACAAGCGTACCCGCAAGGACAAGTCGGGCAACCTCACTGTGGCGCAACTCAACACGCTTAAAGGCGACTGGAACAACCTCCGGACCCGCTACGACATCCTCAACAACTCCATCAGCACGCTGGCCAGCAATCCCAACTACGACATCAACAAGCCCTACGACCACTTCGAGTCGGATTCGGTCATGAGCCTTTCCAAGGCGGTTGCGGACTCCGTTCAAACAAGCAATTACGTGCTGAACGACTTGCCCGACGGCTATTACCTTATTCACAATGCCGTGGACAATACGTTGTTGACCTACGACGGCAGCATCGTGCCCAAGTTCAAGGCGCAGGGGCAAACCGCCACCGACCAAAACGCTCAGTGTTGGAAAATCACCAAAGACACGACCAACCGATTCAAAATCACCTCCTACGTGGCCGACACGATATTCTTGAATTCCAGCGGTACCATCTCCAGATCGGGTTATTCGCCGCCTTACCACACGTTCAATCTTTTTCACCGACTGGACAACAGCTGTTACGCCATTCAACGCGGCGGCAATTCCGGAACGTACTTCTGGTCCATCGCCAAGACCGGGGTCATCACTGCAACCGCCACGACCTACATGGTTGGGCAGCCTTTCCTGCTCGAATCGTTCATACCGGCTGAAACCCATTTGGAAAAGCAACATAAATGTGTCTTTTACCCCACAAAAGTGAGCAACATGCTGAATGTCAATATACCAGATGATGCCATCAAGGCTGAAATGGTACTTTTCTCCAGTACTGGGACCCGCCTGGGCCGGTGGAACCTGAACGGCGGCGTCAATACCCTGAATGTGTCGGAACTGCCTGAAGGTTTGATTCTGGGCCGCATTCAATCGAACTCCATCAACGAATCCGTCAAATTCATCAAAGTCGGAAAGTGACGGTCGGTATCCAAAGGTGCCGTTAAAATGACTACCTTTGCACTTTCAAGACGACACATGGACAAACTACGTTTTTTAAGCCTGGGCAGTGGAAGTAGCGGCAATTGCTATTTCTTCGGCAATGCCATGCAGGGCATCCTCATCGACGCTGGCATCGGCTCCCGGACCATCCGAAAGGAACTTCGTCAGGTGGGTGTCGATTTCAGCCAAATACTGGGCATATTTATTACGCACGATCACCACGACCACATCAAATCGGTCGGAACGCTGGGCGAAAAGTTCAACATTCCCGTTTATGCCACGGCCAGGACGCACGACGGGATGGACCACAGCTACGGCATGACGCAGAAATTGGTGGGGAGTCGCAAATTCCTCGAGAACAACGTCGAATTCGAAATCGGCGAGTTCAAAATTGTATCCTTTCCGGTTTCACACGACGGCACCGACAATGCCGGATTTTTCATCCGCTATCGGGAGCATGGCATCTTGGTGGCCACCGACCTGGGTTTGGTCAATGATTCCCTGAAGCAATACATTGCCGAAGCCGACATCGCCATCGTGGAAGCCAATTACGACCACGAAATGCTGCAGGGCGGCCGTTATCCGTATTATCTCAAAGAGCGCATCCTGAGCGACACCGGTCATTTGAGCAACCACGCCGCCGGCGAATTTTTGGCCGAGAACTGGCATTCGAACCTCAGGTACATTTACCTCTGCCACCTGAGCAACGACAACAACCACCCGGAGCTGGCCAAAAAAACAGTCGAAGCCTACTTCGAAAGCAAGGGCATCCAACTCGGTGTGGACGTGGTGATTCACCCGCTCAAGCGCAGCATCTCGGAAATGGTCGTTTTTGAACACTAAAAAAGTGCCGGAGGCTCTTGTCCAACCCGAAAATATCCCTATCTTTGCACCCGCAAAACAAGAAAATGGTACCTTGGCCGAGTGGCTAGGCACCGGTCTGCAAAACCGATTACGGCGGTTCGAATCCGCCAGGTACCTCCAAAAAAAGCAGAAAAGGTTGTCTCAAAAGGGCAACCTTTTTCTATGCCCAAAGGCGTGATGAAGCCGCAAACGTTGTACCTTTGCAACAACAAAATTACATCTCATGAACAATTTGCGATACGGTGTCATCGGAACGGGCGGCATCGGTGGTTTTTACGGCGGCATGCTGGCCCATTCGGGTCAGGAAGTGCATTTTCTGTTCAATAGCGACTATGAATATGTGTGCGACCATGGTTTGAAAGTGGATTCCATCTTCGGTAATTTCCATCTGGAAAACGTCCATGCATACAAAAATACCAAGGACATGCCGGTGTGCGACGTTGTTTTGGTCGGACTCAAAACTACCTCCAACGGCCTGCTTAAAAGCCTCTTGCCTCCAATTATCGGGGCTGAAACCACCGTCATCCTCATTCAGAACGGTCTGGGCAACGAAGCCCGACTCGCCGAAGACTTCCCGAACCTTCATCTGGCCGGCGGTTTGGGCTTCATCTGTTCCGGAAAGTTCGGACCTGGGTACATTATCCATTCCGAGCATGGAAAAATCACCATTGGTTCCCATCAGGGTGATAATCGGCCACTTCTTCAACAGGTACTTGCCGATTTTGAAGCGGCAGGCGTACCAGCCGAATTCTCCGAAGACCTGCTGGCCTCCCGTTGGAAAAAACTCGTCTGGAACGTGCCCTACAACGGCCTCACCGTGGTGATGAACGCCCTGACTTCCAATTTGATGGCCCATCCAGCCACCTATGAACTTTGCAAGGAACTCATGCTCGAAGTCATTCGGGCGGCCAATGCCTGTGGAGTGGACGTGAGCGAGAAGTTTGCCCAAGTCATGCTGGAATATACCCTTGACATGAAACCCTACGCACCCAGCATGCGGCTCGATTTCGACCACAAGCGGCCAATGGAAATCGACGCAATTTACACCGCAACCCTGGAAGCGGCCGAAAAGGCAGGGTTCAGCATGCCCAAAGTGCGCATGCTCGAGCAGCAACTTCGATTCATCCAAAGCACCTATCTTTAAATCATGAAGGGCATTAGCAAGAACATCCTATTTACGGGCATCACCAGCTTTCTGACCGATACGTCCGTGAAAATGGTGTATTCCGTCATGCCCATGTTCCTGCTGTCCATCGGCGCCTCCAAAACCAGCCTTTCCTTAATAGAAGGCATTGCTGAAAGCACCGCCGCACTGGTCAAGACGTTTTCAGGGTTTTGGAGCGACAAAATGGGCAAGAACAAACCGTTCATGCTCATCGGTTACGGGCTTTCCTCGCTCATCATGCCTTTCTATGCGCTCGTAGTCAGCCCGATACAGGTGCTTTACCTTCGATTTGCCGAACGGGTGGGCAAGGGCATCCGAACCGCACCCAGAGACAGCCTCATAGCCGGTTCAGTCGTGAATGGCGAAACCGGAAAAGCCTTTGGGGTGCAGAAAGCCATGGACAACATGGGTGCCATTCTCGGCCCCATTCTGGCTTTTCTGTTTTTACTGTTGCTGCCTAATAACTTTCGCATTATTTTCCTGTTGGCCGGCATTCCGGCGCTTTTCGGCATACTCACCCTGATTTTTGGCGTCAAAGAAGCCAAAAAGGAGCAAAAACCCATTGTTTGGAGTGGGCTGAAATCGTTTCCCAAACGGTATTACGCTTTTTTGGCGGTCATTTTTATTTTCACGCTTGGGAATTCCACCGATGCACTCTTGCTGGTCAAGGCCAATGAAATAGGAGTGAAGGTGGCTTTCATTCCACTGGTTTACCTCATCACCAGTGTTGTTTCGGTGGCCTTGGCCGTACCGATGGGCATCTTGTCGGACAAAGTCGGCAAGGAGAAATTGCTGGCTGTGGGGTATTTACTGTACGCCGTTGTTTATTTCGGCTTCGGCTGGTCCACCGACGTGAAAGCCCTTCTGGGCCTTTTTGCACTTTACGGACTGTATTCAGCCATGACGGATGGAACGCAAAAGGCGTTTGTCTCCGATTTGGTGGATTCGGACAAGAAAGGGACAGGTTTGGGCATCTACAACGCGCTGATAGGCATTACCTTGCTGCCTGCCAGTCTTTTGGCTGGAATTCTGTACGATAAGGTCAATGCGGATGTGCCCTTTTATTTTGGCGGCGCGATGTCGTTGCTGGCCGCATTGATGCTTTTCGTACTGATTCTCACAAAAAAGCACAAAGTCTAATTCACTGGAACGGCCGATGCACCTTCGATGAAGGTGGAATTCGGATTGATCGTCGCTGCTCCCTTGTAATACAGGGTGCTTCCTCCTTTGGCTTCCACGGCAAAAATCTTATCGGTCACCGTGTTGTAGGCGGTGGAGCCACCCGAGAAGATTTGCAGGATGAGGTTGGTCGTCGTCAAATTGTAGGCGTTGAGCGTGCTGCCGGTTTCCGAAAGCAGTCGCATTTCCTTGGTCTTACCGCTCAGATTGGCCGTTGAGCCGCCCGAAAGTTCTACCCAGAGGCTTCCGCCCGTCAAATTGACCGAAGAGGTGAACGTGCTGCCGCTAGAAAGCAAAATCTTCATATAACCACCCTCTCCATAGAGCGTATAATCGCACGTGCCGGTGGAACCGTTGCCCGCCTGGACGGTGGAGATGGTTTGCGTCGTGAAAATGTGGGCTTTGACGGTGGTTTGGTCCCATTTGACGTCGCTGCCCTCCTTGCGGTTGATGTAGATGATGTTTCCGATCTGCTTGACGTAGATTTCAGCCTGTACATTGTCGTCGGTCTCTATGACAACCTTGTCCGAATCGGAAGGCGTGATGTTGAATTGAATGCCGTCCGAAACCTGGACCTGAAAATAATCGGTATAAAATGGATGGGAGACTTGGGTGATGGTGCCCGAGGGCGTAATCGCTTCCTTATCGCATGCCGTCAAAAGGACAGCCAGGACGGGCAAAAATCTTAAAAGGTGCTTCATACAGTTTAATTTTGTTAAGCGGTCCATTTTTTAACGAACAAAGGATACCTTCGGTGGAAGATATCCTCTGTTTTCAAAGCGCGGAAGAAGGGGGATTCGAACCCCCGGTACCCTTACGAGTACGTCAGTTTAGCAAACTGGTGGTTTCAGCCACTCACCCATCCTTCCGGAGCGCAGCTAATTCGCGTTTTGCGGTGCAAAGATAGAAAAGTCTTTTTACCCACCAAACATTACCCCGTGATTTATTTGGAAAAAAACCGCTACTTTTGGAGTAGCAAAACAATGTCCTTATGAAACTAAAAACCAAAGGTCCGGCATTTTGGGCCCTTCTCGCTATCGGCCTGCTCATCGTGGGTTGGCTTTATGTCATGCTGCTGAAATCGCCCTGCGACCTGCAGCAAACCGCTTATCTGGACATCTATCCGGGTGATACTCAGGAAAAGGTGTTGCAACAGCTTCAAAAAGTCGGAAACGTGCAATCGACCAAACGCTTGGAATTCCTCCTGAACCTGATGGATTACAAGTCGAATGTCAAGCCAGGACAGTATGCCTTGAAGCCTGGAGTCACTCCCTTCCGCATCGTTCGGGTATTGCGTTCAGGCCTCCAAACGCCTGTCAAACTCACCTTCAACAACATGCGAACCGTGGAAGAACTGGCCGGCCGACTGTCCAAGCAACTGAGTACCGACTCTTTGACCCTGCTGAACTGTTTCCGCGAGCCCGCCTGGCGCGACTCCCTGCAGCTCACCGAACAGAATTACATGTGCGTGTTTATCCCCGATACTTACGAAGTTTGGTGGAACATCAGCCCCGACAAGCTGCGCGGCAAGTTCGTCAAGGCCTGGAAGTATTTTTGGGACGAAACCCGATTAAAGGAAGCCTCCAAGATTGGCCTCACCCAAGCACAAGTCTCGACCATGGCGTCCATCGTGGAGGAGGAAACCAAACAGTCCGACGAAATGCCCAAAGTAGCCGGTTTATATCTGAACCGTATGCGCATCGACATGCCGTTGCAGGCCGATCCCACCGTGAAGTTTGCCGTTGGCGACTTCACCATCAAACGCATTCTGAGGCAACATACCCTCATCAATTCGCCCTACAACACCTACAAAATCATTGGTTTGCCCCCCGGGCCCATCCGAATCCCGTCCATCCGAGCGCTAGATGCCACCTTGCAGGCCACCCGCCATTCGTACCTGTACATGTGTGCCAAGGATGATTTCTCCGGATACCACGCCTTCGCCACCACTTTCGACCAGCACGAAGCCAATGCGGTGAAATACAGGCAGGCACTGAACAAGAATGGAATCATGCGATAATTGAATTGAATACTATGGAGAAAATGCTTTTACTGGGGGACGAAGCCATCGCTCAAGCAGCCATGGATGCTGGTCTTTCCGGTGTTTACGCGTATCCGGGGACACCTTCGACGGAAATCACCGAATACATCCAATCATCGCCCAAATCGGGCACCGACCACATTCACTGCAAATGGTCGGCCAATGAAAAAACAGCCATGGAAGCAGCACTCGGCATGTCTTTTGCCGGAAAGCGAGCTTTGGTCTGCATGAAGCACGTAGGGGTCAACGTGGCTGCCGATGCCTTTATGAATGCAGCGGTGACGGGCATTGTCGGTGGGTTGGTCTTTGTCGCCGCAGACGATCCTTCCATGCATTCCTCCCAAAACGAACAGGATTCCCGCTTTT
>Ga0302297_1000011_pt1 | contig 50588 bp, 41 predicted proteins | sample III_Fen_N3_2_FD_202094 | JGI IMG/M metagenome (GOLD analysis project Ga0302297, IMG submission 202094) | Peat permafrost microbial communities from Stordalen Mire near Abisko, Sweden - III_Fen_N3_2 | ecosystem: Environmental > Terrestrial > Soil > Wetlands > Permafrost | place: Sweden: Abisko...
GGCTTTACCCAAACCCACCAAAGGATTTCATCCTTTGGAAACCTGACAAGGGATTCCATTCCTTGACCCACATTTTTGACAATCTGAGGCGTCTTCCATGGTGGAAGACGCCTTTTTATGCATACCTGTGGGCATGTACCCTGTGCAGTCACACAGAGCGCTTTTTCCATAGCTCTGCGTTAGTGCCTTGGTTTTACTAAAGCCAGAATTTCATGAAATTTGCGTTGTGCGGGGTTGCCTTCTTCATGGGGTTTGGGAGGGAATGTTGAATCAAACGCAACACTGGCGACGGGGTCGATATCAAACGCCGCCGACTCGTGGAAAAGGCCGCTTGCATCCGAAAGCGCGCCCGGTTGCAACTCCATTGCCTGTAAAGAAGCGCGGTAGAGATTGTCTGCAGTGCCGATGCCAAAATGTTCCGCAGAGACAAACCCCAAATGGCTGTAATAGCCGGGATCGCCATAAATCAGGATGGCGCTGTGACCAGCCTCACGGGCAAGCGCAGCAGTATGCATTACCAGCCTGCCGCCGATGCCTTGTTTCTGAGAGGTGGGCAGCACCGCAAGCGGTCCGAAGCTGAGCACCGGCAGCTCACCGCCTGCATCCAGAACGATGCGTGCCTTTGTGTACATGATGTTACCGATGATTTTGCCACCTGACAAGGCGATGAAATCGAGTTCCGTTACAAAGTCCTCGCAATTTCGCAATGTGTGGGCAAGATAGTGCTCAACGCAGCCGGGGGCGAATTGGTTCCAGAATGCCTCGCGGACAAGGTTTTCGACTTCTCGCCAATCGGCGGGTTCCTCCTTGCGCAGGGTGATGGTGTCCATGGCAGATTCCTCCTGTGTCCAAGTCAAAAAAGCGGATAGTAAAAACGACCCTCCGCAAGGCGAAGGATCGTTTTTCAGGTGCTGACTGCTTACTTCAGCAACATCATTACGATGCTGAGAGATACAAACAGACCGGTGCAAATCTTGGTGATCAGCGCCAGCTTGGCATCCATACCACGCGCCTTGTTCTTGCCGAAAAACGTCTCAGCCGCTCCGCTTACCGCGCCAATGCCGGTGCGTTCGCTGCTCTGCATCAAGACAGTTACGATCATTACAATCGCTGATAACATAAGCAGAATGCCTATAATCCATTGTGCTACAGTCATGTGTTCCAACCTCCTTGAGGATTTGTCATATCAGTTTACCATCTGAATGTTGAAATTGCAAGGGCTTCCTCAAATTTACACAGTGCCGTGAAAAGCCGAAAAAGCTGTCCTTACCATTTGATTCGCAGACCAACGCCAATCGCCTGATATGCGCTGGATGTTATAAGGTTTTGTGTTTCAAAGCGGTGTCGCTTGAGAACACACTCACCCTACGCAACAACAGGAGTAGTAAGGGAGCGGTGCACTAAAGCTTGATCCGCTTCATCAAAGGAATCAACAGCAGGCCGATCACGACGCCGCTGAGACCCTGAAAAGCATTGCCGATCAGGCTCGCGCTTGCGCCGCCGAATCCGTAACCGAGGATGAGCCACTCGACGATAAAGTACCCGCCAACCATGATGGCTTCAGCGGCAATCAGCCCAAGCACGCGCAGCCAGTCGTGCCTTGCGCGCACTGCAAGTACCGCTACTGCGGCCACAAGACCCTTGATGATAAAGGTGGGCAGAAGATAGATTGCATAACCGCCCATCAAATCGGCCAGCATACTGCCAATGGCTGCTGCGGGCACGGCCGCCCAACCCAGCAGTGACGCTGCCAGTAAAATAAAACCATCGCCAAGGTGCACATAGCCGTTGGTCATCGAGATCGGGAGTTTGACAAAGTAAGTTGCGACGAAAATGAGCGCCGCCATCATTCCACACAAGGCCAGGCGATAGGCAGGGCTGATTTTCCGACTGCTGTGCCCGTTATCCGGCATAGAAAGATCCCCTTTCATGTGTTGCGGTTACCCGCATGATAATAGATAAAAAGCCGCTGCCTGCGACATTCCAGGCTTGGCGGCGGCTTTTTTTCGATGGTTCGGCGCGTCAGACGTTCAAGCTTGCCTGATGCTCACGAAGGGTTCGCAGATGCTTATCTTCTTCAAGTGCAATGCCATAGAGCATTTCGGCGGCGCGGGGTTCATCACTCTGTTCGGCAAATGCACGGTAGGTGGCGACGGCGGTATCCTCGGCACTGGCGGCAAAGGCGAGCATGCTGCGCTCATCTTTCAGCAGCCCCTGACGCACAGCGCCCATCAACCCACCGGGGAAAAGCACGGCGGAAGCAACGGCAGCCAGCGTAAGCTGGCATTCCAGATCGCTTTCCAACCCTGTGTACAGCTCCTGAAACTGTGCCAGATGTTGCTTTTCATCTGCAAGCATATAGGCCAGTTGCGCGCGTAGTGGTTCTTTATCCCGACCCAGATCGCCCAGCAGCATCAGTGCCCGCTCATACAGGTGGATTGCGCCGCGCTCCATTTCACAGGCGATGAACAATGCCTCCTGCGCTGACTTTACTTGCATCATGCGAATCCTTTCCACAAGTTTTCCATAGATTTTCCACGCGAAACGAAATTGCATTGTGGATAACTTGGAAAGCTTGTGCGATCAATGTTTTTAGACGATCACAATGGGAAAATCAGGCTTTTTCAGCCAAATACTCATTGAGCTTTTCCACAAGCACATCTACATCGGAGCCGTGTACGGCGCATGCATCCTCAAGGGACTCAGCGGTCGCATGCGGGCAGCCAAGGCAGTGCATGCCATAGTTCATAAAAATGTGGGCGGTGGTGCGATCCAGATTCAGCACCTGGCCGATAGACATATCCTTATTGACAGTTGCCATAGGGTTTCCTCACTTTCTTGTATCGCGGAGCATTGCTCCGCAAATATCTTACCATCAGATGCAAGGGTTGTCAACGCTTCAACCCTCAAACATAAATACACGCAAACGTATATTTTGAAACGGTTTGAAGGCATTTTTCAGGGCGTTCAAAAAATAATAGTAATTTAGTAGGGATTTGAGCGAGCGCGAATAGCACATCAACGAATAGGCAACAACGGGTATTCATAGGGTGAATGTTTCTGTCACTAAGGATAAGCTGATTTCAGCCTGATCCGAACTTTATCCTTTGGGAAGGAACTGTGGCATCATCGCCAGACCCTTTGCATGCAGGGAATGATTGGGTCGCAACCGATGGAACCGGGATCACCCTTTGATAAAGACATCCCAACCGCCTTCTTGCTTGCTTCGCCGCGCCTGCGCATGTATAATGAGACATTATAACCGGAAAGATACCGGTAAGGAGGCAATTCCATGACGCAGAGGAATCGGGGTGTGCTTTCTGCAAACCTGTGCAACGCGTCGATGCTGCTTTATATGACGTGGCTGTTGCTGCCCGCCGTGCAGACAACGCTGCACGCGGTAACGGGCGCGCTGGCGATGTGCGTGTTTGGCATAGGCGTGGTGCTGGATGGGGATACGCTGCCCAAGCACTGGCGTAGCTTTGTGCCTCGGGTTCTGTTTGTGGCGGTGCTGCCGCTGGCGCTGTTCTTTTTTATGCAAAGGGGCGGCAACAATCTGCCGGGGTACTATGCCCAACAGGGCATGTTCTGGTTCCCGCTGCTTTGGTGCGCTTATGCCCGGGAACGCGGGGATGATTTACTTTATCGCTTTGTAAAACTCCTTCTCATCACAGGGATGGTAATAACTACGCTTACCACCATCGGCTGGTTGATACAGGGATTGCTGCGCGGCGACAAGGTATATGCCTATGCCCGATCGCTGGGCTCTGGTGAGCCGGATCGCGCAGATTACCTGCGGGAGCTGATGCGCCGCAACATTGGCGGATATGACTTTATTTATGCCAGCGTACTGGCACTGCCGATTACATTTTACGCGGTTACGGCTTCGCGAGGGTGGAAGCGCTTCGGGTTTGGGTTGTTATACCTCGCGCAGATAATCCTGATCGGGCTTTCGCAGTATACCTATGCCATCCTTTTCGCGGTGGCGATTACGGCGGTTGAAGGATTGGCGGCTTTGTTCCGTGCCTTCTTCCGCAGGTTATCCACAGGCGCGTCGCTTTTGGTTACGATTCCTTTTTTTGCGGCGATCTGGCTGCTGCGCGTGCCGCTGATCGGTTGGGCCGGCAATCTGGCGGCGGGCTTCGGGTTTGAAAACGCTACCTACAGTTTCACACAGTTGCTCAACATGATGACCGGAGGTGTGGTGGACAGCGGTTCGCGGTTGAGCACCTATGCCATACCGCTTGCGGGTATCGCTGCATCTCCGCTGGTTGGTTCCTTGTTTAGCGGCGTCAAGACGCTCGGCATGCACAGTGATCTGCTCGACCTGCTCTCCGGTATGGGCATCCTTGGCACAACCGCGTTTGCCTTTGGCGCATGGGTCATCGGGCGCGGTTCACAAAAGGGCTTCCGCAAAAACCCCGCGTTTGCGCAGGTAGTGCTACAGTATGTTTGCCTATTCCTGTGCCTTGCGTTGGGAACGGTCTTTTATTCACGGGAGATACCGCTGGTACTGTGCCTGACGGCGGCGCTGCTGCTGCGGGAACCATCGGTTATGGGAACAAAAGCGATGTAATGGATCACTGCCATAGCGTGGTGGTATTGCCAGTATGTTGGAATTGGATTATAATCATACCAAGTTAAGCGAAACGCTTCTATAACAGAAAGGCGGCCCATGCATGAGATGCCAATATTGCGGTTATCTGGATTCGCGCGTCATTGACAGCCGACCCACGGAGGAAGGCACGAGCATCCGCAGGCGGCGGGAGTGTATGCGTTGCGGCCGTCGCTTCACCACCTATGAGAAAATTGAAACAACGCTTGTGATGGTGGTTAAAAAGGACATGCGCCGCGAGGCATTCAGCCCTGAAAAGATTAAGAAGGGGCTGGTGCACGCCTGCCAGAAGAGACCTGTCAGCATGAAGGATATCGACGGCATTGTTGAAAAGGTCGAAAAGGCCGTTTACAGCAGTGGCGAGGATGAATTCAGCAGCCGCCGCATCGGCGAATTGGTCATGGAGGAACTTAAAAAACTCGACGAAGTCGCCTATGTGCGCTTTGCGAGCGTGTACCGGCAGTTTACAGATGTCAGCAGCTTTATGGATGAGCTCAATAAACTGGTAAACGAGAACAAACAGAAAAAACTGAACGACGAGGGCTGAGGAAAGATCAGAAAATAGGGCTGGTGGAGATCATCCTTGATTCCTGCATGAATACCGCCGCACTTGTTACATATTCGAACAGGCCCCGCAAAGCTGAACGCGCAATGCTTTTCGGGGCCACATTCCATTCCGGTTACCGTGCGGTTTTGTAATCCGTACCTCATTGTGATATACTTCATTAGGATTGACTCCAATACGGGAAGGGAGGGACTTCTATGCCGCGACAACCGGAATCCGTACTGCTGGTGGATGGGCACAGCCTGATTCATCGCGCCTTCCATGCGCTGCCGCCGCTGAGCATCGGCGGTATGTACACCAACGCGGTGCAGGGTTTTTTCAGCATGCTGTTCAAAGCGATTGCCGATTACCGTCCCGAGGCGTTGTGTGTGATGTTCGATATGCACGCGCCCACCTTCCGCCATACGATGTATGATGATTATAAGGCGGGTCGCAAACCCACGCCGGAAGAACTGCGACCGCAGATACCGGTAGTGCGCGAAATACTCAAGGCAATGGATGTAACCATCAGCATGCTGGAGGGCTATGAAGCGGATGACCTGCTGGGTACCGCCGCAAAGCTTGCCAACGCGGAGGGCGTACACGCTTTTATCCTGACGGGTGACCGCGACAGTCTGCAACTGGTGAACGCACATACACAGGTCATCCTAACCAAAACGGGCATTTCGGAAAGCCTGCTTCTTTCTCCCGACAGCGTGAAGGAGATATATGGCTATACGCCTGCGCAAGTGCCGGATATGAAAGGCCTGATGGGCGATTCCAGCGATAATATTCCCGGTGTGCCCGGTGTTGGGGAAAAGACCGCGCTCAAATTGATTACCGAATACGGCACGCTGGAAAATGTGCTGGATCACGCGGGCGATATCCCCGGCAAGCTGGGCGAAAAGCTCCGTGAAAACCGCGAATTGGCAGAGTTGAGCAAGGATTTGGGCACGATTCGTGTAACAGCGCCAATCCACCTCAATTTTGACGAGTGCGGAATGGAAGGGATGGTCAAGGCCATTCCCACACTCCAAAAATACAAGCTCAACCGGTTATCGCAACAGGTGCTTCAGATGTTCCCCGGCAGCAAGGCCGAAGCGGATGCTGAAGCGGAAACCGGCTATACCGATGTAACGGAGGGTGACTTGCCTGAAACGCCGGATACCGTTCTGGGGGCAGGTACACGGCTGGAAGCGAAGGCACCCCGAGTGCGCAACCGGGATTTCACGCCCACGCTGCCGGAGGCGGATGAGCCTGCCACGCTGCCTGAGGCGGTTGCAGCCATGGAACCGGTTGCTATCACCGAAGAGGCAGCGTTGGCTTCGCTGGCGACTGCCTTATGCAGGGAAAGCAAACCCGTTGCGCTGTATATCGGAGAAAGTGCCGTAGCCCTCTGCGCGGAAGACGGCCGCAATTGGTATGCGCCGTTATTGCTGGATATTGTACATCCAGGCCTCTATGATGATCAGATTTTTGCGGCGCTTGCCCCCGTGCTTGCGGGCGTTCCGATGGTGGTGCACGGCGCGAAAGCGCTTTATCACAAGCTTACCAAAATGAAACTCCCATTGCCGACCGTCGCGTTTGATACGATGGTTGCCGCGTATCTCTTGGAGCCTACCCATAAAAGCTTTGATCTGGCTGAAACGCTGGCGGCAGAAAACCGTGAGGAAGCTGCACAGCAGGAAACGATGGCAGAGGAGGAGCCTGCCCCAAGGAACAAACGGGTTGCCGCTTCTGTGGAACCACCGGAAAACGCGGCTAAGAACGCAGCGGCAATGCTTGCACTCGCTGGCAAACAGCGTGCGAGATTGCTACATAAAGGCATGCTGCCGCTGCTGACGGATATGGAAATGCCGCTGACGCGCGTGCTCTTTGCCATGGAGCAGGAAGGCTTCAGTGTGGACAAGGCGGCGCTTACCGACCTTGGCGCGCTGTTTACAGCGGAGATTGAACGTTGTCGGGCACAGGTGATTGCCCTCACAGGCGGTCAGGAGTTCAATGTCAACAGCCCCAAACAGCTTGGCGAGGTGCTGTTTGATCGGCTGAAACTCAGTTCTCCCAGCAAAAAGAGCAAGGCAGGTGCATGGTCCACCTCCGCGGAGGTGCTGGAAGCGCTGGATCACCCTGCGATTGAACCGCTGATGCACTATCGCAAACTCACCAAGCTGGTTGGCACCTACATTGAGGGCTTGAGCAGGCTGGTGGACGCGACGGGTCGCATCCATACCACATTTGACCAGACCTCTACGGTCACGGGGCGCATCTCCAGCGTGGAGCCCAATCTGCAAAACATCCCCGTGCGCAGTGAGGAAGGCCGCGAAATCCGCCGCGCGTTTGTCGCCAAAGAGGGCTGTTTGCTGCTGGATGCGGACTACAGCCAGATCGAGTTGCGGGTGCTGGCTCATTTAAGCGGCGATCCCGCTATGCAGGACGCGTTTATGAAGGGGCAGGACATCCATACCCGTACCGCCGCCGAGATCAACGGCGTGCCATTTGAAAGCGTTACACCGGCGATGCGCCGAAGCGCGAAGGCCGTTAATTTCGGCATTGTGTACGGCATCAGCGGATTTGGGCTGGCACGCAATACCGGCGTAAGCCGCAAAGAAGCGGATGCATTCATCGCGACCTATTTCGACCGTTACCCCAAAGTCAAGGTGTTTATGGATGAGTCTGTGCACAGGGGTTATGAGCTTGGTTACGCGGAGACGCTTTTCCACCGCAGGCGCGAGCTGTACGAGCTACGCAGCCCCAACCGCAACATTCGCAGCTTTGGTGAGCGCGCTGCCATGAACACGCCGGTGCAGGGCACCGCGGCGGATATCATCAAGTTGGCCATGGTACGCGTGCAGGAAGACCTTGCCAAAGGCGGCTTTGCGGCCAAACTGATTTTACAGGTTCATGATGAACTGGTGGTAGAGTGTCCAAAAGGCGAGGTTGTGGCGGTCAGCAATCTGCTTCGGGAAGCCATGGAGCAGATTGTTACGCTCACCGTACCGCTGGTGGCTGAAGTGAACAGCGGGAAAAGCTGGTATGACGCTAAGTAAACGTTGCCGGATAGCGTGAACAGGCTCAGCCTGTCGGGAGTTGCCAAACGGGGGGAGGGTGCTGTGTGCGAGTCATCGGAATCACCGGCGGTATCGGGTCTGGAAAGACGACCGTTGCGGCGCTCTATCGCTCGCAGGGCGTGCCCACCATTGATGCGGACGGTATCAGCCGCGCGTTGACCGCTCCGGGTGGCGAGGCCTTACCCGCCATACGTGAAGCCTTTGGCGATGATGTGTTTAATCTGGATGGCACGCTCCATCGTGCGGCATTGGCCAAAAAGGTGTTCACTGACAATCCTGTGCCGCGGGCAAAGCTCAACGGTATCCTGCATCCGATGATTACCCGTCGCCTGCTGGATGAGCTGAACAGACTGCAGGCGGCGGGTGAACCGATCGCATTGATGGATGTGCCGCTCCTGTTTGAAGCGGGTATCGATAAACTGTGCGATGCGGTCATCTGCATAACAGCCCCTGAAGCGGCTCAGGTGAAGCGCATCCGGGATCGCGACCATATCAGCCGGGAAGAGGCGCTGCACCGTATTCGAAGCCAAAATACGGCGGAACGCACGAAAAGCTTGTCCGACTACGTTTTAGATACGGACGCTCCCATGGAAAAGACCCGCGAACGCGCGCTTGCCTTATGGAGGCAGGTGCTCACGGAGGGTCCGAAGCGAACGCCTTGTTGGCTGGAAACTATGCCGGAGAATGCGGCGGAAAGCCAGGCTGAAAGGTGACGCGAATCGCATCATGCATACAGAAGATCAATGGATTGGGAAAGTAGTCTGCATACGAAGCCAGTTGGCTGTCCATACGCGGCTGACCAGACTACTGCAGGATGAAACCCCCGATTCCAAACGAAAGGAGCATATGAATGCTGCTTTGCTTGCCCCGGAAATACCGTAGCGAGGATGACGATTATGCTCCCCGTGATTATTCTTACGTCGGTTCGGTTGCTGAAGGCGCACGCCGTCAGCAGGCGGAGCCCATCCACAATGATCCGGAGCGTGCTTCGGTGCGCCATCGCGTAGACCCCAACGCACCGGCAGAGGCGGACAAAACGGCCGTACAACCGCCCACGGAAGGGGAAGCGCGGGGTTACGAGGCGGCGCGGCGCATCCCCCGTGCTGGAGATGCCCCTATGCGTGCCGCAAGCATTGCCTACCCACGACCACGCGATAACGATTTTGCCAAAACGCCGACATATGCGCCTCAATCCGCACTGCCCCTGCAGGCGGCGGAGGCACAGGCGCAGCGTGGAATCGGATCGCGCGTACCGGGTTCGGCAAAAGAAGGCGCTTACGTTGGCAGACGGCAGGCGAAACCTTCCGATCCCAACAATACGATTCCTGGTGATGACCTGCAGCAGGCGCTGCGTTCTCCACAGCGAGGCGTTGGCGCGCAGTATGGTGAATATGTTGAGGCTCCCGACAGAAGCGTGCAGGGCTATGCGCCCCAAGCTACCCCGTCACAGACGTTCGCGCCGCAAACGAAAAGTACTTATGTGGCGCCCGTGCAGCCGGGGGATGTATTTGACCCCGACGGTTCACAGTATGCCAAGCCTGCCGCGCAGGAAATACCGGATTGGTTGCGTGCGGCGCAACAAAACAATGTGCCCTTTTTTGAAGAACGCCGTCGCCGTACACCCAAAGTGGAAGCGGCTCCGCAACTGCCGCCGGAGCCGGCACCAACCGATCTGCTGGGCAGACCGATTGCACGCCGCACTCCTCCGCAACCCCAAAACCAGCTTCCGGTCAGCGCGGAGGAATACGAAGCCGCAGGTTATCCGCCGGAGCTGATTTTTCAGCAACGGTATGCGGAACAGGCGATTGCCAGTGATGCGAGCAATAACCGCAAACGCCATGGCGCGCAGCTCGCCGCTCCACCGCCGATAGCAGCGCAGTCACATGTGCACCGCAGGGCAGACGGACAGTCTGTGCCGTTATCCGCCCTACCCACCCGGGAAGAATATGCCCGCAGGCAGGCATCTTCTGGCGGCACCGCACCGGAATACCAGCGAGGCTATGCGCCACGCGCGGACTTTGCCCCCGGCAGCGGACTGACTGATTCTTATGGAACGCCAGATGCGAACGGGTATAACGCTTATTATGCACTCAATGGCCGCCCAAACCGCCAGGCGCCCAAAGAAGGCTGGGAGGAAGAACCGGAGGAAGGGCAGGGGGATGAAAAGCCCAAGCTCAAGATCCCTGTGCTGGGCATAGCGACGTTTGCTGTGGCGATGCTCGTAGTCCTGCTCTGGATACTGCAAATGTCCTTTGTCAATCAAAAGGAGGATGTGCTTGTTGCCCGCGCCGCAGTAGAGCAGAAGCTGGAAAACAATCATCCCTACCGATACCGCGACCTGATTGAGCGGGAGGCTACGGCTAACAACCTGCATCCCGCGTTCGTGGCGGCTATAGTGCTGAATGAAAGCTCGTTCAACCCCAAGGCGGAAAGCGATGTAGGCGCACGTGGCCTGATGCAGATGATGCCCGATACCGCCAAGTGGGTGCATGATAAGATGGGACTGACGGACGAATATAGCTTCGATCTGATGTACGACCCCGATACCAATGTGCATTACGCCTGCTGGTATCTTGCCTTCCTGTGCGAGCGCTTCCATAACGATCCCATACTGGTGTCTGCCGCGTTTCACGCGGGGCAGAACACCGTGCAGAACTGGCTGAATGATTCCCGTTACAGCACTGACAGCCAATCCATTTCGTTGGATAAAATGACCGAAGGCCCTACCAAAAATTATGCCACGCGGGTGCTCAAGGCTTTTGCTACCTACCGACGCCTGTATTATGAGGGCGGCATTGCAGGTAGTACGGCATCGGCTGGCAGTTCCCCCATCGCTGAAACGACAACACCGATGGAAACCAATCCCGTTGCTGCTTCCGCACCGGACGCGACAGCTACGGATGGCGGTAGCGTGATCACGCTTCAATAAAGCCGCAATCCTTTCTACAGGGAGGATATCCATGAAACGCATCGTCTGCTTTATGCTTGCGCTCATCCTTTTGGTTTCCACCGTTCAGGCTGTTGCTGAGAACGTGGAAGATTCGCTGATCGTGGGCATTTATTCGACTCGAACCACAGAGCTGCGCCCGCTCAACCCACTGGAGCGGGATATCGTATCCGTGTACGGGGTGATTTATGAAAGCCTCGTAACCGTGGACGACAACGGTCTGCCTCAGCCGCTTCTGGCGGAAACCTGGTCGGAAACCGGCAATGGCAAGACATGGACGTTCACGCTGCGCGAGAACGTCACTTTTTCCGACGGCACACCGCTCACGGCGAACGATGTGGTGGCCTCCTGCAAGTACCTGCTGGCGTTGGCTAACAGTGAAGATCCGAATGCCCGGGGCTTTTACCAGACCATCAAATACATGATTGCCGATATTTCCGCTACGGATGACCGCACCGTTGTGATCACAGCGGCCAAGCGCACGTATTTTGGCCTTTTGTATGCACTCACGTTCCCCATCGTGCCCGCGTCGCAGGTGGATTCCCCCAACCCGTTGGGTACGGGGCCTTATATCGTATCTACTTTTGAGCCCGCGAATTATATCTGGCTTAAAGCTAACGAGAAATGGTGGCAAACGCAGCCGCAGGTGAAGGAGATCATGGTCACGCTGTTTTCCAGCAATAAAGACCTGATCACCGCCTACGAGTATGGCCGTGTGGATACGGCGTTTACCCGTTCAGTCGCTGCCTCACAGTATAAAAGCGGTATCAATACGCTATCCATCACCTATAACACAAGGCAGCTGGAAACGTTGCTGCTCAATCATGATTCCTTTCCGTTGGGGGAGTTGAACATACGCAAGGCGATTCGAGCTGCCATTGATACTGCCCTGATTGCAAAAAACGTATACATGGGCATGACGGTGGACGCGTATACGCCCATTTCCTCCTCAAGCTGGCTGTATTATGATCAGGCAAGCGCTTTCAAGTATAATATTGATTTGGCGCAGCAACTCCTGACCGACGAGGGTTGGAGCGATACGGATGGAGACGGTATTCTGGACAAGGTGACAGCAGACGGTAAAAAGAACTTTGTGTTAAAGCTCTTTGTGTACGAGGACCCGGAAAATGACGTACGCTTTGAAACAGCCAACATGATCGCCGATATGCTGGGCAAGCTCAAGATCAAAGTCAACGTCACCACCATGACCTATGATCAGGAGAAGGAAAAGTTGGTGGCAGGCGCGTTTGATATGGCGCTGGCCTCTTTTCAGATGGACGCAACGCCGGATGCGGGCTTCCTGCTGATGAAGGGAAACGAGGGCAATTACTGCCGTTATGTGTCCAGTGAGATGACCAGCCTTTTTAACACCCTTCGCACCAACCAGAACCGTGAGGATTATGCCTACACGATGCAGGCCATCCAACAGCAGTTCGCTAACGATATGCCTTTCATCTGCCTGTTTTACCGCGCCGGCGCGATTTTAACACGCAAGATGTACACCACAGTGCGCGACATTCGCGAGTTCGAATTGCTGCGCGGCATTGAGGCTTTCGGGCGATAACGGGATTATCAACAGGCATACAACCTTGGCGCGGTATCCTGCGATGTATGTTTTCCTCTGTTGCCGATGTGTCTATCGAATGCGATTCGGTTGCATTTCGACCGTACGCTGTACCGGAACGGAGACGATCGTTATGGAGGATACAGGCCAGGCTGAAAGCTGAACGATACGGATTCGGAGGGACGCGGATGAAACCGGTACGGATGCTGGGGCTTGCTTTTGCTTTGCTGATGTTGATAATGCCCGCGCTGGCAGGAGCGGAAACGGCGGCGCCAACGGCAAACGTGGCGGAGGAACAGCATCTTGTGCAATCCGATGTGGAAACGGATGCCAGCAAAGGGGAAACGGTGATTGATCCAGGGGATACCCCCGAATTTGTGAAAGATCTGTTGGAGGTTGCTATTGGCGAGCTTGGTTACACCGAAAGTGCCAATAACCTTACGAAATACGGCAAATGGTCGGGAAATCCAAATGCGGCCTGGTGCGCGGAGTTCATTTGCTGGTGTGTCGATCAGACAGATCAGCGGTATAGCCAAAACTTACTGAATGCAGTTTACCCCAAGTACAGCGGCCAAAACACTGGCCGCGACTGGTTTATCACGAAGGGTCGCTTTGTGTACCGCAAGGGCAATTGCCCCCAGTGGGGTTATCAGTGGCTCAAGGGCAGCCATGCATTGATGAAGAAGAATGATTACATTCCGCACCCTGGCGATCTGGTGTTTTTCAGCTATAATGAAGCGGGGGATACCGAACATGTTGCGCTGATGGAATACAGCGCGCGCGCGGCGGATGGCAGGGTGATTCTGCATGTGATTGAGGGTAACAATCCCTCCAGCGTGCAGCGTAATAGTTATTATCTCAACAACAGCCAGGTGCTGGGCTTTGGCGCCTGCGAAGATGTGGTGGATACCACCATTCGCAGTGGAAACAGCGGGGATAAAGTGCTTGTTTTGCAAAAAAACCTTGTGGCTCTGGGATTTTTGGAAGAAAAGCATGAAACAGGGACCTTCGGCAGCAATACCAAGGCAGCGGTGATGGCCTACCAGAAAACAATGGAGGGGAAAGCAGCTACCGGCATTGCCGACAGGGAAACACAGCAGGCGATTGAGGCCGCGATCCAACAGTTGGAGTACGATACGCCGGATAACTGGCTGGTAGACGGGGAAGAATAGATGACAACATAACTGAAAGATGTAAATCGTTCCCATTTGGGTTGTGCGAAAGGCCGTTCGGGTGTACAATAAATAGATGAATACGGTTTTCACCTTTTGATGTAACCGGCGTACGGAGGGCACTGTTTCCCTTAGGCAGACAGTACCGATGGAGAAGCGCCGTTTGTATCGGAACGTTGCGGCGATACGGTCGTGGCGAAGGCGTTACAAGACGAGGCGCTTTGGTCTGGGGCCGAATAAGCGGGTACGTACGGGAGGATGAGCATGTTCAACCGTTTGCGGCGGTTGCTCGGGTGGGTATTAATGGTCTGCTGTATATCGGCAGGCTTCGTGTGTCCACCCTCCGCCGTCGCTCAGGGAGATGGTGTGCGCGTTAACCGCGCGCTGCTCATTGGTGTGGATGATTTTGTATCACGCACAAGCACGTATCCCTCCTCCACCAACAATGTTTTTGCGATGCAGGAAGCACTGCAAGCCAGCAGCATTCCTTTTGAGACGATTATGATCCCGGATGCACCGATTACCAGCGCGGATGCGTTGGCGGTGCTGATTCAGGAAACATTTGCCGATTCGGATGCGGATGATGTTAACTATCTATACATCAGCACCCATGGAGTATATGAAGACCCGGACACCATGCAGAACGTAGCCTTGCTGTTAAGCGACGGTATCACTGAGGGGCACCTGACACCCAAGGCACTGCAAGCCGCGTTCAATGGCATTTCCGGCACAAAAGTGATCCTGCTGGACGCGTGTTATAGCGGCGCGTTCATTGGCAAAGGGATGCGCAAACAGCCCAGAGATGTCTATTTTCTGGGAGATGATTTCAAGGTGCTTACTTCTTCCGGTGCGATGGAGGAAAGCTGGTACTGGAACACTGCCGAAAGCACGGAGCCCGATGTAGTCGAGCAATACCAGCAAGGCGCGTTCTATTTTACGCAGGCGCTGAGCCAGAGTCTGAGCCCGCGAAATGGCTTTCCCGCCGACGCGAACAAGGACGGCAGTGTTACGCTCAATGAACTATATAACATCCTGATTGAAAACCACGCGGCTTCCACCCCGCAGGTATATCCGCAGGAAGACGATTTTGTTGTGTTCAGCTATGATCTGGCGGATGCTGCCGTTGATTCCGCGGTGCGTTCGCCCATCGGGGATGTTACGTTTTCGAGTTCTACCCTAAGCGCTACCAACCAGAAGCTGACGCTGGAATTTATCGCGCTGCGACCCGTACGGGTTGCCTACCAGATTGTGAACCAACGTGATGGCAAATGGCGTTTTGATGAAGCACAGTTAATCTATGACGATGTGGAGCAATATACCGCATATGGCGACGAGCAAGGTGCAATTTCGCCAGGGCGCAAGGTACGAACACTCACATTGAACCTGCAAAATGGACAGACAAGCGGCTACGTGATGGTGCAGTTGGTATCCATCGAAGAGGGTAAGCTGACGGTACACGCAGGCCGCGTGATTGCCATCCCACCGGCCGAGGGTGATTTAGCGCTTGCCGTGGAGGCTGATAAACGGTATGATGTAGCTAGCCCTCGGGAGTTGGCGATTTTTGTGCGCCATGCTTTTCCCTGCCAGCTCAGCGTAAGCATCATCAACAGTGCAGGGGAAACGGTACGCAGGCTTTGCCACCGGCAAAGCACACGGCCGCTGAAAATTACGCCGGAGGGAAGCACTTTCTATTGGGATGGGTTGGACAAAAATAGCCAGCCTGTGCCGGCAGGTGAATACCGTGTGCGGGTGGTTGGCTATATGAGTCAGCAAAGCTTCACCGTGGATAGCGACTCCATTGCCGTTTCCGCCACCGATGGATAATCCATTTCAACCCATGAACCCATTGATCCTGTGCGGTTGGTCGTGTTGCGATGCGCCATACTTTGGAAAGTTCATGCCTTTAGTAGGCCAGAGTGTGGTCTACCTTGCGGCATCTGTCCACAGGAGATCGCCTGAAAATCCCGTTGCAGATTAATGGGCTCGGGCAATGGAATGGTTCATGCCCTGTCACCTCTTCCCACGCAGGCTTTGCGCATGAGTGGTTTGAATTGGATGCTCCCTCGGCAAACCGCACGTAGTTCAATTTTTCAGTATGGAGAGGAAGAAACGTATGGCCAAAAAGCTGATGGTCGTGATCCCCTGCTACAACGAGGAGGAGGTTCTCCACGAAACTGCCCGCAGGTTGACGATCAAGATGAAAGCGCTGATCGAGAAAGGCTTTTGCGATGATACCAGCCGTGTGCTTCTGGTGGATGATGGCAGCAAGGATAAAACCTGGGAACTCATTCGTGCGTTGCACACAGAAAATCCGCTGTTCGAAGGTCTGAAGCTGAGCCGCAACCGTGGGCACCAGAATGCATTGCTGGCTGGACTCATGACTGCGAAGGAGCACTGTGATTTTTCTATCTCCATGGATGCGGATTTGCAGGATGATATGGATGCGATGGATCGCTTTATCGAAGAATACAATGATGGCTGCGATGTGGTATACGGTGTGCGCAATAAGCGTGATAACGACACCTTCTTCAAAAAACAGACGGCGCTGGGCTTTTATCGGCTCATGAAGGGACTGGGTGTGGACATCACTTTTAACCACGCGGATTATCGGCTCATGAGTCGCCGTGCGTTGGAGGCGCTTTCACAGTTTCGGGAGGTGAACCTGTTCCTGCGCGGACTGGCTCCTCTGGTGGGCTTCCAAAGCGGCTACGTATATTATGACCGCAATGAGCGTTTTGCAGGAGAAAGCAAATATCCTTTCAAGAAAATGCTGGCTTTTGCCATCGACGGAATCACAAGCTTTTCAGTGAAGCCTCTGCGGCTGATCACATCCCTGGGGCTGGTGATCTTTTTGATTTCGCTGGCGATGCTGTTATACACGCTGATCGCTTTTATCGACGGCCATACCGTTATTGGTTGGACGAGCACGCTTGCTTCCATCTGGCTCATCGGTGGCATCCAGTTATTAAGCCTTGGTGTAATTGGCGAATACATCGGAAAAATCTACAATGAAAGCAAATGCCGTCCGCGTTTCATCATTGACCGTTACCTGAACGATGCAAACGCAGATCCCATCAAAGATGAGTAAGACAGGGCATTTCTGTAATCTGTAACCCTTTCACGCGATGTGACAAAACGACCTCTTCCTTTGGGAAGGGGCCGCAGACCGTTGACAAACCGAATTGCTGCCATATGCCGCACCCCATTGCGCCTCGGGCGCTCGTGGTGCTTGTTCTAAAAGTGTTGTGACGTAAGGCTTCCGGCGGGCAAGGGCTTTGCCCCTGCACCCCACAATGGCTTCGCCCTTGACCCTTATCTGCTGTGGCAGGGGTTTTTCAGCACTCTGCGGCCTCTTCCTTTGAGAAGGGGCCTTTTTGTTTTTGGGCATGTGCCTGCGTGTACAATACTCAGGACATATCTGTGGAAGCTATCCCCTGTGAAACAAAAAAAGCATCTTCCATGGAAGATGCTAAAAAGGCGGTGCTGGGATCACTGAAATCCCAGCTTTTACTATTTTTCGGTAGAACTGATGGCTGTCCCTTCCACACAGGGGAGTTTTACATAGAAGGTGTTCAGCTTCACACCATCGGATTGTGCCCAAATTTTGCCGCTATGCTCATTGACAATGCTTTGCGCGATGGCGAGGCCAAGGCCGTAGCCCTTCTCCTGCCCGCGCGATTTATCCGAGCGGTAGAAACGCTCGAAGATGTTCAGACATTCGTCAGGCGGCAGTGGCGTGCCTTCGCTGGCGACAGACAGCAGAATTTCCTTTTTGTTGGTGGCGGTCATGCGGACGAGTATGGGAGTGCCGTCGTTGCCATACTTGCAAGCATTGTCCAAAAGAATGTCCACCAACTGGCGCAACTTGTCGCTGTCGCCCCGTACGGTCAGGTTTTCTTCCACCTGGCAATCCATTGTGCGACCCATGTCAAAAATGGTCGGCTCCAGGGTGAGCGTAGCGCCGGTAACGATGAAACTGAAGTTGACAGGCGCGGGCGTAACCAGCACAGGCTTGCTGTCGGAACGGGCAAGGGTCAGCAGGTTTTCCACCAACCCTTTCATTCGCTGGGATTCTGCTTTGATGTTATCCAGGCGGATTTTGTTTTTCTCGTCTGTTATGGCATGCGAGGTAATCATCATATCCGTATTGGAAAGTACAACGGTTAATGGGGTTTTCAGTTCATGAGAGGCATCGGCTACAAACTGCCGCTGTTTTTCCCAGGCGCGTTCCACAGGCTTGACCATCCAGCGGGAGAGCAGCATGCTTACCACAAAGAACAGACCGATCGCGCCAATGCCAATGATGCAGGAATACAACACCTGTGCGTTAAGCGAGTTTCGCTCCATATAGGTATCGGAAAAGAAATACACCGTACTGCCATCGCTGTTCAAGTGGCGACGGTAACGCAGATCGTACTGCGAGGTCAGGCCGGAATCGGTCGTTTGGGTGGTAAGGCCGGTGATAATGGTCTTCAGTTCAGCATCGGTAAGATAATAGATCTGGTTTTGGGGAACAGTGACAGTGCCGTCCGCTGCGACCATGCCCATGGCAATGGGCATATCGAACATACCGGCGTCCTTGTTGGGGGAGTCCGAGCCGTTGACGCGGACGGGCGGCTCATGGAACGAACTGAAACTGCGGCGTTCAAACTCACTTTTAGAGGTGATAAAGAGGCTCACCAGTATGCCGATTAAAAAGAGGCAAACCACAGCCATCAATACAATAATCAGCTTCTTGCGCAGTTTCTGGATCATGGTTTGCTTTCCTCCAATCGGTAGCCCAACCTGCGAACCACGTTCAGTGTAACGGTAGAGCGCAGAAGCAACAGTTTTTTACGAAGGAAGGAGATGTAGGCCTCTACATTGTTGTCACCCGCATCGGTATCATAACCCCATACCTTTACAAGAAGGGTTTCCTTGGGCAGGATGCTGTTCTGGTTGAGCATCAGCAGCCGCATAATTTCCAGTTCTTTGGCGCTCAGGGTGAGGGCGCGTTCCTTACAGCGCAGTACACCCATCGCGGGCGTAAGGGTGAGATCGCCGCAGGTCAGCCGTTCGGGTGTAATCTCACCCTGACGGCGAAGCACGGCGCGCAGGCATGCCAAAAATTCTGCATTTTCAAACGGTTTGGTCAGGTAATAATCCGCGCCCAGATCCAATCCATGCACGCGGTCAATCAGATCGCTTTTAGCCGTCAGCATCAATACCGGGGTTTGGAGGCCTCCCTGCCGCAAACGCTTCAACACCTCAAAACCATCCAGCTTGGGTAGCATCACATCCAGCACGAGCGCGTCATAAATGCCGCTCAGCGCGCTGTCCAGCCCGGCTTCCCCATCGTGTGCCACATCGGTGGTATAGCCGTCTTCGCCAATCATATCGGCAAGTGTTCCAGCAAGCCGAACCTCATCCTCAATAATCAGGATGCGCATCTATCGCCACTCTCCCTGTACGCCGCGCCTATTGCGCGGCGGTCACACATCAGTAGTGTATCATAAAGCAACGCTTTCTGTCGCTGAAAAAATCATAATTGTAAAACCTGAAACGTAACTGAAAAAACTTTCAATTCTTTTTCAGGTTCATTTCAGCTTTTCCTTCTATTCTTGTCAACGAAAGCAGACGGAAAGTAACCATGGCCGATGCCTCCGCCTTAAGCCGCTTTCAAATTCTCTTTGGCCTGGTGCAAGAGGCTGAGCTTTTGGAAAGGTGATAACACGATGCCGGATCATAAGAAAAAGAAGAAAACCCTGAAACGGGTGCTGAAATGGCTTCTTACGCTGCTCATCCTCGGCGTGGTCGCACTGATTGGCTGGATTTATCTGTTGCCGATGATTACCGCCGATGCGGTAACGGTGTACCAAAGCTACACGGCTGAAACGGGTGACATCAACACAACCAAAAGCTTCAGCGCAACGCTGAGTGTGAAAAAATCGGAAACGTTCTACTCCAGCGAGGAATGCACTGTGAGAGACATCTACGTGCAATCCGGCGATGAGGTTAAAAAGGGAGATCAGTTGATACTACTCTCCACAGGCGAATTATTTACCGCCAGCTTCGATGGCGTGGTCAATGAGATTCGCGTGAAAGAGGGCGACTGGTTATGGCCGATGTTCCAAGTGGTGCAGATTTGCGATCTGCAACATTTGGAAGTGAGTATGGATGTGGACGAGTACGATGTGGAGGAACTTTCCGTAGGACAAACGTGCACGGTGAGCGTCATCTCATTGGGAATTGACTTTAATACGGTTATCGCCCATATCAACCGTGTATCGCAATCAACAGGCACCGTCGCGTTCTACTCCGTTACCTGTGATCTGACCGTGCCGGAAAACGTGTTGCCTGGAATGCAGGCAACCGTGAGTCTGCCATCCGATTCCGTGACAGGGGTTACTACATTGGATATGGCGGCGCTGGCTTATGATGCGAATAAAAACCCTTATGTGCTTGAAAAGCAGAGCGATGGCACTTACAAACAGGTAACTGTTGAAACCGGCCTGAGCGACGGCATGAAGGTAGAAATCAAGAGCGGGTTGAGCGCAGGGGATACGGTATATGCCGTGTCGGGTACCGAGAGTGTCAAAGCGGCGATTTCGCTGGAAGATATCTACAAAGCGATTGTCGGACAGACGACCGTGGTGAACGATAAGAGCAACAGTGGCGGCTGGCCAGGTGGTGGCGGAATGCCCTCCGGTGAAGTGCCTTCAGGTATGATGCCACAGTTGGGTGCGAGCCAAACGGCAACGGATAGCACGCAAACGACAGGTGAGCAGACCGCTACACAGGAAACCGGCGCGACAAGCGGTACCGTAACTGCTATGGCAACAGCCAGCACAGGCACCAAGACTTCAACCGATACAAGCGCTACCATGCCGCAACGACCGGATGGAACGCCACCTGCGCAAGTGAGCAACGCCACCAGCAGTATAACGCCTACCGCAACTCCTGCTGCGACAGCTACCACCAGCCAAGAGGGAGGAAGTACCAATGCAAAGTAAAAAACTGCTCGCGCTTATCGCGACGGTGATGATGCTCTTACCTACCTTCGCGTTTGCCTCGGAAGAATTCGACGGCAACGTGGTGGAGGGGAATACGGTCACGGTCTCCGCACCCTATGGAGGGACTGTCAAGTCAATCTCGCTTCGGGAAGGTTCCCTGATCCATGTGGGCGACGAGATTGCTACCATGCAAACCACACAGGTGCTGGCTCCGGAAGATGGCACAGTACGCGGCATCTTCTCCGAGGTGGGGGATACGCTGTCAAACACTACCGTACTGAATGTGGCGCCCGTGAGCAAGTACACCATTACCTGCACCATTGACAAAGCCTACTCCAGCATTGATACCAAGTACGTGCACATCGGCGAAACAGTGTATATCAAATGCAAGCCCGATGGTTCCCACAAGGCGGTAGGGATCATCACGGCTGTAAGCGGTTCCAGCTACACGGTACAGACCACGGCCGGAGAGCTTTATCTGGAAGAGACCGTATACATCTACCGCAGTGATGCGTACACCTATAAAACCCGCATTGGCAGCGGTACGGTAAGCCGTACCCGTGAGCAAGCGATCACTGCCACGGGAAGCCTCCTCAAACTTTTTGTGGAGGACGGGGATGTGGTCGAACGCGGGCAACTGCTTTTTGAAACAGTAGATGGCACGCTGGATGCGCTGGGCACTTACAGCGACACCATCCTGTCCGATGCGGAAGGTGTGATTGCCTCCATCAAAGTTACCGCCGGGCAGAAAATCTCCAAGGGAGATGTGCTGCTGACGGTATACAAACAGGAGGGCTACCAGATCGAGTTTACCGTGGATGAAGATCAGCTTGGCACGGTGAAGGTGGGCGATTCAGTGAACATTGTGTTTAACTGGAATGAGGAAACCGGCGCCACCTATCAAGGCACAGTAACGGATATTTCCTACATCAGCGCAAACTCGTCCACTGATGCGGCAAGCACCACAAACACTACGACTTCCTCGGCGGCAACTTATAAAGGATACATCACTTTTAATGCGGACGACTCTGTACGGTTGGGCATGAGCGCAACGATTTCGACGATCGACGAATAAGCGGGGGGAACAGGGTATGAAAAAACTGATCGCTAGCATCCTGACGCTTTGCATGGTGATTTCCATCGTGGCGCTGGGTTGGGGCAACGTCTGGCTGGGTGCGACAGCGGAGACGGCGGAAACGACGGGAACGGTAGAGGACACAGGCGGCACAACAACCGATGCGGGTACGACCACTACCGATGCGGGTACGACCACAACCGAAGCTATAAACACCAGCACAACGGAGAATGTGATTACTACCGATAGTGGCACTGCCGCAACTGAAACGCCTGCGCCGGAAGTCACAGAACCAACGGTGGCAACGGATAGCACCGATATCCCAGCGACAACCGATGACAGCGCTGCCGCGACTGTAGAACCGGATGCGACCGACGCAGTGGTTACCGCGGAACCCACCGCAGTGGTGGAGCCGGATGTCGGCACCGGCCCCGCATGGGTAGTGGAAGGCGCTCACCGTCGCTATGGCGAACTGGATGAGTTGCTGCCCATCGCGATGGTTAACAAACAGACGATTTACCTGTGCTCTGCAAGTTTGATTGAACTCAGCGGCTACACGGTCGATGAGTTGCGTACAGTGAGCTTCGGACTGGACGAAGGCGCGCTGGGCGAGGAATTTTGCGATGGGCGTACCGTGATCGTATCCACCATCAGCCCAAGTGAAAAAACCAAAGATAATACTGTATTTATCTGGGTTGGACGTCCATCGGAAGTTCCATCTCCGGAAAAGGTATTGGGCGATACGGTTGAAATAAATACCGACGAATCTGCTCAGCTGGAGACGGAGATCATGGTACAAACCGCCGATTATACGACGGATGCGGCCTGTGCCCCGACCTTCACACTCACGGCTTATCCTGAAATGTCAGAAGGCATGACCTTTGCGGTCATCGTGAATGACGGGGATCCGCAGGCAATAGTGGGCAATACCTATGCCCCGACTGCCGACGGCGTATACCGCTTTGCGGTACTGGATGCGGAGGGCACGCTCAAGGCGCGCTCCATCGAATACAGCGTTACCTACAGCGCACCGGAGGCAACGGAAGAAGCAACTACTGCGGAAGCTAGCACAGAGCCGACGGTAGAGCCTACCACCGAGCCTGAAGAAGCATTGCTGACACAGATGGATATCCTTTCCAGCGTGGAACTGGCTGCGACGGAAACCTCCGTGGAGGAAGCGACGCCGGAACTGAGCGTGCGTACTTACAGTTACGTGGAAAATTCGCTTTCCGACCAGACCCCTTCGTTTGAACTTTCCGGCGCACCGGACGAGGGCGGTTACTATTATGGTATTTCCATCAATGGCAGCGCTATTTACCAAATGCGCGATAACCTTTATGCCGTTACCAAGAGCGGGGATTATACCCTCCTCTTCTACTTGCTGGATGCCGACGGCAACACAGTCAGCCAGTCGGGCGAATACCATGTGATTGTTGATTATTCCCAAGCGGAACAGGACAGTGAGGCATGGATGTCGTCCGGTGAAGTGAAGCTTTATGGCACACTGTCCTCCCTGCTGCGCCAGGCGGATAGCGGCTCGACAATCTACCTGCTCACTTCCGGTGTGATTGCACTCACGGATACGTCCAAGTTGGCCTCGGTAAACCTTGCGGCTGATCCCACCACCTATGGCGAGGATTACGGCGTGGTAATCTCGGACAACAGTCCGGATGGGGATAGTGCGGAAGGCACAACCTATGTATGGGTAGGGGTAGATGTGAGCGATATGCAACTTGCCCTCTTCTCCACCCTGCTGGCACCGACCTTCACCATTGATTCCGTTTCCATTGGCAGTCGCACCTTAAGCGATGGGATGTGGGTGAACGGATCGGATGGAATCACCTTCTCTGTGACCGATACGGTTGTCGGGAACACCTATACATATGAGGTATCAACCGATGGCGGAGTCACCTTTACCGGCTTCAGCAACGGCGGCTCTCTGGGCGGCCTTGGGCTGTCAAGCGGAACCACGTACAACATCGTTTTCCGGCTGACAGGCGCCGATGATGCATCCAATGTTGTCACCGCTGCCTATAGTCTCAAGTATGATAACGAAGCTCCGGTGCTCATCTGCAAAGCAGGTACCGATAATACGCTGAGCTTCTACGCAGGCGATTCGATCAGCGGCTTTGGCAGCGACAACAATGTCACTTTCAATGCTACCGCTTCTCCCATCTCGTGGAGCGCGCTGCTGACCTACTACGGGCAAAACGTATATACATACTCAGTACAGTATAAGGGCGCAGGTACCATTGCAGCGGGTACATTGGCGGTGCGGGACATAGCCAATAACGTCGCCGTATGGGGTAAAGACATCGTCATCAACTCCGGCACCGGTGGCGGAGGCAGCATGTCGGGTGGCGGCATCGCGAGCGGCGGCGCAGCAGGAGGCACTACAACCACTCGTACGGTGTATCACTCCGCCTCTACCTACACCACGGTCACTGCGTATAACGGAGTCGAACTGGCGGTGGAAAACGGCACCATGAACACTCTCACCATCGGTGATCAGCAACTGGATCTATCGCTGAAACTGGATGGCACAACACTGGCAGACGGCACCGAACCCTCCTTCAAAGCCGATTTTGTGGATTGGAAGGGCGGCAGCGGAACCGTGACCACCGATGCGGTGAGCGATGATGCTTCGGTCGATACGCTTGTGTTGACTGCCGCTGATGCAACGTTGGAAAACGGGGATTACTGCTGGACATTTGATGGCTCAGTATACAAGAAGCTCGCGGCCAGCGGAATTGATTATCTGGTGCTTAACGTGGGTGATAATGCAACAGCGCTTTCCACCGCAGGGTTTGCGGCGGGCATCCGCTACAATATGTACCGCGCTGCGGGTCTCGCAAGCAAAGCGTTTGTCTATACCGTCCGTATGAACGCCAGCACGGGTAGCGTACAGATTCAGGTTGCGGTGAGCGGCGATACTTATACGCTGACCACTGACCAAACCAGCGAGTTCTACTACTATGACGTATACACGGGCACAATGGATATGCTGAACAGGCCTTTCGGACAGGAAGGCGTTCAAGGAACCGCTGCCGATGGCCGGCAGGGATGAGGTGAGCCTGAATGAGCGAAATGGATAAGGCTAAGATCAAGGCAATCAAAAAGAAGAAGCGCAGCAAACGGATCAAGAAGCTGGTCGGGTGGTTGGTTTTTCTGGCGCTGCTCGTGGGAGCGTTCTACCTGTTCGTTTATCCGGATCTCAATGCCAGCGCAACCACTACCTATGATAGCTACACCGCCACAGAAGGCACAATCAGCAACGCAATGAGCTTCAGTGGTTCGATCAGCGTGGTAAACAGTGAAACGATGACCGCCACCTCCGCCGCGACTGTACGAAGGATCTACGTAGCGGAAGGGGATACGGTCGTAGCAGGGCAAAAACTGATTCGACTATCCGATGGCGAGGTATTCAAGGCTGACTTTGACGGCCAGGTGAACGAAATCTCCGTTGCACAGGATGATGACGTGGAGGCAAACGCAAGCCTGATCCAGATTGTGGACTTCAGCAATTTGAAGGTGTCCATGCGTGTGGATGAAAACTCCGTTTCCAAGGTGAGCGTAGGCCAAACCTGCAAAGTGACCGTCACGGCACTGAGCCAGACATTTGACAGCACCATCACCCACATCAACCGAATCGCCTCGGGCAACAATACGTCTGTGTACTATACGGTAACGGCAGAATTCTCCGGTACGGAGACTGTGCTTCCCGGAATGCAGGTGACGGTGGTAATCCCCGAAGAAGAAGCTGCCAATGTTGTGATCCTGAGCAAAGACGCCGTGAGCTCCGACGCGGGGAACAGTGCGTATGTACTCATGAAAAACGACGCAGGTGAGATGGAAAAGGTAACCGTAGAACTGGGCGTGAGCAACGACAGTTTTGTAGAAATCAAGAGTGGATTAAGCGTAGGCGACGTTGTGTATGTGCAGGTGAAGACAAGTGCTTCCAGTGCCGGCGGTTTAGCCAGCCTGTTCAGCAGCCTCACGGGTGGTACTACGACGCAAACGACCACAACCACCAGCGGCTTCCCCAGCGGCTTCCCCAGCGGAGGCAACATGCCCAGCGACTTCAGCGGTGGTGGACCCGGCGGGTTTAGTGGTGGCGGCGGAATGCCATGAGAAGAGGGAAACGCACATGAGTGAAAACAAGGAAGTCTTCTTCCGGATGCGCGATATCGAAAAAAAATACGCGCTGGGGGATGAAGAATCGACCGTGCTGAAAGGGATTAATCTGGACATCAATCAGGGTGAGTACCTTGCGGTACTCGGCCCCTCGGGTAGCGGCAAATCCACACTGATGAACATCATCGGCTGTCTGGACAAACCTTCCTCGGGGGAGTACATCCTCCATGGCAGCCTGATTGACGACTTAGATGAAAAGGAACTGGCACAGATACGCAGCCGCGAGATTGGGTTCATATTTCAGAATTCGCAGATGTTGCCCAAACTTGATGCCATGAAAAACGTCGAACTGCCACTGATCTACGCAGGGGTGAGACCCCGTGAACGCGCTCGCCGTGCCGAGGAAATGCTGGTGAAGGTAGGCTTACAGGATCGCATCCACCATCGGCCCAACATGCTTTCCGGCGGTCAGCAGCAGCGCGTAGCCATTGCCCGTGCTTTGGTTACCCGGCCAACCCTGCTACTGGCGGATGAACCTACCGGCGCGCTTGACCAGACGACAGGCCAGCAGATCATGGCGTTATTTCAGCAGCTCAATGACGATGGGCATACCATCGTCATGATTACACACGATTTAAAGGTCGCAAGAAACGCCAAACGGATAGTCAATATTATCGATGGCGAGCTGACCGAGGTTGAGGAGGCGACGTTCGCGTGAAGCAATTCATCCATAAACTGTTGGGCGGCTTCTACATGTTCACAGAGAGCGTGTCGATGTCCATTGCCAACATTACGCAAAACCGCCTTCGCTCTTTTTTGACCATACTGGGTATTATGATCGGCGTTACGGCGGTTATCGCTCTCATCACAACGGTGTCGGGCGTTTCTACCTCCATTTCCGATTCATTTACCTCCATGGGCGCAGGTACGATGAGCGTATCGATCACCGGCAACGACATTCAGGCAGGGCTTACTTCAGACAACATGGATGAAATCGCCAAGCTTGATCATGTGACCGGTGTTACACCTACGGTGTCGGCTACCATCAGTGTGGCGCGTGGGAACACCTCTGAAACGGACATCTCATTGGCGGGCAAGAACGACTATTATTTCACTACTTCCCCAGATGCAGTGGAAAGGGGTCGGGGGTTTAACCTCCTCGATTTGAACACCATGGCGCGCGTGTGTCTGATTGACTCCGACATGGTGGATGAGTTCTTCTACGGGGTGGACCCGATTGGCCAGAACCTGTACCTGAACAACCTGAGCTTTACTGTGGTAGGTGTGCTGGCAGATAACAGCGGCGAATCCGTATCGGAGATCGTATCCGGCACCAGCGACATCTATGCGCCTTATACCACGGTACTCAAGATGAACAGCGAAACGCTGGTGACCGCGATTACGGTGTACATAGACGAAGCCAGCGCATCCAGTGCCGTGCAAACGACGCTGGGCAACTACCTGGACAATCTGTTTAACTATGAGGATGATACGTACGATATCACCACCATGGACAGCATTCAGGAAACCATGGACAGTATGCTCTCCATGATGAGCGCGCTGCTGGGCGGCATTGCTTCCATATCACTGATCGTCGGTGGCATCGGCATCATGAACATGATGCTGACCAGCGTAACGGAGCGCACCGTAGAAATCGGGTTAAAAAAAGCCATCGGTGCGGAGCCCGCGCAAATCCAAATTCAGTTTTTGATCGAAGCGTTCATGCTGTCGATGATCGGCGGCCTCATCGGAGTGGTATTGGGTATCGCACTATCCGCGATATTATGCAACGTCATGGGCACAACGTTCACGATATCCTATAACGCCATTGCGTTGGGCGTGGGCTTCTCTGCAGCGGTTGGCATCCTGTTCGGGTGGTCTCCCGCGCGCAAAGCCAGCAACCTGAGCCCCATCGATGCACTGCGCCGCATGTGAGCCAGAGGAGGAAGAACAGATGAAAAGAACGGTATGCCTCGCGATGGTTGTGCTGATGCTTTGCGCCGCGCTCCCCAGCCTTGCGCTGGCGGAAACAACCTTCGACGGCACTGTGGTATCCAGCGAATCGGTCAGTGTGACCGCTCCCTTTGGCGGTATCATCAATTCCTTTACGCTGAAAGAAGGCGATCAGATCACGGCGGGCGATGTGATTGCCACCGTGCAAACCACCAAAGTGTATGCACCGCAGAGCGGCCGGATAAGCGGCGTGTTCGGGCAGGCGGGCGACACTGTAAGCGACGTGGTGAGCCGTATGGGCGCGGTGCTCTATATTGAACCCACGCGCAAGTACACCATTACCGCTAATATCCAAAAAGCATACAACAGCAGCGATAATAAATATGTCAACATCGGTGAGGTTGTGTATATCCACAGCTATTCCTCCAGCTATGATCACTCGGCTGTGGGCGTGATCACCGCAACCAGCGGTACCAGCTACACGGTGGAAACCACCGATGGCGAACTGATGATGGACGAAACCGTGAACCTCTATCGCGACGCGGACTATACCGCCACAAGCCGTATCGGGCGGGGTACGGTATCCCGCACCAGCGAAATTGCCGTGGGTGCGGATAGCAGCGCCAGTGGTACGTCTTCAAGCAACACCTCCAGCACATCCAGTGCCAGCGAGAGCATTCTCCAAATGCATGTGAAAGATGGCGACGCCGTGGAACGCGGCCAACTGCTGTATGAAACTGTATCCGGTACGTTGGACGGGCTATACGCTACCAGCAACGAGATTGTGTCCGATGTGAGCGGTATCGTGGCGTCAGTGAGCGCGTCTACGGGTTCCAGCGTCAGTAAGGGCGACACGCTACTTACGGTATACCCGCTGGATAAAATGCAGGTGGAGATCGAAATAGATGAATATGATCTGGCGGAAATCAAGCAAGGCGATCAGATCCAATTGGAATTCAACTATGATGACAGCACCGATACCTCGGTTACCGGTACCGTGGCACTCATCTCGTATGTGAGTTCCTCCACATCTACCTCCGATGTGACCTATAAAGCTTATATTGATTTTACGCCAAGCTCCAGTATACGCCTTGGCATGACAGTAGTGGCCACGATCGCCGACAGTACGGCGCAGGATGCGACGACGGTATCCAGCGATGCAACCGCCGAACCAAGCCAATCGGTTGAGCCGACAGCGACAGCGGGTGCCAACGCAACTACAGATATCGTTCAAGAGGCGGTAAGTCCGTAATCGAAAAAGCAGAAGTCTGGTTATGCTGCAAAGCCTAACAACACATGCTTTTGCAGTTCCTGGAACGGATGCTAACGGTTGGGATTTTTTCTTCCCGCCGTATGCATACGCGCCGATGATTCCTTCCCTGAGGGGTACCGCCTTAAGGGAACGCTCATCGGCGCATTTTTGTTTTGTCGTGTGCGCTGAGTTTGGCGCAGACATCCATGGAATCGAATCTTCCGTGCGTGCTGTTACGAAATGTCGGCTTATCGGGATGAAAGAGTCCAATTTTGATAGCGATGACTCGCTGAAGACTCCATTTTACGCTAACACGCAAAAGCATGTAATTAGTTACATAAAACACCATTTCATACGTTGCTGGTATGGGCGGTGCTGATTACAGAAGGGAATGGTTACGCATACAAATGAAATTTGAATTTCGATGTAACTATTAACAGTAACAATGCTAATGTATAAATAAACAGTGTAGCCCCCACCAAAGCACTTTGGCGGGGGCTACACTGTTTGTGAATCGGTCACGGGTAAACGGCGACTTCGCCTTGCGTGAAAAAGCCTTAGCGGAGCTTGAGCTCCTTGAGGCACTTGTCGCAGATCAGCTTGCCCTTGAAGAGGTTCACATCGCGCGCGTCATTGCAAAAAATACACGCGGGATGATATTTCTTCAGGATAATCTGGTCGCCCTCGGTAAAGATTTCGAGCGTGTCTTTGATGGCGATATCCATCGTTTTGCGCAACTCGATCGGGATTACAATGCGACCTAAATTGTCCAATCTCCTGACGACTCCGGTTGATTTCATGTTGGTTTGCCTCCTACGGATTGTTACTTTTGATCGGTATAATTTTACTGAATCCCCAATATTATGTCAATGTCACAAGTGGGCGAAACATATGCAGTTCGAAGTTTCGGGAATGTGGTATTTTATAGGGAATCGGTAACGGGAAGGTGTTTGATGGTTATGTTTGTGGACGTATTTGGTATGTTTTCGGAAATTTTTTCGGGATATATCGGGAGAAAATTACTCGGTCTGCTAAGTAAAATATGTAACAATTACTAAATTCTGTGCCGAAATCAGAAAATCCTGCACTGTTCGTAGGAAAATTTCGACGATTTTAATATCGTTCACCAGGTTAAGTTACGGCAGATTTGCATATCTATACATTATGTGTAATATTCGAAAATGACAAGGGAGAAGTGAAAAGTTTCGTAAAGGCAGGCATAAGAGATAGTTGTGAATAGTTATCATGATAGAAAATGAGCAGATGACCATTACAAAACGAATTCCAGAGGGGAAGAAAGCTTGAAGAAAAGTCTTGCTGTAGGAGAAAAACAACATTCAAAGGGATAGAATGGATACATATGTAACTGTTGATTGTGCTCTTGTGCATTTTCTGCAAAGTAAGACTTCGGCGGAAGAACTTTCGCAATGTAATGCACAGCTTGGATAAATGCACGTCAGAGTGTCCTCCATTCCGTCAGCAAATTTTCCGGAATGGTCATAAAGGATAACCGTTAAGCTTTTATGAGAAATATGCCATTGAGTATAAAAAATATTTCCAAGTTTGAGAGGTTTGTTTTCATGCACTCACAAAATGGAAAGAAGAACCACGAGGATATGCCCCATGAACAGCCCGGAAAGATACAGGTTTCTCGATTCATGCGATTGATTCAGGAGATTTCGCATTCTATCGGCCTTTCATCGACAATGGGTTTGATTGGTACCTTCATTATGCTCACGATGCATAGAAACGTAGCGATGCCATCGATTTTGTGCGTTGACAAGTTCGCCAAAACCTGTATAATAAAGCCGTACGCTGTGAACGGAAGAGTATTGGCACGGATTCGCCACCAGAGAGCCGCAGGAGCTGAAAAGCGGCGCGAAGAAGGTCGAGAACATGGTCCGGGAGTGTTTTTGCCCGATAGGTAGGGTGAAACGGCTGGCACCGATATCCGCTAAAATCAAGAAGAAAACCAAGGGTGGTACCGCGGGTGTAGCTCGCCCCTTCACAGGAAGGTGGTGAGCTTTTTCATTTTCACTTTCATCTTCTTGAACGTTTCAGGGCAAGCCAATCTGATTTTTTTCGGGGAAAGCACGCGGAGGCGTTTGTGCCGTTTACCTCCCATCGGATCATGATCGTTCGGACATGCCCAAAGCGATGATTTAAACAAACGCAACTTGCACATAGCTACAGATCCATGCCGATACATAAGGAGGGGAATGCCCATGTCCAACCAGAAAACCTTTTACATTACCACACCCATTTATTATCCCAGTGACAATCTGCACATTGGTCACGCGTATTGCAGCGTCGCAACCGATACCATGGCCCGTTTCAAAAAGTTGGACGACTATGATGTTTACTTTGTGACAGGCACCGATGAGCATGGGCAGAAGATTGAGCGCAAAGCCAAAGATAAGGGCGTTACGCCCCAGAAATATGTGGATGATATCGTCGCGGGCATCAAGAGCCTGTGGAAGCTGATGGATGTGGATTACGACGATTTTATCCGCACGACCGATCAACGTCATGTCGAGTGCGTACAGGGCATTTTCCGCAAATTGTACGAGCAGGGCGATATCTACAAGGGCTATTACGAAGGTTGGTACTGTACCCCGTGCGAGAGCTTCTTTACGGAGTTGCAGCTTAAGGACGGACGTTGCCCCGATTGTGGGCGCCCCGTGGAGAAAACCCGCGAGGAAGCGTATTTCTTCAAGTTGAACAAGTACCAGGATTGGCTGATCGACTACATCGAGACGCATCCCGAGTTTATTCAGCCCGCGAGCCGAAAAAACGAAATGCTTAACAACTTCCTTCGCCCCGGTCTCAATGACCTGTGCGTGAGCCGTACATCCATTAAGTGGGGTATCCCCGTGGACTTTGATCCCGACCATACCGTATACGTGTGGCTGGACGCGCTCACCAACTACATAAGCGTCCTTGGCTATGGCACCGACCATAACGAACTGTACAAAAAGTATTGGCCTGCCGATATCCATATGGTTGGCAAGGAGATCGTGCGCTTTCATACCATCATCTGGCCGATTATCCTTCATGCGCTGGGTGAGCCGTTGCCCAAGCAGGTATTCGGGCATGGGTGGCTGGTGCTGGATGGCATGAAGATGAGCAAATCGCTGGGTAATGTGGTGGACCCTGTGATTCTGTGCAACCGCTATGGCAGCGACGCGATCCGTTACTTCCTGATGAGGGAGATGCCTTTCGGCAGCGACGGTCAGTTCAGCTATGAGGCACTGCTGAAGCGCATCAATGCCGATCTGGCGAACGATCTTGGCAATTTGGTCAGCCGCACGGTCGCCATGGTGGAGAAGTATTTTGGCGGCGATGTACCCGCGCCCGGCGTATATGATGAAACAGATCAAGCGTTGATTGCGCTCGCCGAGGGCACGCTTACCAAAGTGCGCGCTCAGATGGCAGAACTGCAATACTCCACCGCGCTGAGTGAAATCTGGGCGCTGATAGGGGAGTGCAACCGTTACATCGATGTGACCTCTCCCTGGGTGCTATGCAAGACGGATGAGGGCAAGGAACGCTTGAAAACCGTAATGTACGTGCTGTGCGAGTGCATCCGTTATGTGGGCGTGCTCATTCAGCCCACGATGCCCCGCACACCGGGTCTGATCTTTGCGCAACTGGGCGTGAGCGACGCTGGCCTCAAGACATTTGAATCCCTGCATAACTTCGGCCAGTTGCCGGTGGGCACCAGGGTGATCAAGGGCGACGCGATTTTCCCGCGCATTGATATCGTGAAGGAGTTGGCGGATATCGTACCTACGCCCAAGGTAGAAGCCCCTGTGGAAACCAAGGACACTCCCAAGGCGGCTGCAAAAACAGAGACGAAACACGCCGAACCTTCTGCCGACGGCACCATTTCCATTGATGATTTCGGCAAGGTGCAACTGCGTGTGGCGCGTGTGTTATCCGCCGAAAAGCTGGAGGGCAGTGACAAGCTCCTGAAGCTGCGCCTGAGCCTTGGAGCGGACGAACCGGAGCGTACGGTGGTCAGCGGCATCGCCAAGTTTTACATACCCGAAGAAATGCTGAACCGTCAGGTAGTGCTGGTGGCAAACCTTAAACCCGCCAAGCTGCGCGGCGTGCTCAGCGAAGGCATGATCCTGTGTGCCAGCGACAAGGCGGATACCACGCTCAAGCTGGTGACGGTCGGCGAGGGTATGGAGGACGGGGCGACAGTACGATGACCGTAAACCTTTTCGATTCCCATTGCCATCTGGAAGATGAACGCTTTGCAGGTGAGGTGGAGGATGTGCTCACCCGAATGCGGGAGGCAGGCGTCAGCCGCTGCATCCTCGCAGGGAGCGATATGGACAGCAGCACGCGTATCGCTGTGCTTACCGCCTCGCATCCCAATGTATACGGCGTGGTGGGCATCCATCCGCATGAGGCGAAGTACTTTGCTGCGGAGACGCTTCCCGCACTGGCGACGCTTTTAAAGCAGCCGCGTATTGTAGGGGTAGGAGAGATCGGGCTGGATTACTACTACGATCATTCCCCCCGCGAAACGCAGCGCGATGTGTTTGCAAAACAACTCGATTTTGCCTATGAACAGGGCGTTCCCGCTGTATTCCACGTTCGGGATGCGCATGGTGATGTGACCGACCTGTTCCGTGCACATCAAAACCGCCTGCCCGCAGGCGTGCTTCACTGCTACACCGGAAGCGTTGAAAGTGCGCGCGAGTACCTTGCCATGGGCTTTTACATTTCTTTTTCCGGCTCGGTGACGTTCAAAAATGCGCACCATTTGCAAGAGGTAGCGCGCTATGTGCCCATGGAGCGTTTGCTGGTGGAAACCGACAGCCCTTATCTTGCACCTGTGCCGATGCGCGGCCAGCGCAACGAGCCTGCCTATGTGCGCTACGTGGCTGAAAAGGTAGCCGAACTGCGTGGTATACCGCTTCAAGAACTCATCGATCAAACAACCGCCAATGTAGAAAGGCTGTATGGTTTGTCAACCCAGTGACGCACACAGTTGCATTCCGGTTGCCTGATGCAATCCTATTGCCTCTTCCTTGGTCAGGAGGGGGCTTTTCTTACGATTTCTGGAGAGTTCAACCATAGTAAACTAAAGATTCTTCCATAAAGAGAAAGCCAGACACTGTAGGAACCCAAGGCAACCGGCTTCCCCATGGCTTTTACTTTTTTAGGGTACAAAAAAGGGCACTCCCAGTAGGGGCACCCTGTTTTTGGCGGATAGGTTAAATCCGTAGATCTACCATACTTACGCTTCGGTTGCGGCATCGATGCCAGTCGGCAATGCACGCTTCACATAACCGCTACGCAGGCAGCGGGTGCATACGTTCAGACGCTTCACCTGACCATCGATCTCCACGCGGACGCGCTGCACGTTCGGCGCCCACAGACGATGGGTCTTGCGGTTGGAGTGGCTGACGTTGTTACCGTTCAGCGTGCTCTTCTCACAAACCTCACAGAACTTGCCCATTTGCTACACCTCCTAACGGGAGATTAGTTTACTCACAGCTTGACTATTTTATCACCGTTTGCCAGGTTTGGCAATAGGCGCATCCGTATTTTTGCGATTCTTTCACAAACCCAAGCAATGCAAGGAGAAAGCAGTCGGTTTGACTCATTTTGACACTGCGCTGAGCAGTTCCGCAATCGAGAACGGATAGGTCAGAATGCCCTCAACCTCGCTTGCGATTTCACCAGATTGAATGAAGAAGACAATGTTCCCGTCTTCATCCAGGTAAAAATCGCTCTCAGGACTGAACACTTTCTCCAGATCGGCTTGCGTGAGCTCGGGGAAGTACTCTCTGCGCTGTGTGGATTGCTCCTGAAGGATGATCTGCCAGATCAGCCGGTAAGCCAGCTCCGCGGCGTAGCTATCTCCGTTTACGCCATCTTCCTGCTCAAGCCCCATGGCTTGTGAAAGCGAAACCGTCTGCCCTGTATACACGCCGCTTCTGGCAAACACGTTTGCTGTCCAGTCTTCCTCTTCGTTGTTGCCGGAAAATTGTTGGCTGGTGAGCAGAACGCTGACATAATCGCTGGTATTGGCAGTGATACGGTAGCTGATTTGCGTGTAATAGGGAGGGGAACCCTGCGCGGGCAGATCGTCCATCCCAGCGACGGTTTCGGGCATTACAGTGCTGACCATATCGCTTGCCAGCGAGGCGTAGTATGCGTTGATTTCCGGAATGCCATTCGCCTGCCCGCTAAACTGTGGATAGGCGTAACGGAACACATAAGCGGCGGTTTCTGCATTGGAACCGGCAGGATAATACTGCTCTCCGGTCAGGGAAGATGCCTCCATGGCAATGTCGGCCGCTTCGGCCAGTGCGACGGGGGCAAGCAAACAGAATGCGAAGAGCAGGCACAGGAAGCGTTTCATGCGAGGCACCCCGGCTTTCGTAGCGTCAGCCAACGCTCACTTCATCCACGGCAAAGGAGTTTTCGATATAGGATGTATACATCTGGTAAGTCGGAGCCAGCTCCTTCTTGTACGAAAGCTCTGCTTCGTAGATGTATTGATCGGTAACAATGTATACATCGAATACGGAGTAGCCCGCATCGTTATCATAGGCGATGGTGGCATAGCTGAGCGCATCGTTGAGTGTGTACTTGGCGTTGGTAAGACCGCTGGCGATTTGCTGTGCATAATCAGCCAGATTGGCCTTAGCGCTGTTGTCAGCGCGTTTCACAAAAAAGCTCACGCTGTCATCCGGCAGTTTGGCGGACACGCCTTCGGCATCTTCGGTGAGCATATCGTCGGTAAACACACTGGGGTAGAGAACCGAGAAGCCCAGCGTCGTGTTGATATACTCAACCAGAATGCTGTCGGTATAGTTCTGCATGGCATCTTCCATATCCAATTCGGAGCCAACGGAAAAACCAGTAAGCAGGTAGCCGTTCATGGCATTGGCATCGGCGTGGAAGCTGTATACCGCGCGATCTACCCATTTAATTTCACGGTAGTCCGCATCGGACATCTGGCTCATGGGTTTATTCCCCCAGTAGAGCTCGCCGATGATCTGGATATCGTTGTCGCTGCCCGCGTTCACGGTTACCGGCTGAAAGCCGATGTAGCCGCCGACCGGCTGAGTCTGTGCGATCACTTCCAGCGCGGGAGCCTTGGCGGCGAACACCTTGGCGAGGTAGGCAGCCTGTTGATCGGTATTGGTGAGAATGTCGGCCGAGATACCCAGCGAGGCATCCGCGGTAAGACCGTTGTTAAAAAATGCGGAGATGAACTCTGGAGTAAGCGTGGTATCTCCGTTGCCAACCACCAGCGGTTCATCGCCGGCGCTTTCAGCAGCGCTGGCAACCAGATCCATCAGGGGCTTGAGCACATCAAAATCTGAAGGTTGCACGGTTGTACCCGTCGCACATGCGATTGTGACGCAACCCATAATCAGGCATAACGTTAACGCCCAGGCGATCATTCTGCGGGGAAAAAGCTTCTTCATGACTGTTGCCTCCCATATTTCAGCGGCGGTGGCCGCTCCTATTCGCCCTGTCGAGGATATTACGTTTGGTAGAGCCAGATTCATCCATGGGGTGCGATATATTCGGCAGCAGAGATGGCTGCGATATTTCCCTCACCCACAGCCTTGGCTACCTGCAAAGGCTTTCCGGTGCAATCACCGGCGGCAAATACGCCCGGAATGTTTGTGCGCATGCCGCGGTCCACAGGGATAAAGCTGCCTTCGGTGACAAGGTCACTCAGCAGCATCGACAGACTGACGGCATTGCGGAAAATGAACACGCCGTCATAGGTACGGGTCTCCGCTTTCGTTTGTACGGTGACGCCCTCTGGCGTGCGTGCAAGGCTTTGCGGTTGCGCTGCGATTACCTTTACGTTTGTGGGAAGTCCATCGGTTTTATGGGGCTTGAGAAGGTAATAATCCATGCTGCCTGCCAGGCCGGCAAGGAAATGCGACTCCTCCGCGCCCTCTTCCGAGGCGGACAGTGCTGCGATGCGCTTGCCTTTGTAGAGCATACCATCGCACGTGGCGCAATAGCTCACACCCATGCCGATGAGCTCTTCCTCGCCGGATAGCAGAGCAGGGCGAGCAGCACCCATGGCAAGTACGATGGTTTTAGCCTCTACCACATCGCTTTCCACAAGAAGCATAAAGCCGCCATCCGTGGGCAGAATCTGGCGTACCAGTCCGGCACGAAACGCTACGCCCATGGCAAACGCCTGCTGTTCAAAACGATCCAACAGGGTTTTACCGGAGGTTTCCGGCAGTCCGGGGTAGTTATCAATGCGCTCGGTACGGGCAAGCCAGCTGGTGTTGTTCTGCGGGGCAATTACCAACACGGAAAGCCCGCGCATGCGAGCCGTAATGGCACAGCTCCAACCAGCGGGACCTTTGCCGATAATGGCGATGTCATACATATAGTTATATCAGTAGCCGGTTGTCAAACGGCACTCCTTTCTATGTGAGTGTAACAAAATTGTGATGTTTTTGCAATGCTCAGCCTTAATTTTCCTGTAAATTATGGTATGAAAAAGCGAAGTGAGATATAATGTTTACGGTTGTTGCACATGCGTTGGTGGAGGCGTTTTGGATGGCGGAATGGAACCCATGGCACGGTTGCCACAAATACAGCCCCGGTTGCGTCAACTGCTATGTATACCGGCGTGATGCAAAGTATGAGCTGGACGCAAGCGCTGTGCGCAAGAACGCGGCTTTTGACCTGCCTGTGAGGCGTATGCGCGATGGAACCTACAAGCTCAAAGGGACGGAGGAAGTGTTTACCTGCTTCACTTCTGATTTTTTTCTTGCCGAGGCGGACGAATGGCGTGCCGAAGCATGGCGTATGATGCGGGAGCGAAGCGATTTGCATTTCTTTTTTATCACTAAGCGCATCCTGCGGTTTCAGGAACGTTTGCCCGACGACTGGGGCGATGGTTACCCGAATGTGACCATTGGCGTTACCTGTGAAAATCAGGCGATGGCAAACGAGCGGTTGCCTTACTTTTTAACCTTGCCGGTCAGGCATAAACTGATCATCTGCGAGCCAATGCTCGAGGCTATCGACCTTTCGCCTTACTTGAGCCGAGCCATTGAGCGTGTAGCCATCGGCGGCGAAAGCGGTGAGAATGCGCGCCTGATGCGCTACGAATGGGCGGTTGCCATTCACAGCCAGTGCAAGGCGGCGGGCGTACCGCTCTACTTTAAGCAAACCGGAGCACGTTTTGAGAAAGATGGGAAAGTGTATCGAATTCCGCGCAAGTATCAGTTTTCACAGGCAAAAAAGGCTGGGCTGACCTTTGGATGAGGGATGACCTCGCTGCAAAGGGCTTCCACTTTCGCGCAAGTTTCAGTTTTCGCAGGCAAAAAGGGCTGGGCTGACCTTTGGGTGAGGAATGCCTCGCCGCAAAGGGCTTCCATGCAGAACCAGAAGGGGTATACCTGCTGGACAAGAACGTGCGGTAACAATTGACGGGATCTGTAGACGCCATTTCCCATCCCCTGTTCGCGTAGGCGAATTTTCTGATCCTCAAAATAAAAGAAGTACCTTTCAAACAAGGTACTCAACAGGGTTTGGATTTGATCTCATTGGATGTGCTTGTGATACAGGCTTAAAATATATTCCGCTGCATCCGCCGTATCAGCGGCGAGCACCGCGCGCCCCAGTGCCGCTGTGGCATCACGAGGATCGTCGATCACAAGCCCGTCCTTAGGCGCGGTACCCATAAACTGATCGTTGCTGGCGATGCCGAAGTCTGCGCTATGCAGCGGCACTTCACGCGATGGCAGTTCCGCAAGGGATACCGATTCGGTCAGGTGCATCATCAACGTGGTTTCCAGCCGGTCGGCATGGCCGGAGTTCAGTTTCTCCGCCTTCACAAGGGCAGCAGCGCGCGGGCCGTCATACTCAGGATAAAGGCAGAACACGCCGTGCTCGTGACTCACTTCGTCGCACAGGCGTTTGAGGGTTTCCACCTGTCCCTGCGCGCCATGGCCGTTGACAACCACAATCATTTGAAAGCCCATTTTTGCGAGTAAGCGAAGCTCTTCGCGCACCACGGTGCCGAATACCTCCTCCCGGAAGTACATGCTGGGCAGTGGGTTGGCGGGAAAATCCATACCCCAGATGTAGCTATCTTCGTTGTGAGGCACATTCAGGTTTTCGAGCATGCGGGCGTTATCGTTGCGTTCACAGCCGATGAACAGCGTGGGGGCAACTACGCCGCCGGTCAGTTCCGCCATGCCGCGGGCAGCGGCTTGTGCTTCCAATCCGTCGGTGCCCATAGGCATATGATAGCTGTGCCACTCTACCGGCCCCACTGGCAGATAGACCAGGGAGATACGCTTTTGCTCCGTCAGGATTTCGTCAGGGCGCAATAACTCCATTTGAACGGTGCGCATTGTGGACACCTTCCTTTGAAATTTTCGATGGGAAACTCTGATCCGGTGTGGGGATGCATCCGACGAAAGGTTCGGTATCGAAGGTGCGTGAAGGTCAATCGACTGTGCCTGCCACGGAACACGCGCATACTGGCAAAGCCGATGATGCTGATTGAAAACAAAGTTCAGAAGTGATGGGGAAATCCGGACAGCGAATCATGGGTTATCGGCTGGGATACCTGTTAAGCGGCTATACCTGAGCCCTAATTTTCGTCCGCCGCTTCCTCATAGACCGTCTCCGCCTGTTCCAGCGCATCGTAGAGCGTTTCCTGCTTGTCCTGCTCCTGCTGGTATTCCTGTGTTAACATCATCAGGCGTCCTTGGTCAACATAGGTAGCCGGATCGGCCAACAGGGCATCCAGCTCGCTGATGCGTTTTTCGTTCGCGGTAATGGCTTCCTCCGCTTTGGTGACGGCGCTTTTAAGCTCCCGCAGGCGGGCACTCTGCTGGCGGTCGCGCTTGCGTTCCTTGAGAATAGAGGTTTTGGTCGCGCCTTCTGTCACCACTTCGGCAGGGGGAACAGGTCGGTCGCGTTTCTCCAGATAATCGTCAAAGTTGCCGAGGTATTCCGTAATGCCATCTTCGTTCATCACCATTACGCGGTCGGCGAAACGGTTGATAAAGTAACGGTCATGGCTGATGGCGAGGATGGTGCCGGGAAAATCGTACAGCGCATCCTCCAGCACTTCACGGCTGTCCATGTCCAGATGGTTGGTGGGCTCATCCAACAGCAACAGGTTATCCTTGCGCAGCATGAGTTTGGTGAGGGCCACACGCCCACGCTCACCGCCGGAAAGGGAACTGATTTTGGCAAACACATCATCGCCGGAAAACAGGAACAGCCCCAGCGCGCCGCGTACACGGCTCTGTTCCATGGAAGGGAAAGTGTTCCATACCTCATCCAGCATGGTGTTGTTCGGGTTGAGTTCCTGCTGGTGCTGGTCGTAATAGCCAATATCCACATTGGTGCCAAAGCGAACGGCGCCTTTATCCGGCACCTCGCGGTTCATCAGTATTTTGAACAGCGTGCTCTTCCCCACGCCGTTGGGGCCGATCAAGGCGACACGATCACCGGTGCGCAGTTTGAAACCTACATCGCGGAAAACCGTGTGACCCTCAAAGCTCTTTTGCAGGTTCTTGACTTCCAGCGCTTCCTCGCCCATGCGGCGGCGAACGTCGAAGGCAAAGCGCACATGGCTTTCCTCGATGGGCTTATCGAGCCGCTCAACTTTGTCCAGCCGCTTCTGACGGCTTTCGGCGGCGCGGATGCTCTTTTCACGGTTGAAACTGCGATAGCGCTCAATAATGGACTGTTCGCGTTCAATCTCTTTTTGCTGCAACTGATAGGCTTTCATGCGCGCCTCAAAATCAGCGCTGCGTTTTTTCATGTATTCGGTGTAGTTGCCTGTGAATTTGTTGATGCGTCCACCGAGCATTTCACCCATGGTGGTGCATACGTGATCCAGAAAGTAGCGGTCATGGCTGATGAGCAGCAGCGTGCCCTTGTAGTCCGTCAGGTAGGTTTGGAGCCATTCGATGGCTTCCAGATCGAGGTGGTTGGTGGGCTCGTCCATGAGCAGCACATCCGGCTTTTGCAACAGCAGTTTGGAAAGCGAGAGCCGTGTGCGTTCGCCGCCGGATAGCGTACCTACCGTGCGGTCAAACATATCCCGACTGATGCCAAGCCCTGTGAGGACGCCAATCATCTCGCCTTCGTAAGCGTAGCCTTCCATGCGGTTGAACTGCTCGGTCATGCGTTGATACTCGGCAGACAGGCGCAGCGTCATCGCTTCGTCGTCCGTGTGGTGGGCAAGTTCATCTTCCAGCGAGCGGAGGCGCTTTTCCAGTGCGATCACAGGTTCAAATACCCGTAACATCGCACTCCAGACAGTGTCCGTGAGGGCGATATCGTCAATTTGCGCCAGATAGCCAATCCGCAGTTCCTTGTTCATGTGGATGGAGCCGCCGTCGGGCTGTTCTTCACCGGAAAGCATGCGCATCAACGTTGTTTTGCCGCAGCCGTTCACGCCCACAAGGCCCATCTTTTCACCTTTTTGCAGGCTGAAGGTCACGTCGCGCAGCACTTCATGCGCGCCAAAACTCTTCTGTACGTTTTGTATGGAAATGAGGATCATTCGTGATTCTCCTGTTCGTGCGTAATATCGTCAAAAACCGAAGCTTGGTTTTCAGTTTCCAGATCGCGTGCGGATTGACGCAGTTCGTGGCTGGTCATGCCGCACAGGGCGAGTGTGTTTTCTGGTGCTCTGGACGCTTTGCGCAACAGATCGATGGCTTCCAGCCGGTTGCTTTCCTGTGCATCGCTCCCCGAAAGCTCTACAGCCTGGAAAAGCGCGTCCTCCATCTGATCGAACTGCTCGGCTTGAAAAAAGAAGCGGGCGCAGTCCATCAAGTCTGCCGCTGTAAGCAAAGGAAACACAGCGACTTTCAACGTGACGAGCCGCTCGGCACGCAGGTCGCACAGCTGCCCTTCTTCATGCAGGGATGAGAGCAGACGCAGGGCTTTTAGCTTCAACTCTTCCGCATCGCCCACAGGCATGGCTACCATATCCGCCTTGGCGGCAAGCAGTTCACTGAGCATAAAGCGTGGCACAGGCGCAAGCATTTCACGAAGGCTGGCTGCTTCCAACTGTTCCCCTGTCTCCAAAGACATGCCGCAAAATTCGCGGCACGCGTCGCTGAGCATTCTGCCGCGTTGGCGGTCTTCCAGCTTTTCAGCAAGGCGGCGCATCAGGTCGCCCATCATCTGGATCATGCGAAGGATGTAGTCCCGTTGAAAATCCATAGCGAACCTCCCCGTGCAACCATATGCTGTTCAGTATAGCATATTTCATGCAATTGCGCACGCTGCGGGTCAAAGTTGAAAAATGGGTTTTCTCCTTTTGCGGCACGGGTTCCAACCTGCAAATTTTGTGTAAAAGCCTATACAGAGTTCGCTGTTTCATGTACAATAAAAGATGGGTTTCTATCGATTCGCCTGTTGGCGGAAAGGAGCGATGCCCTTGAAACGAGTTTGGCTTCCCCTGCTGTTTATATTGCTGCTGAGCTGTTCTGCAGCGCTTGCGGATGATGCGGGAGTGCTTACGGAAAAAGAACTTGGCACATGGCTTGATCAAGTGTTGCTGAGCACCGTGAATATCTCACCGATCAATGCGCCGGTTGGCGAGGAATCGCTCACCGAGGACGGCTATGCTTTTATGTATGATACGGTTACCCTGTTTTATGATAAGCCGGTACTGGACGCGCAGAGCAAACTGCAAGCGATCGCGATCACCGATGAAACGTTGGAAATGCCACGCGGTGTACAGCTGGGAGCACCTGCCGACAAACTGCTGGTTGCCTATGGCTGGCAAAACCCGACGCTTGCAGGCGATGATTCCTTTGCGCGGCTGTACGTGCTCAATCAACTGCCTGACGCCGCATACTGGGCGCTGGCACAGCGAGACGGGGCTCAACTTCAAAGCGTGCAGTGCGCCATTCATGCCCGCGCAGGCGAGGATCGCTACACTGATACCGGCGTGATCTATACGGTGAAGGATGGGCATGTATCCGGTATCCGTATTTACGGGCTGAACTCCTTTATTACACAGGCGCAGGTGCTAAACAACCTGAGTGCCGTAGGGGCTGAACAGACGGCCGCACCCGTGCAGACGGCGACGGGAATCATGGTGAAGAGCGATGCCGAAGCGTTTGGACAAAGTGATTTGCAGTTTAACCGCATGAATTTTCTAGCGCTTACGGAAAAGGGAGCGGCAGTGCTTTTTGGTGAATCAAACGGGGATACCTGGGTGCAGGACGATCAGGGCAAATGGCTGCACACGCTGAGCTTCAGCGGCGCTTCCCTGGTTTTTGCAATGGATGCAGACCGTAAGAACCCGCATCTGGAATCGATCACGCTGAACGCTGGGGACTGGCTTGGCCCACGCGGCGTTTCGACGGGAAGCGGGCTGGACACCATCATGTTGTTGTTTCGCAGCGATGGCAATGGCGCCGTGCATGGCGGCGAAGCGCTCTTGTATGGGGATGGTCAAAACCCGCCCTTTGGCACGCTGGAACGCACCAACAGCGATGCGAAACTGCGCTATGCGGCCACTGTGGTCGACGCGGATGGCGTCACCCTGCGGGTGGCACTGCATATGATTTTTGTTGACGAAAAGCTCATTGAGTTGATGATCTATCGTTTCTGACGGCAGGAATGCCTTGGAGGGATATCCGATGAAGATCGATCTTACCTGCCCGGTGGAGTTGTGGCAATATACCACGCCCACGGAAAACAACCCGGAATGCACCTTCATGCTCAACAACCTGAGCGACAAGGTGGTGATTTCCATCCAAACGACGCTGATCTGCTATGGCGAGGGCGAAAAGCTCCTGTTTCGGCAGGTGGAGCGTATGCAGGGTTTAAGCGTTGGCGCGGGGGAACGCTTCAGCGTGTCGCTTTTGCCTTCGCAGTGGGAGGGCGTAAAAACCATCGATCTGGTCATCGAAAAGGTCTGGTTTGATGATGCGACCATCTGGCGGCGGGGCAGTGCCCCTCTGACTGAATACAGCCCCAACACCCTGCCCTCGGGTCGCAAACTGGATCAGATCCGTTTTGTGGCCGGGCCGGATGCAGTGGGCTATCCGCAGGAGCAGGCGCATGTATGGCTGTGCGTTTGCGGTCGTGCCAACGATTTGCACAGTGAGCGCTGCTGCCGTTGCGAACGCCGCAGAGACAGCGTTTTTGCGACCTGTTCGCGGGAGAACGTTGAGCTGCTGATTGCGGTGCATGAGCAAAAGCTGCGCGATGTGGCCAAGGCAGCCCGCGAGGATGCCAGCCGTATGGCTGAGGAACGGGACAAGGCTCATCTGAAGGAACTCAAGAAAAAGCGTACCACCAGGATTGTGGGTATGATTGTGCTGTGTGTTGTACTGATTACGGCAGTGACATTCATATGGGGCATCCCTGCCCTTCGCTACGCGCGGGCGACATCGCTGCTGAATAGCGGGGATTATGCAGGCGCACGCGTGGCATTCACCGAAATCGTCAGTTATAGCGACAGCGCGACGTTGCTGAAGGAATGCGACTACAGGCAGGCATCAGCGCTGGCTGGTTCTGCCGATATGGCGGAGTTGAATCAGGCAATCAGCCTGTATCAGGGACTGGGTCAGTATAAAGACAGCGCGACGCAATATCAGAGCACGCTCTACAAGCTGGGTAAAGCCGAGGCTGCCGCGGGCCAGTATGAGCAGGCGGCCGATACCTTTCAGTCGCTGGGCAGCTATAACGATAGCGCAGCGCAAATGAAGGAAACGCAGTATCTGCAGGCGCAGAAACTGATGCAGGGCGAAAGCTATACCAGCGCACGCATTCTGTTTTCCGATTTGGGTGATTATAAGGATAGCGCTACGCAAGTGAAGCTGTGCGATTATCAGATGGGCGTAGCGGCAATGGATACAAAAGATTACCAGACCGCTGTCGATAGGTTGACCGCCGCCGGTGATACGCAGGATGCGGCCGACTTGCTGAAGCAGGCAAGCTATCAGCTGGCGGAGATCAAGCAGCAGGCAGGCGAATATGAGGCCGCGGGTAAACTGTACAAACAGGCGGGAAATTACAGCGATGCGATCCTCAAGGCCAACAACAGCCTGTACGAGCTGGCACGTGAGCGTATGAACGCAGGGGATTATGCCAAAGCAGCGGAGCTGTATCAAAGCATTGTGCCCTATCTGGACAGCGAAACGCTGGGTTGGGAATGCGTATACCATGAAGCGCTGGCAGCCGCAAGCGCAGGCGATGACGAAAAGGCGATTGAGTTGCTTTTAACCATCCCCAAGCATACGCAGGGAGCGGTACTGCTCCAGCAGAGCCGTTACCGCCTGGCCGCGAAATATGTCACTGAGGGAAAAAAGCAGGAAGCGCTGGACTTGTTTATTGCCCTTGGGGATTATCAGGATGCCGCTGATCAAGTGCGCAAACTGCGCTATGAACTGGCTGAAACGGCCTTCAATGCAGGAAATTTCGATACGGCGGTGCCATTGTATCAGGCGCTGGGCAAGTATCAGGACAGCGCGGATAAGCTCAAAAAAAGTCTATACGCTATTGCCGCTGCCGCATTGACGGCTAAGGATTATCAGAAAGCGGTCGAGGAGTTCTCGGCGCTAGGCGATTATCAGGATAGCAAAAAGCAGCTTGAAACCGCGACGTATCAGCTTGCATTGAACCTGAAAACTTCCGGCGACATGGATGCTGCCATCAACCTGCTTAAGACGTTGGCTGATAACAGTGACGCGAAAAACCAACTGAGTGAAATTACCATGAGCGAGGCCGCCAAGGCACAGGCCGCAGGTGATTTGGAAAAGGCGAGCGAACTGTATGCGGCGCTTGGCGACTATGGCACCGCGAAGGATAGCTACAATGCCGTGCAGTATCAGCTTGCGACGCAGAAAAAACAGGCGAAGGATTACCGTTCCGCAGCCGCGCTGTTTACGGCCCTAGGGGATTATCAGGATGCGGCTTCGCAGGCACAGGAATGCAATTACGAGGCCTATGATAAGTTTGCCGTACCCGCGCGCGCCGCGTATGAATCCGGCAACTGGAAAACCGTAATCGATACGCTGGAGGGTTTTGACGCCACTAACCTGCCTGCTGCGTACCGCGATCTTTCCGGCATGTACGAGGAAGCCTGCTATAATTACGCCGAGGAGCTATATAACGCAGGAAAGGTATATGAAGCGCTGCCCTATTACCAGAAGATTCCCCAGTATCGCGATGTGACCAGCAAAAAACTCCAGCGTCGCAGTTACCTGATCCTGGGACAGTGGAAGAATGCTGACGGTTCCCGTACGGCAGAGTTTCGAAGTGACGGCACCTGCACACTCTTTGGGGACGAGCTTTATTTTGCGGTGGATGGCTACGGTTTAATGACCGGACAGACGGCCACTACACTGACGCTCACCCACAAACTGACCACGCTTACAAAGGATTCACTGTCGATTCGCGTGCTGGCCGATGGCAGCAACAACGTGTATCCGCTGATCCGTGTGAGCGGAAGCGTGCTGACTACACCCGGAGCCATACCGACGGTTACGCCTGCGCCGACCGTTGATTCCTGGGAGGTTGACGGTGCAAACTGAAACCCGATCCAAGGATAAACTGACCATCGGAGTGCTGTATGGATTTCGAGCGCTGATGGTGTTATTTGTATGCAATTACCACATTTGGCAGCAGGGTTGGCTGGGGCAATATGTTTTCCTGTTCGGGCGAACGTGGGATTTTGACTTTTGGACGCGTTCCAGCTACCTGTTTGTGGATGGGATGATCTTGCTTAGCGGCTTTCTGCTGTACCTGCCCTATGCTCGGCAGGCGGAGTACGGTACGCCGGTGCCTGGTGCGAAACGGTTCTACTTTAATCGGCTGGCGCGTATTGTACCTTCTTATGTTGTGTCGGTGCTCCTGATGCTGTTTCTGTTTGCGCTTCCCGGTGGAAACTACCGCGATGCGTCGGCAAGCAATTTCGATGTGCTGACGCACCTGACGTTTACGTTTACTTTTTTCAAGGAAACCTATCTCTTTTCCCCGCTCAACGGCGTGCTATGGACGGTCGCGATTGAGATGCAGTTCTACCTGATCTTTCCTCTGCTGGCTAAAGCGGTGCGGAAACAACCTGTGATTACGCTATGCGCCATGGCGGGGGTCGGAATCCTGTTTCGGCTGATAATGGCGCGCTATGTGAGCGATCTGGCCATTTGGGTCAATCAACTTCCTGCATTTTTAGACGTTTATGCGCTGGGCATCCTCGGCGCAATCCTGTATATGAAGCTGTACAAGCGATTGGAAAACGCATCCAAGAGCGATAGCCTTCGGCGAGTGATCACCATCTCGACGCCGCTCCTGTTTATAGCGGGTTGCTGGGCGCTGGTTAGCATCGTGCAGCTGCAAACCACGAACGGGCTGGTTGGGCAGAATGAACTGCGTTTATCGCAATGGCTGGTGCGGTTGCCACTGGTATTGACGCTGCTTATGCTGATGCTCTGCGCGGCTTTTCTGCCCCGTGTGCTGCAAAAAGTGCTTGATAACCGACTGATGCGGTTCCTCTCGACCATTTCGTTCAACCTCTACATTTGGCATCAGGTGCTCAGTGTGCAGATTGCCAAAAATTTATTTCCCGATACGCTGCACACCAACCAGCCGTTGCAGATCGCCTACACGCTTTTATGCCTGTCCGTCGCTATCCTGATTGCGATGGCTGCGACCTATGGGCTGGAGCAGCCTGCCGCAAGGTTATTGGAACGCGCACGCAAGCGCTACCACCAAAACAGACCCCCAAAAATCCAAATAGAATGCGAGACGATCAACCATGAAGGATCCACGGATACAGAAGCTTTGCCGCCAACTGATTCGTTACTCATGCGAACTGAAGCAGGGTCAGCGGGTATTGATTGAGATGTTCGGCCACCAGCCGGAGCTTGTTGCCGCGCTGGTAAACGAAGCTTATGCGGTGGGCGCGGAGCCGATTGTGCGCTTGCGCGACATGACGGTGCAGCGTGCATTGATGCGCGGCGCCAACGCCGAAAAATGGGCATTTGAGGCCGAAAACGACGCGGCATTGATGCGGAATGTAAATGCCTACATTGGCATCCGCGCGAATGAGAACGGCTTTGAAACCAGTGATGTGAGCGCGGAACAGACGGCGCTGTTCAGCAAACACTACAGCTCGCTGGTACATGGCAAAATTCGCGTGCCTCAAACCCGATGGGTGGTGCTGCGCTATCCGACCCCCGGCATGGCGCAGGCTGCGAAGATGAGCCTGGAAGCGTTTGAGGATTATTACTTTGCGGTCTGCACGCTGGACTATGCTAAAATGAGCGTCGCTATGGACAAGCTGGTGGCCCGCATGGAGCGCGCCGACCGGGTACATATTATCGGCAAGGGCACGGATCTGACTTTTTCTATCAAAGGATTACCCGCCATCAAATGTGATGGCAAGCTCAACATTCCGGATGGCGAGGTGTTCACCGCGCCGATACGCGACAGCATCAATGGCGTTTTGAGTTATAATACGCCAAGCCTCTATATGGGCAACGTGTTCAGCGATATCCGCCTTGTGTTCAAAGAAGGCAAGATCATCGAAGCCACCAGCAGCGATACGGAACGCATCCACAAGATTTTTGATACCGACGAAGGCGCGCGCTATGTAGGCGAATTCTCCTTCGGCGTCAACCCTTATGTGACTGTGCCCATGCAGGATACGCTTTTTGATGAAAAAATTGCAGGCTCGTTCCACTTTACACCCGGCCACTGCTATGATGAGTGCCCCAACGGCAACCACAGTGATATCCACTGGGATCTGGTGTGCATCCAGCGGCCGGAATACGGCGGCGGCGAAATCTGGCTGGACGATGAGCTTGTGCGCAAGGACGGCCTGTTTATGCCCGAGGAACTGCGCTGCCTGAACCCGGATGCGCTTCGATAGGCGTAACCGCACATTTTGTGATTTAATTAACAAAATGTGCGAAAATATGGGTCTGACACTTGCAATGCAGGGGTGTTTTGGGTACAATAGATAGGGTCAAATAAATTATGACACGAGTTGTCAGGAGGGATTTCTTAAATGGTCAAAGTAGCGATTAATGGTTTCGGCCGCATCGGCCGTCTTGCTTTCCGTCAAATGTTCGGCGCCCCTGGTTATGAGGTCGTCGCCATCAACGATCTCACCAGCCCCGCGATGCTTGCCCACCTGCTAAAGTATGATACCGCGCAGGGCTCTTTCTGCGGCAAGTTTGGCGAAAACAAGCACACCGTTTCGTCCACTGCCGATTCCATCATCGTGGATGGCAAGGAAATCAAGATTTACACCGCGAAGGACGCCAAAGATGCGCCTTGGGGTGCCCTTGATGTGGACGTAGTGCTCGAATGCACCGGCTTCTACACCAGCAAGGATAAAAGCCAGGCGCACATCGCCGCTGGCGCCAAGAAGGTCGTTATTTCCGCCCCCGCCGGCAACGATCTTAAAACCATCGTGTTCTCCGTGAACGAAGGCACCCTCACCAAGGAAGACAAGATCATCTCCGCCGCCAGCTGCACCACCAACTGCCTCGCGCCGATGGCTAACGTGCTCAACAACACCTACCCCATCGTGAGCGGCATCATGACCACCGTGCATGCCTACACCGGCGACCAGATGATTCTGGACGGCCCCCACCGCAACGGCGACCTCCGCCGTGCCCGTGCCGGCGCTGCCAACATCGTGCCCAACTCCACCGGCGCCGCCAAGGCGATCGGTCTGGTTATCCCCGAGCTCAACGGCAAGCTGGTTGGCTCTGCACAGCGCGTGCCCGTCATCACCGGCTCCACCACGATCCTCGTGGCTGTGGTCAAGGGCAAGGATGTCACTCCCGCCAGCATTAACGCCGCCATGAAGGGCGCTGTTTCCGCCAGCTTTGGCTACACCGAAGAGCAGATTGTGTCCTCCGATGTGATCGGCATGAGCTTTGGCTCGCTGTTTGATGGCACCCAGACGTTGGTTACCAAGATTGACGATGACACCTATCAGGTGCAGACCGTCGCTTGGTATGACAACGAAAACAGCTACACCAGCCAGATGGTTCGCACCATCAAGTACTTCTCCGAGCTGGGCTGAGCCTATCGTTTTATACCCATAAAAGGGTAAAGGGTCGGGGTCAGGTTGCTACCCCCGTGCCCCTTCGGCCTCTTCCGTTTTGGAAGGGGTCGTTTTTTATTTGGCGCGGAGGGGACACGCCTGCGGGCGTGCCAAAGGGCTTTCCGCTCGCCCTTTGGAAACCTTCGGGGTCGCCTGTCTACGACGGCGGGAACGCGCGAGGGGTCGCCCTTGGGTA
>Ga0302297_1000014_pt1 | contig 45045 bp, 35 predicted proteins | sample III_Fen_N3_2_FD_202094 | JGI IMG/M metagenome (GOLD analysis project Ga0302297, IMG submission 202094) | Peat permafrost microbial communities from Stordalen Mire near Abisko, Sweden - III_Fen_N3_2 | ecosystem: Environmental > Terrestrial > Soil > Wetlands > Permafrost | place: Sweden: Abisko...
TACCGGCCTGCTGGAACCCGGCGTAACCTACATCCTTAACGAAACGGTCGCCGGAACGCCGGAGGGCTACCTGTGCGCCTACAGTCAGGAGTTTACCGTAGCTGCCGATGGCGCGGATCGCTGGATTGTGGTGGATGAACCCATCCCGCTCAAGACCATCGTGGTGGAAAAGGTATGGAACGATACCGGACTTGCGCACAATACCGTGTACATCGACCTGTACCGCAGCGACAACAGCGCTACGCCTTACCTCACGGCGACGCTTGTGCCTCCGGCAACCAGCGTAACGTTTGATCGCCTGCCCACCATGGGCAAGGATCACAGCAACTATTCCTACATCATCCGCGAGCGTACGGTAGACGGATACCTGCCCGGCAAGTTCACAGGCCCAGCTGTATCCACGGATGGAAACACCTTCACCTATACCCTTACCAACACGCCAACCCAACTGATTGTGAATAAGTTTGCCGCCAATACCGGCGCGCAGCAGGCAGGCGCACAGCTCGCCATTGTGAAGGGCAACGGTGCGGGCTATACGGCCGCCGATATCGTACAGCAATGGACGAGCGGTACGGATGGCCAGAATGCCGATGGCACTTACAAACCACACACGCTTTTAGGTGTGCTGAACGCAGGCCAGCAGTATACGCTGGTGGAAACCCTGCCCCCGACCGGTTATGTGACCGCCGCCAGCATCACATTTACATACCTCGCAACCGGTGTGACGGACGTGAACGGCACGGATACCCTCACCCTGACCGATCAACCCACCCTTGTGAAGTTTGGCAAACTGGACAATCTGACCGGAAAGCTGGTTGCGGGAGCACAGTTCAAGGTTTACAAGGATACTGAATGGCAGGCGGACAGCACGGCCGCAACGCCGGTGTATACCTTCACTTCCACAGATTCGCTCACCGAAGTCAAGGCGTTGTTTGTCGCAGGAGAAATGTACCGTCTGGTGGAAACTCAGGCACCAAGCGGCTACCAGATCAACGGAAGCTCCCTCCAGTTCCGCGCGCCGCAAACCAGCGCGGCGATCACCGTCACGATGAAAAACCCGCGCCTGTACACCTTCTACAAGGTGGATGAAAACACGGGTAAATCTGTGGCGGGTGCGATACTCTCCGTAGTGGACGCGAACGGTACCACCGTGATTCCATCATGGACTAGCTCGGGTTCGCCCTATGAATTTGTCAACAGCGATGAAAACGGGGACCCGATCCTCAAGGCGGGCGTGACCTATCGCTTTATCGAGACCAAAGCGCCCAAAGGCTATGAGATCAACACATCCGGGGTGGCTTTCCAACTGGATGCCAACGGATTCGTGTTCGGAGGCACAACCATTTCACTGGATAACCGGCGCGGCGGAGGCGGCACCGACGATACGGTGGATTTAACCATCCGCAAAACGTGGGTGGATCACAGCAACGCGGGCGATACCCGCCCCAGCGGCGGCCTGAAGGTGAACATTTACCGCAAACTCACCGGAGAAACGCTCTACAGCACCCTTGTGATGACGGTGACCGTGCCTCGCCGCAACACCAACACCTGGACGCTCACGGTGTACAGTCTGCCCCGCTACGATGCGAACGGCGTTGAGTACAACTACCTCGCCAGCGAAGTGCTTCCCAAGGGCTACACCGTAACCTACACCAACAACGGCTTTACCATGGTGAACACCTATCCGGATAACCAGACGTCGCCCACGCCTACGCCGCTGCCAACATTGACGCCTACGCCGGTGCCGTCCAACACGCGAACGCCTGCCGGAGTGAAGTACGTGGACGGCCAGTGGGTATACATCGATGAGAACGGTGTGCCTTTGGGGGTAGTGCCGCAAACAGGCGATGAATCGGACTATGTGCTCTGGGGGCTGGCTATCGCGCTGCCGCTCCTGGTGGCAGGCATCGCAGGCGTTGTGTTATTCCGCAAAAAGCGCCGCGAAGCAAAACCCAAAGCCAACCTGTAAAGGTAACCACGCCGTAAAGGTAACCACGCTGTAAAGGCAAAACGCAAGCGAAAAAACGGCAAGCAGGGGCCACGGACACGCGAAGTGTTCCGTGGCTCTTGCTATTCTTTTCAATATGCGTTATGCTCCCATCAGGCGCGTTTCGCGTTGGCGACCTTTTGGCGTATTAACCTGCAAACGCTTTCGTGGAAAGGGTTTCACCGAGGTTGCGCTGTCTGGTATCTGCGTTGGCATGGCCACGCGGTGGAACCGCCGGAAGAATAAAACGGAAGCCTGACTCCAATCCGTATCGAGGGAGTGTGCACCATTGTCTAAACAACCCAAGCTGGGATGGCTCTATCTGCTCATTGCCCTGTGCGTAGTGTTCAGTGGCATCATGATGTGGAGCCTTCTGGATAAATTGAATAAACAGAAAGAAAGCGCGGACACGTATACCTCCTTGAGCCACGAGGCGGTGGTAACAGGCGTGACCGTGTTTGCCGATGAAACCACAGCGGCCGCGTCCAAGCGTCCGACGTCCGAGCCGGAGGCGGTGGATCAGAGTGATACGGTATTTATCATCAACAATAATGTGATCACGGTGACTGCCGCACCCTCGCAGGAAGTCTCACCCACCCCTGCGCTGACGCCGAGCAGCACCCCAACCGTTACCGCAAAGCCCACCCCGACCGCCACGCTCAAACCCACGCCTGCCCCGAAGGTTACTGCCACAGCGATGGCGACGGTTACGGTGGCGGGCACCGCCACGCCGCGCCCTTCCGCCGGCTCCGGCTGGGCACTGCTGACCCCTTCGCCGCTACCCACAAAAGCGCCTACCGCCACCCCAAAGGGGAGCGCTACGCCAATACCGATCACCGAACCTTCGCCGACCCCCACCTATTTGGCGACGGTGACCCCCACGGCCGAACCGACCGCTACGCCTACCGCAACCTACACGGCTACGGAGGTACCCGGGCATAACCGTGTGGTGGTGATGGACAGGGTGCACTATTCGGCAGATTTCGGGTATTTGCAGGGCATTAATCCGGATGTGAAAGCATGGCTGGTGCAGGACGGTACGGTCATCAACTATCCTGTGGTGCAGGGCAAGGATAATGAGTACTATCTGGACAGAATGTTCAACGGCAAGCTCAACAAAGACGGTTCCATCTTTTTGGACAGCGGCAGTTCCGAATACTTCGGCGATGCCAACAGTTACATTTATGGCCACCACACCAAAACGGATTCAATGTTTTCCACCCTTGCCAAGTACAAGGAGCAGACATACTACGACGCGCACCCGCAGATGGTGCTGCTGACCCCGTATGGGGATTATGCCATCGACCTTTTTGCCGCGCGCGTGGCCGCCGTGGACGATGAAACCACCTGGCGGGTGAAACAGTTTTCACGCAAGGCGGATTTTACCGCCTATATCAATGAGCTGGAAACAAATTCGCTCTTTCAGGCCAATTCGGCCTCCATGCCGGAATGGGGCGATCAGTTGTTGGTGCTGGTAACCTGCACCAACGATCAGCACGGCCAGCGCTACGTGGTGTATGGCCGGATGCGGCAGATTCTTTATGCGTCTGGAGACAGCGTTACGGTAACCAAGATGGCAATGGATAAAGCACAGCTGATCGGGGGCTGGCGCGATGTGCCCGGCCGCGGGCTGATGATGACCTATGCGCAGAATGATCCGCTCTGGACGGACATGAAGTATGAAAACCGCGAATCCAACCGCAAACGCGGCTTTGGCGAGGGCGGATGCGGCCCTACCTCCGTCGCCATGGCGATTGTGAACCTTGTGCCCAAGGATAGGTTGGGCGACATCTTCGGTTACGCCAAGAGCTCGGCGGGTTATACTTTTTGCCAGTGCTCGGTCAACCAGTATTTTTGCAACAAACTGCACGCGCCTTACCAGATTCAGCAGCCAGAGGAGTACTTGCGCTATTATCCGCTGGTGATGGCGAGCTTCGCCACAGGCAACAACCTGTGGGGGCAAGTATCGCGCGGCACCAACGCGGGCACAAACCTGAGCTTTCTTAAAAAAGTCGCGTGGCTGTACAAGCTGGATTTGAGCGTGACCTATGATGCGCAGGAAGCGCTCACCGCCGTGAAGGGCGGGGCGCTTGCCATTGTAAGCCTGGGGGGCAGCAACCCCTTTACGGGCGGCGGCCACTATGTGGTGCTGGCGAGTGTGGATGATCAAAACCTGTATGTGCTGGATCCCTACCGTAAGGACGGCTATGACGATACCGACAAGCAGCATATCCTGACCTCGCTTTCGCCGGGTGTGGTAGCAGTCAGGCTGGAAAATGAGCGCGCGTTATCCATGTCCACTTTCTATATTCTCCAAAAGACCGATGCGACCGATTCCGCCGACCCGCCCGCGGTGCAATAGGCGCAAGGGTTGCAAAATAAAACGCGTCTGTTATACTGTGAATGCGCGAACGCTCCGCTGGACGCGTTCGCGCATTCACATTTGCGGAAATTTAAACATAAGTCAAGGAAATAAGCCCATTCTCAAGGGAGGGTGCCGGAACACGGCGCACACCTGTGAACCCTGCGATGCAGGCGCAGGCGACCCGTCGGTATGAAGCTGGATGGGAACGGCGTCAACGCAGGCGTGGCGCGCGATTCTCCAACGGGCTGGAGTAACCCCTTGCGGGGTTGGGGCATCGACCTGATATTTTTTCCCACAAGGGGAGTTCATCCTTGAACCGACGATAGCTGCAGCCAGACAGGGAATCGGCGGCCTGCTCCGTTTATGGGCGCATGCAGATCGATCCCCCAAAATCCGATCATTACCCAAAAGAGACGAGGAGAGTTGCCATTGAACATGTCAGAGAACAACCCCGCGCAATCCGCCCCCCGCGGCCTCACGAGTGACGAGGCTAAAGCGCGCATTGCCGGGGGGCAGGGTAACCGCATGCCCAAATCGGGCGATAGCGGAGTGGCTGCGATTGTACGGCGCAATCTGTTTACGCTGTTCAACCTGCTCAACTGCGTGCTGGCCGCGCTGCTTGTGGCGGTGGGCAGCTACCGCAACCTGCTTTTTATGGGCGTGGTGGTCAGCAACGCGGTCATCGGGCTTACGCAGGAGCTACGCGCCAAGCGTACGCATGACCGGCTGCTGCTGCTGTCCGAAGGCCGCGTGCGAGCGGTTCGCGATGGGGTGGAAACGGCCGTGCCGCCCGCCGAGCTGGTGCTGGGGGATGTTGTGCGGCTAAAGCGCGGCGATCAGGTACCTGCCGATGCAACGGTGATCGGTGGAAGTGCTGAGGTCAACGAATCGCTGCTGACGGGCGAAAGCGAACCGCTGCCCAAAACCGAAGGCGACGCGTTGCTTTCCGGCAGCTATTTAACGGAGGGCGAGCTTTCGGCCACCCTTACGGCAGTAGGCGAACATAGCTTTGCGGGACAGTTGCAATTGAGCGCGCGCAAGCTAAAACGCCCGAGCAGTGAACTGATGGCATCGCTCAACCGGATTATTCGCGTCGTCAGCCTTGCACTGGTGCCCATCGGCGTGGCGCTGTACTTTCGGCAAACGTTGAGCCTGAATATGGATACCACGGTCGCCGTGACCAAAACAGTAGCGGCTACCCTGGGCATGATTCCCGAGGGGCTGATATTGTTGACCTCGGTAGCGCTGGCCGTGGGCGTGGTGCGGCTGGGCAAGCGCAGTGCGCTGGTGAACGAGCTGTATGGCATTGAAAACCTCGCCCGTGTGGATGTGCTGTGTCTGGATAAAACCGGAACGCTCACGACTGGGCAGATGAGCCTGACAGAGGTGGTTCCGCTGGGCGGCGCCAGCCGCGAAAGCATTGATGCAGCCATGGCTGCGTTTACTGCCGCCTTTGCGGGGGAAGACAGCCCTACCGGCAAGGCGCTGACCGCTTTTTTTCCGCCGAACGCCACAACAGAAGTGATCGATACCGTGCCTTTTTCCAGCGGCCGAAAATGGTCGGCAGCCAGCGTTCAGGGCATGGGCACGCTGGTGGTTGGCGCGCCGGAGAAAACGCTGATGGATCGTGAGGATGTGCTTTCGCTGGTGAGCACCCACGCGGCGCGCGGCCTGCGCGTATTGGCACTCCAGCATACGCCATCACCGCTCAACGGCAAGGAACTGCCGGAGGGGCTTGCGCCGATGGCGCTGTTGCTGGTGGGGGATACGCTGCGCCCCGACGCGCGGGACACGTTGCGCTACTTTGACGAACAAGGCGTGACCGTGAAGGTCATCAGCGGTGACAGTGCTCTGACCGTGGCGCGGATTGCGCAACAGGCAGAGCTTCGCGGGGCGGAACGCGCCGTGGATTGCTCCGCGCTGCACGCGCCTGTGGATTACGATACCCTCGCCCGAGAATATACCGTGTTTGGCCGCGTATCGCCGGAGGATAAACGGGAGCTGGTAAGCGCGCTCAAGCGTCAGGGACATATTGTGGCAATGACCGGCGACGGTGTAAACGATGTGCCAGCACTCAAGGCGGCGGATTGCTCCATCGCTATGGCGGGGGGCAGCGACGCGGCCTGCCGTGTGGCGCAGATCACGCTGCTCAACGCGGATTTTGCTGTGATGCCGGATATCGTGCTGGAGGGCAGACGGGTAATCAACAACATCACACGGGCTTCCGCGCTGTTTCTGGTCAAGAATCTTTACAGTTTTCTGTTGGCGGCACTGCTTCTGGCGCTTCCGTTCGCCTATCCCTTCGCGCCTATCCAGCTAACGTTGGTTTCTTCGCTGACCATCGGCCTCCCGAGTTTTGTGCTGGCGTTGCAACCCAACCGTGACCGTGTGAAGGGAAACTTTATCACCAATATGTTGCAGCGCGCAATACCGGGCGGCGTAACAGTGACCATGATATGCCTGGGCGTGATGATCGCGGGGCGCAATCTGGGGCTGAGCGAACCGGTGGTGAGCACGCTGTGCACGCTGGTGGCGGGGTTCACCGGCCTGTGCGTGCTGGCGATGGCCTGCCTGCCCATGAACGCAATCCGGGCGGGGCTTACAGCCCTCATGACCGTTGCGATGGCGCTTGCGATTCTGCTGTTCCCGACGGTGTTCTATCTGGTGCCTGTTACAGGCAACGCGGTGCTTCTGCTTGCGTGCGCGATTGCCGCTTCGGCGCTGCTTCTGTGGATTGCGGCGCGAATTGTATCGATGGCATCACGGGGAGAAAAAGTGACAGTCGGCGGTACGGCGGATAGAGGATAGCAGGGATACCTGCCAAAACGCAGGATCGACAGAGCCCTGAACCTGACCTCTTTGTGCAAGATAGGAGGGGTTTGCCAACCTTTCTATCCACACAGACAGGTGTGTACGGTGTAGCATGTAATGCTATCCTGTAATTCCAGACACCGGAGCATTCGGTTCATAGCGTTTCTCGGTTGAACATGCTCGCAAAACGTCGGATATGTCCATCGCTTTTTCTGCGATGAACCAACTCAGGGAAAAACCAAATCGTCCATGCGTTTCAATACCCCGTGGACAGGACTTGCGTGAGACCCTTGCTGATCAAGCGATGAAGCGCAATCGCCCGTGAAAGTACGGTGAAAAAACCGCGGCTGCGCCGCTGTGCCCTTTTCCGGCGTGGCATCGCGTGGTAGAATAATGTTGCCCGACCCCATTCAATCCGAGACCGGCGGACACCGCCATGGGAGGTTGCTTATGCTGGCGCAGGAAGTGCTTGGCTTTTTTGAGGAAAACGATGTGAAGTTTGTGCGGCTCGCGTTTCTGGACCTGTTTGGCAGGCTTAAAAACATTGCTGTACAGCCCGATTTGCTTGCACAGGCGTTTGAAACCGGACTCCCTTTTGATTCGACGGCGATCGACGGTTTCCGCAGTGAAGCGGACGGCGACCTGCTGCTGCGCCCCGACCCGGATACGCTGTGCATGCTGCCTTGGCGGCCGCAGGCCAGCCGCGTGTGCCGCCTGCTTTGCGACGTGCTCACCCCCGACGGCAAACCTTACGCTGCCGACCCGCGTGGCATTTTGCACCAGACCGTGGCGCTGGCCGATGCCAAGGGGCTGACCGTGCGCATCGGCTCGGAGTGCGAATTTTACCTGTTTGAAGCCGACGAGCGCGGCGGTATTACCACCCGCCCGCACGACCGTGCCGGATACCTTGACGTGTCCCCGCTTGACCGCGGAGAGGATGTGCGCCGAGAGATCAGCCTGACGCTTGCGTCCATGAACATCCAGCCCGAAAGCAGCCACCACGAGCGCGGCCCCGGGCAAAACCGTATCGATTTCCACCGTGCTGACCCGCTTACCAGTGCCGACCATCAGGTGGCGTTCCAGAACGCGGTGCGCACCATCGCTTCCCGCTATGGCCTGCGTGCTTCCTTTATGCCTAAACCGCTGCCGGAGGAAGTCGGCAATGCGTTCCATGTGAACATCTCGCTGTACCGCAACCGCAACAATCTGTTCCGCACCGATGGCGAGGAACTTTCCGCCGAGGCGCGCTCCGCCATGGCAGGGGTGCTCAACCGACTGCCGGATATGACGCTGTTCACCAACCCCTTGCCCAACAGCTATGATCGCCTTACGGACGAGGAGTCGCCCAACCGCGTATGCTGGTCTTCCCTGCGTGGACGCACCGCCCTGCGACTGCCGTTGCCGCAGCACCGTTTTGCGCGCATGCAAGTAGCCAGTCCCGACCCCACCTGCAACCCCTATCTGGCGTATTCGCTGATTATCCGCGCGGCAATGGAGGGGATCGATAACGGGGAAGTATTGCCCGCCCCTTTGCTGAAGGATTGGAACAGCGCCCCCATGCTGCCCGAGAGCCTGCCCGAAGCCATCGCGGTGGCTCGCAAGAGCGCGTTTATTGCCCGCAGCCTGCCACAGACTGTGGTGGAAGCGTTCCTGCATGGCGGCGAGGAACTGTTGCGTCTGGATCGGCTGGACAAGACGAGCCTGTTCAACAAGCAGTTTGAACGCTACTAAGGCGAGTGCCGACTGAAAGGGGGCATTCGATTTGGCGGACGAAAAGACATTGCTGGTTGCCTCGCAGGGGCAGGACAAACTCAGGCAGATGCTGGCGGAAATTCAGCAAAGCGAGATCATCACCGTAAAAGGCGCTGTGGAAGCGCGGCGTATGACCGCAGGCGATGGGTATGCGCTCGCCATGATCAACGCGCCGCTTTTGGACGAAACAGGGCTGGAATTGGCCATCGACATTGCGCGGCGAACCACGGCAGCCGTGATTTTGCTCGTGAAAACCGAGCTGGCCCCGATGATTCAGGACGCAGCCATGGAAGCCGGTGTGCTGATCGTGACCAAGCCGGTGATTCCGCAGCTGTTTGAACAGACCATTCGCGTGGGGCTAGCCTGCCGCAATCGAATGCTACTGTACAAAAGCGAAAATGAGAAGCTGCAAAAGAAGTATGAAGAGCTGAAAATTGTGGATCGCGCCAAGTGCCTGCTGATCGAGCACATGCACATTACCGAGGAAGAGGCGCACCGTGTGCTGGAAAAAGAAGCCATGAACAGCCGTTTGACGCGCGTGCGGGTAGCCAAGCAGGTGCTGGAGCGGTTTGAGCTGTAAAGTGAACGGGGCTTTGAGGCGGATGGCGTACGCACCATCTGCCTTTGTTTATCTCGCTGCCCGCAAAGCCTGCGAAATCCGCAAACACAGCTTGACGGCCTGCCGCCGGTTTGGTATACTATCGCTTGGTCGCAAGACCTGACTTGGAGCGGTATCGAAGAGGTCATAACGGCCCTGACTCGAAATCAGGCGACGGGCAACCGTCCGTGGGTTCGAATCCCACCCGCTCCGCCATAAAAGGACGTCAATCTCGTTTGCGAGGTTGGCGGTCTTTTTGTATGGGCGAAAAGGGATGATTCGTAAGGGTTTTCAAGACTTCAATTGCTGATGTCATAGCTTTGAGGGGTGCTTTCAAAGATTGTCGTCAACCAGAGGTTACCATGAGCTTGACATGCTTACACCAACGCTATGGTCGGTGCAACGCTGGATACAATGAACGCTCAGCCAGCAACATCAGGCTAATTCACAATCTTCTTCGATTCATAAATTAGATGATTTCTATTATGGTAATGAATTTGCTGTAGGTTTGAAAATAGTTCTCATGCCCTTGTAGGATGCGAAGGATAAACTGGAAAGATGGCGAAATGATTGCAATGAGTATCGTCCATACAGCGCATTAACATACATTCCGTCGGCCAAATTTGCTATAAATCATGCGGCGTATGAGCACTAGTTGGCTATTTCTTTGTATATAATTGCGCTTGTCGAGAAACTGTATAAAGAATCGATAAATATTAACATGAAATGAAGTGTGCTAATGTCATTCATTACAAAGCTTGCCTCAAGGATGCTTGGTCTTCCACCTGCTGTAACTTCCAAAATAGAGTACCAAACCAACCTTCCCGTCCAGATGCCGGACGGAACAGTGTTGCTAGCTAACCGGACAGCTCCCAAAAATTTGAAAGACATGCCAATTATTGTGATCAGAAACCCTTACAGTCCTCGTGGCAACAAACCGGATTTTTTATCACTTTTAATCGCTGAACGTGGCTATCAGGTCATTATGCAAAACTGTCGTGGAACATTTGGTTCCGAGGGAGATTTCCAACCGTTTCGAAATGAACGGGATGATGGATTAGCTACATTTAAGTGGCTTGAAAAACAGCCTTGGTTCAGCGGTAAGGTAGGAATGTTCGGATTAAGCTATTTTGGATATGTTCAGCTAGCGTCAGGCTATGGTGCGCCGGATTATGTGAAAGCGCTTGTTCCGCAGATGGCTGCTTCAAGGATTTTTGGCGTATTCCACTCTCATGGAACTTTTAACTTTGATGTCACGCTAACATGGATATATCAAACGTTTGTGCAAAATGTTCAAAAATCGTCTCGTGATAAGAGAAAAGCGAAAGCACGGCTGAATAGCGCATTGCGAGAGGGTTATATTCATTTGCCAGTTGGAGAAGTAGATAAGATTTCTCTGAACTTTACCGCCCCATTTTTCCAAAATATTCTTCGAAATAGTCAACCGAACGATGATTTTTGGACGGAGATGGATCATTCTACGTTTGTTAAGCAAATAGATGCACCTGTACATTTTATTGGCGGCTGGTATGACTTTTTTTTAGCAGATCAGCTTGCAGACTATACTTCCTTAAGGAATGCGGGCAAGGTACCCTTTATTACAATTGGACCGTGGACACATTTTTCTAATCCTGGGTTGGCGGCAGGTCTTAAAGAAAGCTTTATATGGTATGACGCATATCTAAAAGGGAATCGATCTGCACTTAGAGCAATGCCGGTTCGCGTTTGCATTATGGGCATAAATAGATGGATTGATCTCCCGTCGTGGCCACCTACATCTATTGCAACCAAATGGTATTTACAAATTGATGGAAGGCTATCAAATAATTTATCTACCAGCGCAATCGGATCATCACGATATGCATATAATCCTGCTGACCCTACCCCTAGCGTCGGTGGCAGAGTCTTTCTGAATGGGGGGGCAAAGGACAACAGTAAAATTGAGGCTCGAAAGGATGTTTTAGTCTTTACCAGTGAAGCTTTAAGTCAAGATACTACCATCATGGGCGCAGTATCTGCCGAACTGTATGTTAAGTCTTCAAACGAATATACCGACTTCTATGTACGTCTCTGTGACGTGGCACCCAATGGTAAGAAATCGTTCAATATCTGTGAGGGGATTGTACGGCTATCACCAGATCCAGAGCATACGGATGTTGACGGTATCCGTAAAATTTGTATTGACTTGATTTCCACCGCATATTGCTTCAGGCCTAAACACCGAATAAGGGTTCAAGTTTCAAGCGGCGCACACCCTGCATATGATCGAAATCTTGGAACAGGGGAATCCATCGTTACTGGCACAGAAATGAGAGTGGCAAACCAAGAACTTTTTCATAATGCCTCGCACGCCTCGGCTGTTATTCTTCCAGTTGTTTCAACTCCTAAATGATTGCGGTATAAAGAGAGAAGTATTTAATGGAAAGTGAGCTGTGCATGCGGATATGAGCAGCAAAGGATTAATTAAAGAATCTTGTGAGGGTGCTAATCGATTCTGATTGCGGGTGACTATCGCTTGTCACCAAAAGAATTCTTTCCAAAGCTTGCATAAGTGATCGCCCATACTCCGCTTGGGAACACAACATCCGAAGTGCGTACGTTCGATCGATATTCATATCGTGGGGTGTACTTTTAAACGATTCTCCGTTTCAGAGTGCACCCACCACCGATCGTATCAATAATATCAGCATTTTCCAACTTGAAAACCCCCGATCCTGCCTTCCCTTATGTGGATGGCTGGGTCGGGGGTTTTTATCAACAACAATGCTGGAAGTTCATTTGACCGTAATCCGGTTGCCGACCTCTGCCACGGCATCCCTGAGATGAGCTTGCCCTATGGCTGGGTTTGAAATCGCCGAAAGATAGAACATCCATCAAAGGGAAACATCGCATTCAATGTTTGACACCAAAGCTACAAAAAAACCCCTTGCATTGCTGCAAGGGGCATTGTTTGCTAAGGATTAGTAGCGGGGGTTCTGCTTAGCGTAGCAATCGCGGCAGTAGACGGGACGATCACCACGGGGCTGGAAGGGCACCTGAGTGGTGGCACCGCAACCGTCGCAGATCACTTCGTACATCTGGCGCTCGCCGCCGTTGCTGCGACCACCCTGCGAACCGCCATTGCGGCGGGCAGAACGGCAAGAAGCACAACGGGTGGGCTCATTGGTGAAGCCTTTTTCCGCGAAGAACTGTTGTTCAGAAGCGGAGAAGGTGAATTCGGTGCCGCAATCGCGGCAAGTGAGGGTTTTGTCAGTGTACATAATTAATGTACCTCCTTTTTTCTTTGCTTCCAGTCGTTGATAACTCTTTTGGTGGCAAATGGTTCACTGGGCAGTTACACAACGAAACTGGAACCAAGAGGCACATCTGAGCAACGAATTGGGCAACTACTAGAGTATAGCATACTTTAATCGTTTTGTGTGCATTTTTGAAAAAATATTATTGCGGATTTTGGGGAAGTACGCAGAAATGCACCTTGAATTGAGATTAATATGAAAGGGAAGCGCTTGAAAAGAGTTGAATTTAAGCGAATTTCTCTTTGATATGACTTATAGGTATATCGGAAGTCGGAAATGGTTATGCTTGAAAACAAGTCGGGTTTTTTCTTGTTTTTGATGCAGAAGCTAGGCATAGCGATACTGACCGTTAAGTAATCAAGAATCCGTATCAGAAAAGGGCATTTTTCTTCCGGCGCATGAACACATGGCCGCTGGATCGCACACGGAGTGGCAGTGTGGAGGGGATTGCTTCCTCAATTCACATGTGGGGAAACTCGAAATTACAAACCTTTTATAGACACTATTGAAATTCATATTTCACGCCCTATTGTACATGTCTTGTGGATTATAATAACTGCAAAGACTTTCTTTTGTATTATCTACAGGAGTAGATCACAGCACCTTCCTCCTATCTTCCCAATTTGACGTTCCCCCCTCTTTTGCGTACAATAGAACCACCTTTCTCCTACCCTGCGTAAAGAAAGCCATTCCCGCGCGTGTTCTCCAATCCTTCCGAAAGATCGAGGCGGCAGCATGAGCTTTTTCACCCAGATGGTTCAACTTCAGCTCGAACTGTTTTTGTTGATGGCGATTGGCTTTGGCAGCAAAAAAATCAAATTGCTCAACGACGCCGCGCAAAAATCGCTTTCGGATTTGCTCATCTATGTTATTTTGCCCGCTAATATTCTCAACAGCTTTACCAGCAACGTGCAGGTGACGCCGTCGCTTCTGCAAAACTTTGTGCTGGCGTTTTTGATTTCGTTGGTGATTCAGTTGGCGGCTACGTATGGTGGGCGCTGGATTTTCCGCAAATGGCCGCCCGAGAAGGCGCATGTGGCCAATTATGGGCTTATCGTTTCCAACTCCAGCTTTATGGGCATACCGGTGATGGAGCGGGTGTATGATAGCATCGGCGTGGTGTATACCGCCGTGTTCCAGATTCCCATCCGGCTCACGATGTGGTCGGCGGGGCTTAGCCTGTTCACGAGCGTCAACGGGCGGCAGGCGTTTCGCAAGGTGATTACGCACCCGTGCAACATCGCCTGCCTGGTGGGGCTTTGCATGATGCTGCTGGGCTGGCACTTTCCCGGGTTTCTGGGCGATACGGTTGTGGGGCTGAGCCATTGCACCGGACCGCTGTCCATGATTGTGATCGGGGCAATCCTTGCCGATGCGCAGGTGAGGGCGCTGTTTCAGAAAGATGTGCTGTGGTTTTGCCTGCTGCGGTTGGTGGTGATGCCGCTGATGGTGTGGGGGCTGCTTCGGTTGCTGGGGGTTGACCCTGTGCTGACCGGCGTAGCGGTGCTGCTGACCGCCATGCCTGCGGGGAGCACCACGGCCATTTTGCCGCAAAAATATGATTGCGACAAGGCGTATGGCGCGGCGTTGATTTTCACGTCCACGCTGTTCTCCATCGCAACCATTCCTGTGCTTAGTTTGCTTTTATCCTGAGGCGACCAGCGCAGGCGTAAGGAGAACCGCAACCCCGACGCTTGCGCGGTTGGCTTTGAAAGCTACCGGGTTTTCTGCTTTTGGCGTAGGATGATCTTCGCGGCTTGAAATTGAATTCATCGGCATCGTACAACTTTTTAAATCCGACAAAATTTGTCGGATTTATTTTTGGAATCGCTTGACAATGAGTTTAATTGTAACTATAATAGTTACAGGAGGATGGTTATGTTTTCAACAAAGACTTCGGTGGGCATTCATATCCTGTGTGTGATTGCTTCAAGCCCGGTCAGCAATGTCACCTCCGACCATATCGCCGGCAGCATTGGCACCAACCCCGCACTGGTGCGGCGGCTGATGAGCCAGCTCAAGAAGGCGGGACTGATTCGCACCAGCACCAAGCTGGGCGTGGTGGGGCTTGCCAAAGCAACGGAATCCATCACACTGCTGAATGTATTCCAAGCCGTGGAGCGGGAGCAACGCATATTTGATGTTCACACCGACCCCAACCCCCAGTGCCCTGTAGGCGCAAACATTGAGCGCACACTCACGCAGGTTTACGGACAGGTGCAATCGGATTTTGAAGCCCGACTGTCAGGCATCACCCTTTCAGATATTCTGGAAACACTACAACAAAGGAGCACTTCATGATGAACATTTTGATTATTGGCGCAAGCGGAATGGCTGGTCAGGCGATCTTCCACGAAGCGATTGCCCGCGGACACAAGGTGATCGGCCTTGTGCGTGACGAGGCGAAGGGCAAAGCGGTGCTTGGCCAACAAGCCAGCCTGATTGCCGCAGACGCATTTACCCTGAACAAAGAAATACTTTCACACTACGATGTGGTGGTGAACGCTTTCAGCGCTGTGCCCGATAAGGCATACCTGCATGTAGACCTCGCGGCGCGGCTCGTGTCCGAGCTTCGCGATACCACCGCGCCCCGGCTGTTCTTCATCCTCGGTGCGGGCAGCCTGTTGGACGCGCAGGATAAGCCTTTCGTCGAAACCCTCAAGACACTGCCAAGCGCGGCATCGTGGATCGGCATCCCTGTCAATCAGGCGAGGGAGCTTAAGTTCCTGCGCGAAGTGGACAATGTCAACTGGGTGGGTATCTCACCGTCGGCGGAGTTTGCGCCAGGCGCAAAGCATGCCCCCGTGCTGGGTAAGGATCACCTGCTGACCGCTTCGGATGGCCGCTCCCACGTGAGCAACGCCACCCTTGCAGCCGCCGTGCTGGATGAAATCGAAACCCCCTCAGTATTCCGTTCCCGTTTTACGGTTTCGGACTGAGCAAAGCGCAACATAGTATTCCTGTAGACCTGTTACAGAACTTGGAGGTAACATTATGAGCAAACAAACGATTGGTATTTTTGTCGGAAGCCTGCGTAAAGATTCTTTCAGCCGTGCGGTGGCGAACTATTTTGTATCCAATGCGCCTAAGGATGTCGATTTTAAGGTGTTGGAGATCGGCCAACTGCCGATGTACAATCAGGATCTGGACGGCGCGCCCCCCGCAGAGTGGGTTAAATTCCGTGAACAGATCAAGCCGCTGGACGGCGTGCTGTTTGTAACGCCGGAACATAACCGCTCCTTCCCCGCCGCGCTCAAAAACGCGCTGGATGTTGCCAGCCGCCCCTATGGCGCGAGCGTGTGGAACGGCAAGCCCGGCGGCGTGGTCAGCGTATCCCCCGGCGCGCTGGGTGGCTTTGGCGCCAACCATCATCTGCGGCAGGTGCTTACGTTCCTCAACGTGCTCACGTTGCAGCAGCCGGAAGCGTATGTCGGCAACATCATGGCCTCGCTGGATGCGCATGGCGTTGTGGCGGATGACAAGCTCAAGGGTTTCCTGAAGCAATATCAGGAGGCGCTGATCCAGTGGGTTGCGCTGGTAAACGCGGGGAAGTAATAAACAGTGAATTAGAAATAAACCCGGCACTTTAAAGTGTCGGGTTTATTTCTATGATTTGCTTGTTAAGAATATCATACGAGATGTTTAGGAACGGCTGAGGTCGTTTTTCTCAAGCGACTCTTTTCCTGATCTACAATGCGATCTGCGATTTCGTGGATTTTATTATCAAGCCACATATACGCCGTTGTACCTTCAGAATAATCTGCTTCAGCATACATGTCAAGACGACCATCTTTCCGTAACTGTTCCACTTGTTGAAGAGCTTTGATATTACCTTTGGGATAGATTGCGAAAGTTGAGCCATTTTGTTGCTTTGTTAATGAGAATGCCGGAACATCGCTAGGGCCATCGGCTATATATATCATATTTTCAAACGGAACTCGTCGGCTAGCCTTTGGGATACTTGTGTTAACCTCAACACCATCCTGTTGCCCGACACCTTTGTTGATTTCAAACAATGCTCTAGTTTTTGTTGTATTGTCAATAGTATATACTGTTTCACTAATAACTCTTGAACCATCTGCACGTTCTTTTTCAATTAATTCACAACCCCATATGCCTGCAACGAACCTGTTTATTATTGATCCACGAATAATTTCTCCCATACCAGTGCTTATGATGTAGTGTTCAACTTTAATATCAAATTTCTTATAGGTTTTCTCGTTTTCGATATGCTGTTTTAACATATCGAATATCTCAGGGATACCATCGAAAAATTTGAGAAGCTTACCAAAAGATTTGAGCTTCTCGTTATTCAAACCATCGAAAAGTCCTCCATCGGCTTCGTGGATGAATTTGCTGAGATATATTGTGTCCGGATTCACCCTAAAGGCTTGATTTTTATATAGTTCAGGCATTGCTTTCACTTCAGTCCAGAATTCTTTTGGATTCACATGATAATGCTCAAAGATCGGGTCTTGCATATAGCCATTTACTAGGGTCATATCAAAATCCCAAATCACTGCAATTATGTTTGACATATATGCTCCTTATAGATGCTAAAGTCATGCTAAATATACCATATATTTGAATTAATTCAATATGTTATTAAAATATATGGTATATAAATACAAATTGCTGAACGAGTTTCACGATGTTAATATAATGAATACATGCTCGTGCAAAATCTTATTCTGTTTAGTTCAGATATCACTCACACTAATGTCATTGCTAATTTTGTGATTGAACACTTCAAGTGCAAATATAACAAGGATTGTAAATAATTGAGAAATTAAAGTGGGTTTTGTGAATTTGATATATGTGCGACAAATGTGCTTGCCAAAATCTTTGCACCGCGATGCAGCAGGTTGAAATCTATCATGTTGGGAGGTCTTCTAATGGGTTGTTACCGTCAAAACATCGTGTTACTATAAAGATGTATATAAGTGTTGTGAATGGAACGTAAAAAATGAATTGAGATAGAAGGCAAGACTTATGGTTTAAGTTCTACCCTACCTCCACAGTTCCTCCACCATCGTAAACGCGCAGTATACTAGCAAAAGCGCCATGCCTGCGTTCACCCACTTGCTGTACCGCTTGAAAAACCGCTCAAACATCGCGCCGAACAGCGACCAGCAGCAGGTGGCTGCAAAGCCGATCACGGTGAGCACCGCGATAAACAGCAGCAGCGTCGGGATGTCGCGGTAGTTGGGCAGGATAAAGCTCGACATGGCGGTGATGCCGTAGAGGATCACCTTCACATTCACAAATTGCAGCGCCATGCCCGCAAGCACGGTGTTGGTCTGCGCCAGCCCCCGCCCTTGGGCGTGGGGCTTGTTGCGCCATACGGTGTAGGCAAGCCACAGGATGTAGAGGGCGCCGATCACAAGCATTGCGGGCTTTACGGTAGGCACCAGTTGATACAAAAGCGAGGTGAATGCCGTGCAGCACAGCATCACCAGCACAAACCCGATCAATACCCCCACATTAAAGGGGAAGGCGCGCTTGAACCCGTACTTGCTGGCGTTGGACATCGACATGATGTTGTTGGGTCCGGGTGTGAAGGCTGTCAGCAGTACATAGGAGAAAAATGCCGCATAGTTCATGGTTGCGCTTTACCCCTCTTCCAAATCATGCTATCATGAGGGCAGGAAAACTGCGCCTCTATGTGCTGCATATGGTACATTATGTGCGTTATATTGTCAATCCGTGAGGTGAAATTTCGTTGGATAACATCAGCCTGATTGTAGCCGCAAACTTAAAACGGCTGCGCGAGGAGCGTAAACTCAGCCTCGATTCTGTCGCACGGGCTTCCGGCGTCAGCAAAAGCATGCTGGGGCAAATGGAGCGCGGGGAAGTGAACCCCACGATCTCCACCATCTGGAAAATCGCGAACGGCCTCAAACTGTCGTTTACGGAACTGCTCAACCATCCCGAGTCAGAGCATGAAATTATGGATATACGGCAGATCGATCCCCTGATTGAGAATGGCGGGCGCTTTCGCAATTATCCCGTTTTTCCGTTCGACAGCAAGCGCCGCTTTGAAGTGTATACGATCGAAATCGATCCCGAGGGCAGCCTTTCCGCCGACCCTCATCCGGCAGGCACGCAGGAGTTTATCACGCTTTTTTCCGGTACGCTCACCGTGCGTGCGGGGGAGGAGAACTTCACCATTGGCACGGGGTGCTCGCTGCGCTTTCGGGCGGATCTGCACCACGGCTACGCCAACACGGGGCTTGAGACCTGCCGCATGAGCATGATCATCTATTATCCACAGCAGGGGTAGAGCCGGCAACACATCCGCCCTTTACATTGCCTGCACCTGAAATTTGACACGTTCCGCCATTGCGGCTATACTGTGTAGACAACCGAATCAGGCACGCGAATGCGCCCAAAGCGCCGACGGAAACGTCGAGGGAATTGCGGATGTAAATTCCGAGCTATCCCAGTAACCGTGAAGCGGACGAACGGGTATAAAGCCACTGTCGAAAGATGGGAAGGTGCCCAAGTAGGATGATGCCAAGCCGGGAGACCTGTTCGCGCGCAATCCTCTGGGATTGGGCAAAAGGAGTACGAGCCGCGCGCTCGCGCTTTGTTGGGCTGTTCCCGAGGGGAGCAGCCCTTTGGCTTGCCTGCCCGCGTTGATTTGGAAAGGGGCGATAAGCCATGAAACTCAGGAAAACCCTAACGATGTTGCTCACGCTTACCCTACTGGCCACACTCACCGTCGGCTGCGGACTGGCGGAAACCGGCGGCGTAAACGTAACCGACATGAAAGAGCGCGAAATCAAGCTGGATGCGCCTGCCACCCGCATTGTGGCGCTGACGGCCGCCGATTGCGAAATTCTGTGCGCGCTGGGTGTGGGCGATACGCTGGTGGGTCGCGGGGAATACTGCGACTATCCCGAATCGGTGCTTGCAGTGCCGTCGGTGCAATCCGGCTCGGAAACCAATCTGGAGCAGATTATCGCGCTCAAGCCTCAGGTGCTGTTGATGGGCACCATGGCGCAGAGCGTGGAACAGGTTCAGCAGCTTGAGGACGCGGGCATTCATGTGGTAGTAAGCGACGCCAAGGATATCGAGGGCACGTATACCGCCATCCGGCTCATCGGCGCGCTGATGGGCAAGGATGCGGAGGCTTCCGCACTGGTGGACAGCATGACGGCGAGTTTTGCCTCGCTGCAAAGCGCGGCGGTGGGCAAAGGGAAAACCGTGTACTTTGAGGTTTCGCCGCTCCAATATGGACTGTGGACGGCGGGCAAGGGCACCTTCATGAACGAGATCGCCGATATGCTGGGGCTCACGAACATCTTCGCGGATGTGGACGGCTGGGCGGAGGTATCCGAGGAGCAGGTGATCCAGCGCAATCCGGATTATATCGTGACCATCTCCATGTATAATGGCGAAGGGCCTACGCCGGTGGATGAAATTCTGGCACGCGGCGGCTGGACGGATATTACCGCTGTGAAGAACGGGGATGTGCTCAATCTGGTGAACAATGAGCTGACTCGCCCCGGACCGCGACTGACGGACGGCGCGAAGTTGCTAAACGATTTTGTACTAGAGTCTTTAGCGAAAGATAATGCCGCATAATACAACGTGGCCAGCCAAAGAAGGGTCAAGGGCGTAAGCCCTTGTCAGGTTTCCAAAGGGCGAAGCCCTTTGGCGGGTTGGTTAAAACCCAAAATCGGATGCCATAGCCTATAGCGTCAGCGAGCGAACAGCGCCGCAGGCGCTATGAGGCGAGCGGAATGGAGTCCACCTGCATTTTACTGTCAGACAAAGCAATCACGTAACATTCTGTTCTTTCCTGGCTTTGCGTCTTGCCCCTGTTCACATCGCGCGGCAAACAAGGCAAGGCGCAAAGCCGATCCACTGAAAAAACTTGGCGCGGATTGCATCCCCGCTGTCCGCCCTTTCACACTTATGCAAGGCAGGTGACCCGCATGAAACAAGCCTCAGCCCGTGAGGGATTCCGCCCATGGGAATATGCGATTTTTGCGGCGGCAACGCTGGCAACGGCATTGCTGTGCGTGTGCGTGGGCAGCGTCGGACTTTCGCCCGCGACTACCGCGAAAGTCATCTGGAATGCGGTGTGGGGGCTGCCGATGCCGGAGGGCGTTTCCTCGGCGATTATCCTGTCGGTGCGGTTGCCACGCGTATTGTGTGTGGCGCTAACAGGCGCTTCGCTGGCGATTTGCGGTGGCGCGATGCAGGGACTATTGCGCAATTCCCTCGCGGATGGCTCCACACTCGGCGTAGCCAGCGGCGCATCGCTGGGGGCGGTGATCGCGATCGCCTTTGGCATCACCTTTCCGGCACTGCCGTTTGCGGGCACCATGCTCATGGCCATGGCATTCGGTTTTCTGTCGCTGGTGATCATCCTTTCGCTGGCCTATCGGCTGGACGGATCGCTTTCCACCAATACCATCATCCTGGTGGGGGTGATCTGGTCGATGTTTGTGTCCAGTATCATCAGCCTGATCGTAACTTTTTTCAGCGACAAGGTGCGCAACATCACCTTTTGGACGATGGGCAGCTTGCAGGGCAGCGATTATGTCAACGCGCTTACGCTGCTGATAGCGCTGCTGGTGTTCGGGGGAATCATCCTTGCGCATACGCGGGAACTCAACGCTTTCGCCGTGGGGGAGGATAACGCTCGCGGTATCGGCGTGGATGTGAAGCGTGTAAAGATGACTGTGCTCATCTGCGTATCGGCGCTCATCGGCGTTTGCGTGTCCATTGGCGGAGCCATCGGCTTTGTGGGGCTGGTAACGCCGCATATGGTGCGGCTGATCGTCGGCCCCAACCATAAACGGCTCCTGCCCGCATCGCTGTTTGGCGGCGCCATCTTTTTAATGCTGGCCGATCTTGCGGCGCGTGTTCTGCTCAACCCCATCGAACTGCCCATCGGCGTGGTAACGTCGTTTATCGGTTCCATCGCGTTTATCCTGATCTTTTACCGCTCCCGAAAGGAGGATGCCCATGCTTGATGTGCGGGGGCTGACCGTGCGCTACGGAGCGCTGACGGTACTCAACGACATAAGCTTTTCCGTTCGGGAAGGGGATTGGCTGATGATTGCCGGTCCCAACGGCGCGGGCAAATCCACGGTGCTCAACGCCGTGTCGCAGGGCGTGCCGTACACCGGCAAGGTGCTGCTGGAGGGTAGCGATGTTGGGCATATGAAGCCCCGCGACCGCGCGCGGTGGCTGGGCGTGCTTTCGCAAAGCCATCCCGTTGGCTATGCCTTTACGGTGGAGGAGATTGTTCGCCTGGGGCGCTATGCTTATTCTGGCGCGCTTTCCGGTTATACGGACGCGGACAGGCAGGCTGTGGAGGAGGCGCTTTCCTTTACCGGCATGGGGGAGCATCGCGCACACTCGGTGCTGACGCTTTCCGGCGGTGAGCTGCAACGCGCGTTTCTGGCGCAGCTTTTTGCGCAAAACCCGCGTCTGTTGCTATTGGACGAACCAACCAACCACCTGGATCTGGTGTATCAGAAGCAGGTGTTCGGGCTGATTCGCGATTGGCTGAAACAGCCGGGGCGCGCGGCGGTATCCGTGGTGCATGACCTGTCGCTGGCGCTGGCTTATGGCACGCGCGCGCTGTTGCTTAATGGCGGGCACATTGAGGCGGATGGCTCGGTGCGGGAGGCGCTCTCACGGGAAAAGCTGCGCAGGGTATACGGCATGGACGTGTATGGCTGGATGCGCAGCCAGCTAAGCCAGTGGGAAGAGGAATAACCTCCGGCAGAACCCAAATCCGTTTTTTGCGGCCGACCTGAACCCGCGCCTTCCGTTGGCTGCACGGGGGATGTGCGGATTCTGATTTCATTGTTTTTAGCAGACAGGCTATGGAGGCCTGTCTGTTTTTGCATTGGCGGCAAACAAGGGAGGAAGGGCATCCCTATCACCATACTTAGCATCCATACGCTGCCCCAAACGCGTTTTTTGCCGCCATGCCGTCCGTTGATTATTTCCTCAAAGTTGCTAAACTGCGCGTGAGTTGATGTTCCCGCAGCAGGATGGCGATACCTCGCTCCGATGCTTCCAAAGGCACTGCATTTTTTCGTTGTGTTTTTAAAAAGCTGTTTCATATCCATGGAAAACGCGGTATACTGAATCTGTTAGCAACCGTTGTCAGCAGTATTGCGTGTGTACCGTCAATCATGGCACACCTTAAGACGTCCAAAGCCCGAGTCCGTCGTAATTTGCGATACGGTCGCGGGTTGTGGCAAACACCGTTGGCGATGGTTCAGACTGCAAAACCCGAGCACGTTACGGTTGAACAATCCATATCAACAAATCAGGAGGGATACGTTATGTGTGGGATTTCTTTCTTCATCTGTAAGCATTGCGGTAATCTGGTAGGCATGATTCACAGCTCCGGCGCTCCCATGACCTGCTGCGGCGATCCTATGACCGAGCTCGTGCCCGGCAGTGTAGACGCCAGCCACGAGAAGCATGTGCCCGTTGTAGAAGTCAACGGCAACATCGTTACTGTGAAAATCGGCGCAGTGGCCCATCCCATGACGGAAGAGCATTCCATTCTGTGGGTGTACCTGCACACCGAAAACGGCGGTCAGCGTCGCTGCCTCGCGCCCGGTCAGGAGCCCAAGGCTGAGTTCGCCCTCATCGATGGCGACAAGCCCGTAACAGCCTATGCTTATTGCAACCTGCACGGCCTGTGGAAGACCGATCTGTAATCGAACGCTTTCGTAGATTACTCCCGCTCTTTCAAAAAGAGCGGGGTTTTTTATCTGAAGAATAACACACTATTCCCACCATAACAATATGAGATAAACATTGTATCAAAGGAGAACCAACATGAGTCAAAAAGTCGTCATCATCGGCGGCGTAGCAGGCGGCGCGAGTTGCGCGGCAAGGCTTCGCAGACTGGATGAAACCGCCGAGATCGTGCTCTTGGAGCGCGGGGCATACATTTCCTATGCCAACTGTGGCTTGCCCTATCACGTGGGCGACGTGATCAAATCCCGCAGCGCGCTGCTTTTGCAAACCCCCGAGGCCATGAAGCAGAAGTTTGCCGTGGATGTGCGGGTGAAAAACGAGGCGGTTTCCATCGACCGCGATAAAAAGACCGTAACCGTAAAGCGTGTGGAAACCGGCGAAACCTATGAGGAATCCTACGATACGCTTGTGATTTCAACCGGAAGCTCGCCCATGAGGCCGCCCATTCCCGGCATTGACCAACCGCGCATCCTCTCCCTGTGGACGGTGCCCGATGCCGACGCCATCCGCACGCTGATCTCTGAAAACCATGTGGAGACGGCCGTGGTGGTGGGCGGTGGCTTTATTGGCCTGGAAATGGCAGAAAACCTCAAGCACGCCGGTTTGAAAGTATCGCTGGTGGAGATGCTGGATCAGGTAATGGCGCCCATCGACTTTGAAATGGCGCAGATACTGCACGAAAACATCCGCGAAAACGGCGTGGATTTGTACCTTGGAGATGGTGTGAACGCTTTTGAAGCCGATGGCATCAACGTGAACGTACAGCTCAAGAGTGGTAAAACCCTGAATGCCGGGTTGGTGATCCTCGCCATCGGCGTAAAGCCCAACGGAGAAATCGCCAAAAATGCCGGGCTTGCGGTCAACGCGCGTGGCGGCATTGTGGTGGACGAGCATCTGCGCACTTCCGACCCCGCGATCTATGCCGTTGGCGATGTGATTGAAGTAACGGACTATGTATTTGGCGACAAAACCATGATCCCGCTGGCCGGCCCCGCCAACAAGCAGGGTCGCATCGCGGCGGATAACATCGCGGGCGGCGATGAAACCTACAATGGCTCGCAGGGCACCTCGGTCGTGAAGGTGTTTGACCTGACGGCTGCGGGTGTAGGTGCGAACGAAAAACAGCTGATCAAACGCGGTAGGGTGCGCAGCAAGGATTATGAAACCGTAACCATCACGCAGAACAGCCATGCGGGCTATTACCCCGGCGCAACCCCGATGACACTGAAGCTTCTGTTTTCTATGGATGGCAATAAGATTTTCGGCGCGCAGATCGTGGGTCGTGAGGGCGTGGATAAACGCATTGATACCATCGCCGTAACCCAGCGTCTGGGTGGCGGTGTCAAGGAACTGTCCCAATTGGAACTGGCCTATGCACCGCCCTTCTCCTCCGCCAAGGATCCGGTCAACATGCTGGGTTTCGTGGCGCGCAACGTGCTGGGCGGGCTGGTAGGGATTGCCCCTTGGGATGCGCCCGTTTCCCACCCCGATGCGGTGCTGCTGGATGTGCGCGAAGCCGTGGAGCTCATGGCGTTCAGCGTGCCGGGTGCGGTACACATCCCGCTTGGGCAGCTTCGCGACCGCTTGGGCGAGCTGGATCAAACCAAAGAGATGATCGTGTTCTGTGCGATCGGCGTGCGTGCGTACAACGCTGCCCGCATCTTGAAACTGCATGGTTTTGACCGCGTGCTGGTGTATCCCGGCGGCGCGCGCTTCTACCAGGCAACCCATTATGAGGAGGTCGCTATGGACACTACCAGAACCGCGCCCATCGCCGACAGCGGCAACACCGCCGACCTCGACGAGCCCAAAGCCAGCATGCGCATCGATTGCAGCGGCATGCAGTGCCCCGGTCCCATCATGAAGGTGTTCCAAACCATGCAGGGGATGAAACCCGGCGAAGTGATGGAGGTTTCCGCTTCCGACCCCGGCTTTGCGCGAGATATCGGCGCATGGTGCCGTCGTACGGGCAACACCCTGCTCAGCAATGAAAAACAGGGGGACGATTATGTCGCCCTCGTGCGCAAGGGCGGTACGCCTGTGCCCGCCGGAAAAGATACGCCGGAAGGCAAAACCATCATTGTATTCTCCGGTGATTTGGACAAGGTGCTCGCCAGCTTCATCATTGCCAACGGCGCGGCAGCCATGGGCAGGCCGGTGACGATGTTCTTCACCTTCTGGGGGCTCAACGTACTCCGCCGTCCAGAAAAAATCAAGGTGAAAAAGAGCCTTGTGGAAAAGATGTTCGGGTTTATGTTGCCGCGCGGCAGCAGTAAGCTCAAGCTTTCCCAAATGAATATGGCGGGTATGGGCACCGGCATGATGAAGATGATCATGAAGCAAAAGAACGTCGATTCCCTCGAGACGCTCATCAGCAAGGCAATGAAGGCCGGTGTGAAGCTGGTCGCCTGCACCATGAGCATGGACATCATGGGCATCCATGCCGAAGAGCTGATCGACGGCGTGGAACTTGGCGGCGTAGGCGCATACCTTGGTGATGCCGAGGAGAGCAACGTCAATCTGTTCATCTGAGGATAACGGACATTACCCCAAATCCCTTTGCCCCACAGCGCTTTGCTGTGGGGTTCAGCCTGTCAAAAAACCTCTGCAAACCGTGGTTGCCACTCGCCACCTAGCCCTTCGGGCTGTTCGCTCGCTTCTAGCAAAACGCTATGGCGTAAAGCGTTGGGCTTTGCCCAAACCCACCAAAGGATTTCACCCTTTGGAAACCTGACAAGGGATTTCATCCCTTGACCCACTTTTTTGACGGTCTGGCCTCATAGCGCTTTGCTGTGGGGTTTTTGTTTTTCGCTGCGTTCAAGCGGTATGGGCGGCGCGGGACTCTGTGACAAACCGCGTGATGGAAAACGCTGCGGGTTGATGTCGCGGTGGCTGCATTATGTAACGTTGAAGAAAAAATTCAGGGAGGGGTACCCTGTTGCACCCGAAGCTTTGTCTCGCTGTGGAACAATGCCGTTAAGCTTGTTCCGACATCAGCAAAACTGGGAGCAACATCCTGTTTGTTCGCACAGTGTAACCCTACCAGATATTGACTTTTGCATGGCTCTATCCCATAATAGTACTAAGAACAGGTGCACTATTCAGAACACAGAGGAATAGCAATATGAGCAAACCAACGAAAAAGCAAAATTTTCGGTTTCTGGTCACAGCACTGCTGTCCGTTGTTGTTATTTTTCTGTTTATTACATTCATCAGCAGTCAGGACAGGTTGGCAGGCTCTCACTTGCGGCAGATCATGCTTTGGGAAAGCGCGCAGGGCGAAACAAAACTTCCTCTGGCATTGCCGCAAACGGTCGGTCAGACAGTGGAAATACGGGCGACGCTTCCCGAACTTCAATTTGCGGACTGTTTGATTTTTCGTACGGAGAACCTCGCGGTGTCCGTATCACTGGACGGGCAGTTACTTTACAGTAGTACGCTGCCACTGGCGCACCGCACCCTTGGCGACGAATGGCACATGGTGCCTCTGCCGCCGGAAAAATCGGGCAAAACCGTTTCCATCACCAGCACCGTGTTGTATACGCCCGGCTCTAACCCTGTCAGCGCTGTTTACCTCGGCTCCCAATCCGATTTTTTACAGAACCTGCTGCGCAATCATCTGCCCAGCTATATGGTGAGCATTCTGCTGTTTTTGTCAGGCATCGCCTTTTTGTTCAGCAGTCGAATGATTGCCCGACGGGATTTGCGGGTGCAGATTCCATGGTCTTTTGCGCTTCTGTGCGCCACACTCGGCCTTTGGTGCGCGATGCAGACAGAAGTGCCGGAGATTCTCTATGGCCGCACGACATTTCTCCATTTTATAACGTATAGCCCGCTGCCATTTGCACTGGCATTAGCGTTTTTTTTCCTGCGTACCCTTCCTGCGCCGAAATGGCTGCTGGCGGCTTATCTCTGGCTGGGCATGGTGGAATTGCTGGCTTGGGTGGTCACGATCGCCGGGGAGACTTTCCGCTTTGCCGCCTATGTGGAAACGCTTCCCCAAACGCGGCTGGCACTGTATGCGCTGATTGTTTTGTTTATACTCCAGATCCCTTCGCTGCTCAAGGAATTCCGCACCTATTTTTACATGGTGCTTGGCTTCACCTGCATAGCGGTGATGGTGATTGCCGATATTTTCAGCGCCTATGCCGGTACGTACGATTATGCGCGCAATACCCGATTCGGCCTTTTGTTGATGACGGTGCTGATAGCGCTGCAATATGGTGTGCGTGTGCGCGAGAGCGTGAAACGGGCGGATGAGGCCGATCTGATGCGCCGCTTGGCTTACCGCGATTCACTCACGGGATTGCACAATCGGTTGGCATTGGTACGCGATCAGGAGAGGCTGCTTGCCCAAGGCAGAAGCTGTGTGGGCATTGTGCAGATGGATATCAATAACCTGAAGCAGGTGAACGATCAATTCGGCCACGAGCAGGGCGATGCGCTGATCCTGCGTGCAGCGAAAGCGATCCGTACGGCATTTAACGATGTGGGAACGTGTTACCGCGTGGGTGGCGATGAATTTGTGGCGCTGCTTACCGAAACCGACTGTGAAGCGACCTACCGCGAATGCGCCGAAAAACTCACCAAAGCCTGTGAAGAGCAAAACGAAAACCAGACGCATCTGCTGTCGATCGCACTCGGCTTTGCCATGTACAATGCTGAAGCCGATGAACAGTTTTTCGATCTTGTGCGTATTGCGGATATGCGTATGTACGAACGCAAGCGCGAAATGAAAGCGCAAATCGAGGCGGAGGCTCAACAGCCGGACATGAGCGAAGGCAGTTCAGGCCTTTGATAACATTGGACGGCATCGCTCCTTCGCAGAGGGGTTTTCGGTTTAACAAAACGCAGGCTTATCTGAAGTGACTACGCGGTAACCGCCATGCCGTAAAGCTAGTCAAAGCTTGATTTAATTTGAAGAACATGCGCATTCACGCTTGTTTTTATCACCCGATTTTGGGTGTTTGTGCGACAAGGAGCCTTTTATCAGGGCGAACGGGTTACCTTTGCGGTGATTACACAGAAGCATAGGGTAGGCTATGTATCCGTAAAAGTTGTGCCAAAAAAAGCGATAGATTAACAATGAAGCAACGTTTAAAACACAAGCAAGCTTACGCCCGAAGAGTTCGAAATGATGAAGACCCATGGAATCATTGGCTATGAAACGCTGGCTAGTGTGGAAAAGACCTATGCAGCCAACTCCTTTTTGCGCATGGGCATGGATATTGCCCGCGTTCGCGATGAAAAGTGGAAGGGCGCAGGCTACCGCGCCGGACTTTCCGGTACCAACATCCCGCTTTCCGCGCGCATGATGGCTGTAAGCGATGTTTAAGGTGCCCTGCACTCGCGGCGCGTATACAAGAGCCCCTTTACGCATATGGAGAGTGTGAGGATCATGCGGGAAGGGCGCGGCAGGCATTTTGATCCGGTGCTGATCGATATTTTTCTCGAAAATCAGGAGGAATTCAGGGAGATTTATAATCGCTCTCAGAAAAAATAGAGGCTTTCGTTGCCCCTTTGAATCATTTGGCGCTGTGGCGCATTTTGGGCTCTTTCCTTGTTGGAAGAGGCCTTTTGGGCGGGGAACGCATCTGCCAATTCAAGAAAACAAAAAAAGGCATCCGAAACATGCGGGGGACAAGCGGAGAAGCCCCTGCCATGCCTACAGGCATGCCCCATACTCAGTCAACGTCGGACGCGTAAGGGTTGCACCTGAGGGCTTTCGAAAGGCGGCGGAAAGCCTTTGTTTTCAACTAATGTTGACCAATGTAGTTTTCCAGTGTGGTGTGATAAACCTCCAGATTGGTTTCGCCGACAACCGTCGGTTCCCCTAACACCAGATCGGCCATATGGTGCGGTACTTTGCCGCCTATGGCCATCGATTTGGCACAGCTTATGCAGTACACGGCTACCTCCGGGCAGGGCATCTGCGCAGCACGCTTGATCTGCAAAGGATTCACCTGTTCTGTGGGCAGGCGCGGGTAAAAATTGTCGCCGCAACAAATGGAGCGGGTGCCGCTGAGTGGACTGTCGAGAATGGCGATGTTCATTTTGGCAAGCAGACTGCGTACCGCCGAATGAACCTGCGGCTTGCGTCGAAACGAGCAGGGGTCTTGCACCGAAAGCGTTAAACCGCTGTATTGGGGCAAATGCAGGTTGGGGATGCTATCCAGCACCTCCCACAGCGTAAGGGTGTTAACCCCGGCATACAGCGAACGGAAACGACGGTCGCAGCCCGCGCAGGTATTGATAATCGTAGAACCGGCGGGCAGTTGAGGATCGTGATGGCAGCATAGTGTGTGCAGCTTTACCGGCCCGAAGGAGGACTGAATCAGGGCAAATAGCCTTTGAACGGTAATAGGGCTGTGGATGGCTAGCGCGCAGCCGGGGTTGAACCAGCATTTGTCCGGATCAATGTCCGAAAGGCGGATGCTTTGGATAGGCGTTACTTCCATAGAGGAGAGCCTCCTTTTCCGGCGTGGGTTTGCTCCAGCGTCAGCAGTGCGGCTTTCATCTCCAACCCGCCTGCGTAGCCCGTAAGGCTCCCGTTTTGGCCGATGACCCGATGGCAGGGGATGGCAATGGCAATCGGGTTTTGACGGTTGGCAAGCCCTACAGCCCTTGCGGCGCGGGGGTTGCCAAGCACTGCCGCCAACTGACCATAGGTGCGGGTTTCGCCATAGGGAATGGTTTGCAATGCAGCCCATACGCGGTTTTGGAAGGGCGTGCCTTTGGGTGCTATCGGGAAGGTGAACTGTGTGCGCTGACCGAGCAGATATTCGCTGATTTGCGCGAACGCCATATCAGCGAGCAGGCAGGGCTCGCTTGACGCTTCGGGAGCGTTGACGCGTACCAAGCGCGTGACAGCATCCTTTTCGCAGATGATTTTCAGCAGACCGAATAGCCAAGGATAATAGGTATCAGTTTTCATCCACAGGGCTCCTTTGGAGAATGTAGCAGGTGTCAGGCGATTTTGGGAATTGCGTGAAGACTGTTGGAAAAACAATGGGAGCATTCAGGCACGCATTTTCCCCAAATGTTGGAAAAACATGCCTTTGCTGTTTGGAAAGATCAGGTTACCGCTGGCTTGGATCGCGATAAAACAGAGCTATGCCATGTCTGGGGGATTCGCCTTGCGGTAAGCGGCGGGGGAGCAACCTGCCGCCTTTTTGAAAAATCGGTAAAAAGAGGATACGCCCCCAAAGCCGATGGCGTACGCAATGTCGATCACCGGTTCTCGGGTTTCGCAGAGTCGGCGTTTGGCTTCGTGAAGCCGCAGACCGTTCATATACTCGCCCGGCGTAACCCCATAAACGGTTTTAAACAGTTCGCCGATTCGCCGTGTGGACACGCCCAGCGACGCAAGCTCCGTATGTAGCACCTGCTGACGGGCAAAGCCTTCATCCAGCATGGCTTTCGCCTGCTGTGCAGTGTCGCGCAAGGGTTGATAATCCGGCAGATCGCTGCGGCAACGCTTACAGGGGCGAAAGCCCGCCAACCGCGCTTGCGCCGCGGTATCAAAATAACGGACGTTTTCACGGTTGGGAATCTTGGATTTACAGGACGGTCGGCAAAAGATGCCGGTAGAGGCTACCGCATAAAAGAATTGCCCGTCGCAGCGAGCGTCGGCCGTGAGAACCGCGTTCCACATTTCATCTTCATTCATAGCGCTTACCCTATGCCTCGTTATGGCACATGTTTGTGCCGGTGTGTGGGCTTCTGTTGAGAGGTTTGTTCGTGAAGGTATCCTGCGGTTTGGGGGCATCCCCTGCGGTTCGCAACTTTGTAATCGATATACCTCTTGTCGCTGAGATGCTGCCCGACCCTGAGAGGATTCCTCCGGCAGGTTGTTCTTTGTCTACTTCGGAAAGTTTCAGGGGAAGACGATCCGAACTGGGGAGAGGAAGTAACCCGCGAATGTCCAGTCTGCCGGATACTCAAGCCCGCGTGGCGCTGAGCGATTGGGAAAAAGAAGGCAGGATGAATGCTTTTACAAAAAGGCTTGAAATCCATCCCAACGGGATGCCTATTTTTCTTTTCTGAGTTTCGCGTTTTGCCGCTCTGCGGCGGCAGGGTCGGCAAGGTCCGGAAGTGCGCCCGCAGCGATGACCCACAGGTACAGGCTGGCTACCGTGCCATAAGGAGAATATTGGTTTGCATAGCGGGTGAAGGTTTCACGGTCGATGCTTTGGAGGTGGTAAAGCATGCGCATTCCGCGCAGGATGCCCAGGTCGCCAAAGCTTACGATATCAGGCCGTCGCAACCCAAAGAGCAGTATCATTTCTGCCGTCCATACGCCAATCCCCTTGAGCGCAGCCAGCGTATGAATGACTTCGGCATCGGTTGCCTGCGAAAGCACGGCAAGGTCGATTTCGCCGTTTTGCACCTTCTCGGTAAACTCTTGGATATAATTCACTTTTCGAAACGTTGTGCCGCACTGTTGCAATTCGTTAGCGGACAACGCCCCCACTGTTTGCGGCGTAACGCCGCCGGTGCGCTGCTCCAGCCGTGCCCACAGGGTGGCTTGCGCAGCTGTGGAAATCTGCTGACCTAAAATGTGGCGCACCACCGAGGCATAAAGGTCTTCATCCACCGTTCGCCGGATGGGGCCGATGCGTTCGATGGCTTCCCCTAATTGCCTGTCGTGACGGGCAAGGTGCCGTGTTTCCGCATCGCCGTATTCGTAAAGCATACTGCCACCTCCCACGCCTATATCATAGCATACCTTGGAGTGAATTTCTTCCCATTTTCGGACGGGCAATTCTGGCGGTATGTGGGGAGAATCCCAAAGACAGGTTGGCGGCAGATGCTCACCGTTACGTCGCCGTCGAGACGGTTCCCAACCGCGTGGCTGTGTTTTGTTATTGCACTTTGCCTGATAAAAAAGCAAGGCAATCCTTAGCTTTCCAAGCATTCAGTTCGTAGGAACAGACGTTGGTTACAGGCTGAAAGCTACTGACAGGTATGGACTGATTCCAAGCAGATGGGAAAACAGGAGCAGATTCACGTGAACATTCGTGGGGCTTGCGTGTGGGGCGCGCGGTTACCGAAGCTATAACAGGCACACTTGAGGGGGCTGGACGGAGGTACATCGGTTCGGCAGTTTCCGGAGGGGGTGGTGACATCTTCTTCAGGTGCAGCTTGTGCTGTCTCTGCCGCTTTCAGGGAGGACTGTCTACAGGTAAACAGATACAACATAAAAACATGGCGAGATTTTCGGCTTTATTTTTATGCGCTTTCACAAAGAATGCCGATTTATAAGGCTTTCTGGAATGATTTCAGTTTTTGTGAAGGTTTCAACCAATCTTGACAGGGTGAGGTTGTTTGACTATACTTTAGTCGGTGAAAGTTGGCTTGCAAAGGAGCGTTACGAACAGGAAGGCAACGTGGCTCGCGATGGCACTGGTCGCCATGCTTGTAATGTTTCCCCTGTTTACGGTTGGCAGCCTTCAGCCTGAAGTTTCCTTGCCGACGGACAACGCTGCCACACCGCCGCAGTACCTTGAACCCATCCATCCCCGTTCGTCTGCGGTGCTGCCAGAGCCTGTATCGGTTCCGCTGGCGGTGCAGGTTGTGATGAAGCCTTTTCTTTTCTGCTGACAGCCATGTGCTTTCGTCTGCACCTGCGACAGTCGGTCGTGGCAATGCCTTGCCGTTTCTTTCCCACTAACCTGTACCTTTTACAAAGCTACAGGGATCATCCGTATCACGCGCCGCCCGCGTACCTCTGATTAACACGGCGGAGGGCACCCTCTGCCGGTTAAGGATATCTCTAGGTTCCATTCCATGGGTGTTCCAAAATTCATTTTACTAAGGGAGATGCCGACACATGTTTTGGGCAATTATTTCCATCGTGGTTTCCGTGGCCGCACTCGCGGTAGCTTGGTACTTCTATGCCTGGGTCAAAAAGCTGCCCAGCGCCAACCAAAAACTGGATGACCTTGGACTCCTGATCCGCAATGGTGCGTTCACCTTCATCAAGCGCGAATACAAGGCACTGCTGATCTTCTGCGGTTCTGCCGCTGTGCTGATCCTGCTGCTGTTCCCCCAGCCCATTTGGGCCGGTAAGGGCATTGGCGAAAACATTAGCATGGTAGGCGCGTACCTGTTTGGCACGTTGCTTTCCGCTACTGCCGGTGTTGTCGGCATCAGCATTGCGACCATTGCCAACGTTAAGGCAGTGACCGCCGCTCAAAAGGGCATTGCCCCCGCGTTCATGGCCGGTTTCCGCGGCGGCGCGGTCATGGGTATGGCGGTTGTGGCTTCCTCTTTGATGGGCGCCGCAATTCTGTACATGCTTACCGAAAGCACCAACATCATTATGGCTTTCAGCTTCGGCGCAAGTTCGCTGGCGCTGTTCGCCAAGGCGGGCGGCGGCATCTTCACCAAGACAGCCGACATCGCTGCCGACCTTGCGGGCAAGGTTGAGCTGGGCATTCCGGAAGACGATCCCCGCAACCCCGCCGTTATCGCCGATAACGTAGGCGACAACGTGGGCGACGTGGCCGGCATGGGTGCTGACCTGTTCGATTCAAACGTAGCCTCCATCGCCGCTGCCATCGTGGTTGGCGCGGCGCTTGGCAAAGTGGAACTGATCTTCATGTTTGGCGCGCTGGGTCTGTTAGCCTCCATCGTCGGCGTGCTGTTGTCCCGCATTGGCGCTAACGGCGATCCCGGCAAAGCGCTCAACCGTGGCACCTATGTTACCTGCGGCATCTTCGCGGTGCTCACGTTTGTGGCTACCCTTCTGTCCAACGGTTCCATCGACTTCCGCCTGTGGGGCGCTGCTATACTGGGCATGGTAGCCGGTGTCATTATCGGCTTCACCAGTGAGTTCTTTACCGGCGATGATAAAAAGCCTGTTGAAAATGTTGCCCGCGCCTGCCAGAAAGGCCCCGCGTTCACCATTCTCTCCGGTTTCTCCTACGGCCTGTGGAGCACCCTGCCCTCGATGACGGGTATCGGCCTCGCGGCGCTGTTTTCCTATCGCCTGTGCGCACCGCTTGGCCCCGATTACGCGATTTTGGGTATCGCCATCGCGGCGCTGGGCATGCTCAGCGTTGTGGGTATGATTATCAGCAACGACGCTTACGGCCCCATCGTGGATAATGCCCGTGGCCTTGCCGAAATGTCCGGCATGGGCGACGAGGTCATCGAGATCACCGATAAGCTCGACTCCGCTGGCAACACCTCCAAAGCCATCACCAAGGGCTTCGCCATCGGCGCTGCCGGCCTGACCGTTATCGCCCTGTTAGGCGCGTTCCTGGAGACGGTCAAGGCGCACGGCGTGGTCGTGACCCTCGACCTGATGAACCCCATGGTGCTATTCGGCATCCTCGTTGGCGCTGCGGTGCCCGCGATTTTCTCCGCCATGCTCATCCTGGGTGTGGATCGCAACGCGCAGGTGATGGTGAACGAAATCCATCGCCAGTTCAAAGAAATCCCCGGCCTTGCCGAAGGCAAGGAAGGCGTTGTGCCTGAATACGGCAAGTGCATAGACATTGCTGCCAAAGGCGCAATCAAAGAATTGATTCCCGCCGGTCTGGCGACGATCATTATCACGTTTGTTGTGGGCTTCATCGGTGGCGTGCAGGCGGTTGGCGGCTATCTGGCCGGCAACATCATCACCGGCCTGCTGCTGGCGCTGCTCATGAGCAACGCGGGCGGTCTGTGGGACAATGCCAAGAAGTATATCGAAGCCGGTAACTTTGGCGGCAAGGGCAGCGACGCGCACAAGGCGGCCGTCATCGGCGACACCGTTGGCGATCCGTTCAAGGATACCGCCGGTCCGTCCATCAACACCCAGATCACCGTCGTATCGCTGGTTTCTTCTTTGGCGGCTGGCCTGTTTGTGGCCTACTCGCTGATTAAGTAAGCCGATGGAAGAAAAGAACATTCAAAAGACCGCGGGGGGCAATAAAGCCCCCCGCGGCGGCTGGCTTTTTGCCATGCTGAAGGGCGCGCTGATCGGTACAGGCGCAATTTTGCCCGGTATCAGCGGCGGTGTGCTGTGCGTGGTGTTTGGCATCTATCGCCCCATTATGGAACTGCTTGCGCACCCCATTCGGGAACTGAAAAAGAATTTCTGGTTTTTTGTGCCGATCGTGATCGGCTTTGCGGTTGGTGTACTGGGCATTTCCAAGTTGCTCAAGTGGGTGCTGGAGCGTGCGGAAACCCCGGCTATGTGGGCGTTTATCGGCCTGATTGTGGGCACTTTCCCCTCCCTGTGGAAAGAAGCGGGCAAGGAAGCCCGCACCAAGGGCAGCTGGGTGGCGTTGATTGCAACCTTTGCGATTATGCTGCCGTTTCTGTTCTTTATGGAATCGATGCAAAACGGTCAGGCTGCGCAGACCGCTGCAGGTACTGCCACTACGTACAGTGTATGGATTTGGCTGGTATGCGGTGTGTTCTGGGGTCTTGGCTTTATCGCTCCCGGCCTCAGCCCCTCGTCCATCTTCTTTGTGTTGGGCGTAATGGGGCCGATGATGGATGGAATTTCCTCCCTGTCGTTGCCGGTGCTTTTACCGATGGGCTTTGGCCTGATCGTGTGCGTACTGTCGCTCAGCCGTGGCATTGGCTGGCTGCTCAACAACAAAAATTCCATCACCATGCACGTTGTGACGGGGATGGCGTTTGCCTCCACGGTGGCCATTCTGCCGTTTGGCAATGCCAAGTCATGGCTTGACGTTGTGGTGTACGAGCTGTGCTTCTTTGGCGGTTGCGCCGTGGCACTGTGGATGGATCGAATGAACAACAAGCTGGAGGCAGCAGGCGAGAAATAAAAGAGGTTTTCCGGTCACCTCTTTTTATACTTCGGAGTTTCCCCTTGTGGGAAGCTCCTTTTTTGCAGGGCGAAGGGAAAGCGCCTGCCATGCCAGCGGGCGCGCCCCTTCAACAAGAAGATTAAAAACCCAAAGGTTCCCAAGCGGCGTCCGAAGGTTCCCAAAGGGTGAGCGGAAAGACCAAATCGGTTTCGTAGGCGCGCAAGGCACTGCCGTGCCCTGGGCTTGCGAAACCTCCCATCTGCGGGTCGCTTTCGCCTTCGGCGAAGTGCCCACGGGGTACACGCTTCCCTCCGGTGCCTTTGGCACGTCCGCAGACGTGTCCCCCGCGTCTTGCACCCGCAAGTGCAGCCCTTCCATAGAAAAAAACCCCTTCCCAAAAGGAAGAGGCTGAAGGATCGCAGGGCACCCAGAATCCCGATGTAAAACCATCTGTTTCACCAGACGATATTGCCGGTGGTCAGTTCCCGTACCGAGAGAAACATGGCGTACAGACGGTTGTCCAGAGGAGCATCCATATGCAGGTGACCGAAAAACCAGCGTTTATAGGCAACGTTGTCCAACACCCATTGCAGAAACTCGTTGAGTTCCCGCTCGCCTTCGTGGTCGCCAAAAATCTGACGCATCACCTTTTCAGGCGCGGCGTGGGTCAGAATATAATCCACATCATTGCCATAGCGAGTCAGGTTTTTCTTCGCGGTGGCATACTCTTCCTTGGAAGGCATTTCGCACTTCCACCAGTCTACCCCTTCATAGCGGCGGGATTGGTCGATGGAATAGCCTCCGCCCATGGTAAACAGGGTGTTGCCCTCAATTTCAAAAACCTGGCCACGCATCAGGTGGTAGACGTTTCGGCGTATGCGACGCGCCATGCCACCCTTCCATTGTACGGCTTGATAGGCATCCAGCAGGCTGAAATTTTCACGGTTTCCATCCACAAACAGGATGGTATAAGGTCTGAAGCTCAATTCGCGCAGTGCCAGTTCTTCGCGGGGGCCGCCTGTGAACAGATAGCCGAAATCCCCGCATACGATCAGGGTGTCGCGCTTCGTCCAATGTTCCGCAAAAGGCATAGTTTCCCGGCTGAGGCGCGCGGGGCTTCCGTGGGTATCGCCGGTAATGTAGATCATGACGCCCCTCCTGTTCCCTTGATAATAACCGAAGCAGACCTCTTGCCGCCGCGCGGGTCGTCATTCGTGGGTGGCATGTTATTGCGGGATCGCCGCGTTGAGGGCTTCGGCGATATTGTCGCGCACAATTAGATCCGCGCGCTGGTCAAATGGCGTTTCGTCGTGGTTGATCAGGATCAGACGTGCCGCCTCCCGATAGCCCAGCAGACCCGCTGCCGGATACACGGTAAGGGAAGTGCCGCCCACGATGAGCAGGTCGCACTTTGTCACGGCGCGGATGGCTGTATTCATCACATCGTGATCCAGGGGTTCGCCGTAAAACACAATGTCCGGGCGGATGGTACCGCCGCAGTCACAATGCGGTGTGCCCGGCTTCGACAGGATCTCCGCGAGTGGATACACCTTGCCGCAGGCGATACACAGATTGCGGCGCACGCTGCCGTGCAGTTCGCAAACCTTCTGGCTGCCCGCATCCTGATGCAGCCCGTCGATGTTCTGGGTAATGACTGCCTTGAGCTTGCCCTGTTTTTCCAGACGCGCCAGCGCATAGTGACCCGCGTTGGGTTTTGCGTCCGGATAGAGCATGACCCGCTTGTAAAAGTCCCAAAATTCATCCGGACGGTTCAGGAAATAGCGAATAGAGAGCATTTCTTCATAGCTTTTGCCATCGGTACGGTTGTATAGACCGTGAACGCTGCGAAAATCGGGGATGCCGCTCTCCGTGCTCATGCCCGCGCCGCCAAAGAATACGATATTACGGCTTTTTTCGATCATCTGCCTCAGGGTTTCCACTGCAGGCGATAACACGCTCATCGTATTCCTCCCATTCTGCGCTTAACCCTCTTGTAAGTGAGGATGATTGCAAGGAATGTACATGATGATAAGATGTACATACCCCTTTGTTTTTTCGACACTGGTTTCGGAAAATCCTATCCAAAGTTCGGCTTTTTATTGTACTAATTGGCACAAATTCCCTTTTTGTTCCGTTTTCACCAAACATGTGGAAAGGAGTCAAGGCTGATAAAACATGAAATCGTTAAATAGTAATGGTTTCAAGCATTTTCATTCGATGGTGAAACGCAAGAAATTTCTTCCATTGTTTTTCTCGAAAGGTGGACAAAAACGGTTGAACATGCATTGCATCAGCAAGACACATACGGTTAAAAGTGGTAGATGCAATCGCAAAGTTATGATAAACAACAAATAGAGACGAATAAAAGGGCGAAGAAGCAGAAAACGGAGGATGTGTAATGTGGGCGACATATCGGATACCAAGCGCGCCTTCCGAGAAAATGGCTTGCATTTTTGGGGCGCATGGCAGGGAACGAAGATTGCCTGCCGATGAAGCGATCAGCGGATTGGATCATTCCTGAGCTTTACAATGGAAAAGAGCTTGACACAGGGGGGAAGTCGTGCTATTCTACAGCCATCATCGGAAGAAGCGGAACGCGCCGCCCGTTCGGGAACGCCTCAGAGATTGCCGCCTTGGCTGAAAGCGGCGAGCGGAACCGGGTGCGGACACCATCCGTCGACGATGCGCACGGCGCGCGATACAGTGCCTCCAAATGAGTGGGAGCAAGGCTTGCTTTGTTTCCAAGCAGGGTGGAACCACGAACGAGCTTTTCGTCCGTCCCCGCAATCACAATGCGTTGGGGCGGATTTTTCTGTCCCCTGAAAACTGAAAGGATGGAAACCAATGAAACTGAACATGCTGGGGAAAATTTACGATGTGGCCGACCACAGCTCTGTTGGCGATCTGCTCAAAAGCATGAACCCTGACGAGCTTAAGAAGTATTACGCGGTGCGCTTTGCGGACGGACACATGGCTGACCTTTTCGCGCCTGTGGAGGCGGATGCGGATGTGACGCCCGTGACCTTTGCGGATGAGGATGGCCGCAAGGTGTTTCGGCACAGCTGCTCCCACCTGTTGGCCATCGCGGTCAAAAACCTGTATCCCGAGGCGAAGCTTGCCATCGGGCCTGCGATTGAGAACGGCTTCTATTATGATTTTGATCTTCCCACCCCCTTCTCGCCGGATGATCTACCCAAGATCGAGAAGGAAATGGATCGTGTGGCGCGCAAATCGCTTCGTCCGCGCCGCTATACCCTGCCCCGCAGCGAGGCCATCGCGCTGATGAAAGACCGTGCGGAACCTTACAAGGTGCAACTGATTGAGGATTTGCCGGTAGGCGAAATTCTGAGCTTTTACGAGATGGGCGATTTTGTGGATCTGTGCGTCGGCCCGCATTTGCCCAACCTGAACTATCTGAAAGCCTTCAAGCTGACGCAGATTGCCGGTGCGTACTGGCGTGGCGACGAGCATAACAAGATGCTTTGCCGCATATACGGCACCTGCTTCCCCACCAAAGAGGAGTTGGAAGAGTACCTCAAGCAGATGGAGGAAGCCAAGAAACGCGACCATCGCAAGCTTGGCCGTGACCTTGATCTGTTTGACATCCGCGACGAAGGCCCGGGCTTTCCGTTTTTCTACCCCAAAGGCATGGTGTTGCGCAACATCCTGGAAAACTACTGGCGCGAAATCCATCGCAAAGCGGGCTATGAGGAAATCAAAACCCCCATTATGCTCAACCGTTCCCTGTGGGAGCGCAGCGGCCACTGGGGTCACTACAATAACAATATGTACACCACCAAGATTGACGATATCGATTTTGCCATCAAGCCGATGAACTGTCCCGGCGGCATACTGGTGTACGAGCGCAAGCTGTGGAGCTATCGCGACCTGCCCTGCCGCAGCGGCGAACTGGGTTTGGTGCACCGCCATGAAAAAAGCGGCGCGCTGCACGGTTTGATGCGCGTGCGCTGCTTTACGCAGGACGATGCCCACATCTTCATGACCCCCGAACAGATCAGGGAAGAGATCAAAGGGGTCTATAACCTTATTGACAGGGTATATACGCAGTTTGGCTTCCCCTATACGGTGGAGCTGTCTACCCGCCCCGAAGATTCCATCGGCACCGACGAGATGTGGCAGCTGGCGACGGAAGGCTTGCAGGGCGCGCTGGATGAACTGGGCGTGAAGTACACCATCAACGAGGGTGACGGCGCGTTCTACGGCCCCAAGATCGACTTCCACCTGCGCGACTGCATCGGGCGCACGTGGCAGTGCGGCACCATCCAATTGGATATGAACCTGCCGGAGCGCTTTAACCTCGAATACACGGGCTCGGACGGCGAAAAACATCGCCCCGTGATGATCCACCGTGTGGTGTTTGGCTCCATGGAGCGGTTCATCGGCATCCTGACCGAGCAGTATGGCGGCGCGTTCCCGACCTGGCTTGCACCTGTGCAGGTGAAGATCATGACCATCACCGACCGCAGCGACGACTCCGCCAAGGAACTACGCGATCTGTTGCTGGACAGCGACCTGCGCCCCGAACTTGATCTGCGTAACGAGAAGATCGGCTTTAAGGTGCGCGAAGCCCAGATGATGAAAATCCCCTACATGTTCGTGCTAGGTGACCGCGAAGCCGCCGAGAAGACCGTGACCATTCGCAACCGCAAGGGCGACAATGTGGGGACCTTCCCGTTTGCCGAGGCTGTTGCCATGATCAAAAAGCTGAACGACGATAAAACGCTGGACTGAGGGTTCTGACGTAACAGACATCCAATAACAGTCAAAGTGGGTCAAGGGATAAAATCCCTTGTCAGAATTCCAAAGGATGAAATCCTTGGGTGGGTTTGGGCAAAGCCCAACGCCTTACGCCGCAGCGCTTTGCTAAAAGCGAGCGAACAGCCCGAAGGGCTATGAGGCGAGTGGCAACGGCGTATTGCAAAGATTTTGGACAGGCTGAGCCCTTCTGCGCTTTGCAGAAGGGCTCAGATTGTCAAAAAAGTGGGTCAAGGGATAAAATCCCTTGTCAGAATTCCAAAGGATGAAATCCTTTGGTGGGTTTGGGCAAAGCCCAACGCCTTACGCCGCAGCGTTTTGCTAAAAGCGAGCGAACAGCCCGAAGGGCTATGAGGCGAGTGGCAACGGCGTATTGCAAAGATTTTGGACAGGCTGAGCCCTTCTGCGCTTTGCAGAAGGGCTTTTGCCTATCGGGTGACTGATGCGGAGAACGCTTAAAAAAATTCGGGGGACGACTGAAACATACGATGGGGCATCTTGTTGCGTCATCAAGTACTGTAAATTTTTTTCGAAAAATTCTGTCAGGAAATGCTGTTTCCTGATACCGATGGCTTATCATATAGGTGTTGGTATTACAACGCTAACAGATGGCGATCATAATGAAGGATATCTTGCAAAGATGCTTGCTCATTCTGCTCAGTCGATGAATATTGCGATAGCGGAGATTTTGGTTGGATCAGGCAAGAACACACAGCTTGTGATGACGATCGAACAACCCTTGTAGAAGAACAGTCTTTACCTGAAAACAGGGTTGTGGTAAAATAACCTTCCGATCGAGCAGTGCCTTATTCCGTCATGATAAGCTAAGTACGCTTGCGGTTCTGGCTATTTGCATCCGATCCACTCTCAAGAACAGGAGCGCCTCATGTCAACCATACTTCAACTGCTCCCCGCTACCTCTGCCGATTATCCGGTGCTGGCTGCTGTGGTACAGGATGCCTTTGAGGAGGACAAGCTTGCTTACGGCCGCGGGCCGGGGCTGTATGAAAACCCTGAAGGGTTGCTGCCAATGTTGGAGCGTGGCAGTGCCGATGTGCTAAAGCTGGTGGCAGAGGAAGAGACCATCGGCATGGTGATCACCGTGGCGAAAACGCCGAATGCCCGTTGGTTGGGCTGCCTGTGCCTGCTGCCTGCGTGGCAGGGCAGGGGCTACGGCAGGCAGGCGTTGCAAATGGTGGAGGAAGCCTATCCCAACGTATACCAGTGGGGGCTGGATACGCCGACGCTCAAGCAGCGCAACCGACGTTTCTATGAGTGCGCGGGGTATCGGGTGGTTGGCGAAAGTGAAGCCTGGGAAGGCTTCAAGCTGCTTGTGTTCGAAAAAAGACTGTGAAACCTGGGGCTCTGGAAAACGATGGGCAAAGGGAATCGTAGCATCGTGGGCACAGATACGCTGATCTGGCGGTTGCTTTTTTGTTATAAAAAGATGGAAATCTATCAGCCTGTGCCCGATAATTGTCGTTGTGTAGCAGGATTCCTGATGCCGGGGTTGCAGCGTGCCAAGTAGCAGTAGGGTTAACTTGCTCAATGAACGAAGGTACATCAATAGGCTCAAACGGATTGCTGAAAACCGAAAAAAAACATCGCAGCCTGTCCATGCCGGAAGCGAGGGTTACCAATCTGAAAAGCCCCGTTGCCGAAAGCTCGACAGCGGGACTTTATGAATTATTTTCAATGCTTTAATCGAAAATGCCTTACGCTGGCCGGCGAAACCTTTTTGATGGCTTTTACGCGGTACATTGCCTGGTCGGCGGCTAACAGCATCGCATCCACGGTGTTGACATGCTTGGGCTCATAATGCGCAACACCGATACTCAGCGACAGGTGGAAGGGTTCTTCGCTGGACAGGTTATACGCGTCGATGCATGCGTTGATCTCCTGGGTAAGAGCGTCCGGCTCCAGTTTATCCTGATCGCGGCCGATGATGATGAATTCATCACCGCCGAGCCGAGCCAGAAAACAATCACGGTTGGAACAGACGGATTTCAGGATATCCGCAATAGCGACCAGCGCCCGGTCGCCGACGACATGGCCAAAACGGTCGTTAATCCCTTTGAAGTGATCCGCATCAATCATCATCAGGAATGTGGATTCGTCCGCTTCGGCGGAGTTGATGATTAAATCCAGATATCGGTTGAGTTTGCGGCGGTTGTTCAAACCCGTGAGCACATCGGTGGAGATTTGGCGACTTAAAACGTTTATGTAGATCAGAATCAGCGAATACGCCGTACAGATCCAGATGACGGAGATACCAAAGAATATCCACTGTAGCACCCCGCCGATGATAGGCGGAATGATGAAAAGTGCCATGAAGCGCAATTCCCGCTTTTCGAGCGCGGATTCGGTATGGGATGCTTTGCGCAGCAACAGCATCATCGACCACAACCCATAGAAGTACATCACCACCATGTAGGCGAGAAACCAAGCTTCACGGTGGTATACGTTCATGCTGTCGATGCTGAATACCAGAGGGGTAAACAGGTTGGCGATCAGCAGCAGTGCGTTGAGCGTGATCGGGACGATATAGAACACGGCGCGCTTTCGGAGCCCCCGTTCGTCTACATGGACGCGCAGATCGCAAAACATCGCCCACAGACAGGTAATCATGGGGGCTACGCAATATCCGATAGTATAAACGACGACCTGCAAAACGTAGGAACCCGGGATGCTGGAACCGTCCAGTAGCCATTGGCCCGCATCCATTACCTGCTCCACAATGGCCGCGATCAGGATGCCGTTAAACAACTTGTCATCCAATGAAAAGCTGCCGGTGCGCCGCTGGTTGATTAAAAACAGGATAAGAATCATGCATCCAAAGATATCAAGCTCCGTGTAAGCGATCAGATTCATACAGCCATCACCTGATTTCTTATTGAATTACGATTCTTTTCAGCGGGAGAACTTTTACATATATTTTGAGCTCACGATAAGGCGCTGCCTGTGCAATAGAATTTCGTGCGCATACAGTTGCATCCAAAACCACCGCTTATCCAAAAAGCGGCGTTCATCTTAACAAGTAGCAATTGTGTATCAAGCGTTGATCGACATGATCATACCAAAATAAGGAAGGAAGAGCAAGCCCCAGTTTTCATAAAATAGTAAAACAGAGAATATTTTCTCCGAAATAGATGAAAATTTCCGATACAGGAGAAAAGGTGAAAAAAATAAGGCGCTTCGTAGATCGAAGCACCCAGGCTGTTAAAATAATCTCTGCAAACCGCTGTTGCCACTTGCTTCATAGCCCTTTGGGCTGTTCGCTCGCTTTTAGCAAAATGCTGCGACGAAAGGCGTTTGGCTTTGTCCAAAGCCATCCAATGATTTCATCCTTTGCAGCCCAGACAAGGGATGAAATCCTTGACCCACTTTTTGGACTGTCTGGGCGCTTCGTAGTTCGAGACACCTAAGTCAATGGTGATGGGGAAGGTCTAAACCATTTCATCCGTAGTTCAAGGTGTTAAAACCGAAAAAAGCCATCCCTATCCAGTTTTGTGAGTGCATCCGTGCAGGGGCGCAACACCGCCGGATTCAAGGTCAGGGTTAGCGTGCGTCTGCCAAAACACAGCTTCACACATGCCTCCGTGGGTGAAATTGCTTCAAAGTGCACTTGATGAAAACCCTGTGACAGTATTTTTTTACGAAACGCTATGGCTTCTTTGGCAAAGCGAAGCATATCCTCGGCTTGTGCGCTCTGTTGCCAGCGCATTGCGCCTCGGTTGGCGGGGTCGGAGCCGCCGGTCAGGGCAATTTCATCGCCATAATACAGGGATACTTCCCCCGGAAGCAGCAATAGCAGCAGCAGCGCGGCTTTTACCGCGTCGGTTGAGCCGCCTGCCTCGTACAGGGGGCGGGGCAGATCGTGATTGCCGATAAAGTACATTTGCGAGGGATATTGCGCAGGGGGTAACTGGGCAGCCAGCGTGTTCATC
>Ga0302297_1000020_pt1 | contig 41395 bp, 31 predicted proteins | sample III_Fen_N3_2_FD_202094 | JGI IMG/M metagenome (GOLD analysis project Ga0302297, IMG submission 202094) | Peat permafrost microbial communities from Stordalen Mire near Abisko, Sweden - III_Fen_N3_2 | ecosystem: Environmental > Terrestrial > Soil > Wetlands > Permafrost | place: Sweden: Abisko...
TTTGGCTTACGAGGGGCTGAACAATGCCTCCGTTTACCCGAACGACTTGCTCATCATCCTGAACGACAACCACATGTCCATTGACCGCAATGTGGGCGGCATGAGCGAATACTTGGTCAAAATGACCACATCGAAGCGTTACAACAACATTCGCTGGAAAACCTATCTGTTGCTCAAGAAAATCGGTTTGATCAACGACCAGCGGAAAGGCCGCATCCTACGTTTCACCAACAGCCTGAAAGCGATGCTCACCGATCAGCAAAACTTTTTCGAGGGTCTGAACATCCGCTATTTCGGTCCGGTTGACGGGCACGATGTGGAAGGCCTCATCAAAGTGCTGCGGGACATCAAGGACATGAAAGGTCCTAAAATACTGCACGTTTGCACCGTTAAAGGCAAAGGCTTCGAACCGGCTGAACGCGACGCTACCGAGTGGCACGCCCCTGGTCTGTTCAATCCGATCACCGGCAAGCGGGCAGCCAAAAAAGAAGAAAACATGCCGCTGTTGTTTCAGGACGTGTTCGGCCATACCCTGGTGGAACTTGCTGAGAAAAATCCGAAGATTGCCGGCATCACGCCTGCCATGCCCACGGGTTGCAGCATGAACATCATGATGGAGCATTTCCCGGAACGCACGTTCGACGTCGGCATCGCTGAAGGCCATGCCGTCACGTTTTCAGCAGGGATGGCTAAAGAAGGTATGATTCCGTTCTGCAACATCTATTCCTCGTTCGCACAGCGGGCTTACGACAACATCATTCACGATGCGGCTTTGCAGAAACTGCCTGTCGTCTTGTGCCTGGATCGTGCCGGTCTGGTAGGCGAAGATGGCCCCACACACCACGGCGCTTTCGATTTGGCGTACCTGCGCTGCATTCCCAACATCATCATCAGCGCGCCCATCGACGAACATGAATTGCGCAATCTGATGTACACCGCTCAGAAACTGGAAATCGGGCCGTTCGTGATTCGCTATCCGCGCGGTTTGGGTTACCTTCCGGACTGGAAAAATGAAATGAAAGAAATGACGGTTGGTCAAGGTGAATGCCTGCACGAAGGGACTGAACTGGCCATTTTGAGCGTCGGACCCATTGGCAAGAAAGCCATTGAAGTGGTCAAAACCTTGAAGGCTGAAAACGTTTCCGTTGCACTTTACAACATGCGATTCGTCAAACCCTTGGATGAAAAGCTGTTGCACGAGGTCGGCAAAAAGTTCAGCAAGGTGGTCACCCTCGAAAACGGGGTGGTTCACGGCGGATTCGGCAGTGCCGTCCTGGAGTTCTTCAGTGAAAACAGCTACACGCCTGCGGTTGTGCGCATCGGTTTGCCGGATCAGTTCGTGGAACACGGTTCTGTCAACGAACTGCACCAACTTTGCGGATTGGATAAAAAAGGCATTGAGAAAACCGTTCGGGAATTGCTTTCCAAATAATCTATTGTTCTACTATTTTTCCGTTGATCATCAGGCTGTTGAAGTGCACTTCCTCGGCTCCTGAAACTTTGTTGCCGTCTTTCACGCCGTTGAACACGCAATTGGAAACGTTGATGTCGTACACTCGGTCGTTGGAAGGGAGGCCGTCGATAAAAATGCCGTAGCGACTTTTCTCAGACTGGATGTTATCCAGATAGATGTGACGCACCATCGGGGGAAAATCGCGCTGACAATCTTCGTCGTTTTCGTACAACAAGCTGATTCTTAGAATAGCTTCATTGCATTGGCCAACTTTGATGTTGCGCACATATACATTTTCGATGATGCCGCCCCGGCAATTGTTGGTTTTAATACGGATGACGCGGTCCAGATTCGGGCTGTCCATGATGCAGTCCTCCACATACAGATTCTTGTAACCACCGGTAATTTCACTGCCGATGACCACGCCGCCGTGGCCGTTTTTCATCTCGCAATGACGCACGATGATGTTTTCACTAGGCACCGACCATTTGCGGCCGTCGTTGTTTCGGCCGGACTTGATGGCGATGCAATCGTCGCCGGTGTTGAAGAAGCAGTTCTGAATCAGGATGTTCCGACAGGACTCGGGATCGCATCCGTCGCCATTGGGACCGTCGTTGATCATGCTGACACCGTCCACTACGATATTTTGGGACAATAAGGGATGGATGACCCAGAAGGGCGAGTTCAGCAGGGAAACACCTTGTATAAGGACTTTGTTGCATTGGTAGATGTTGATGAGCTGGGGACGAAGCGCGTCTTCGGGCCCCATGATGCGTTCCTCCATGGGCAACTTGTCTTCGTTGGCCTGCATCAGGCGCGGGCGGCCGATGATGCTTTGGCTGGGTTTTCCGTTCCGCCATCCGAATCGGGTAGATCCACACATGCTCCACCAAGTTTCATTGCTGCCTTGACCATCGATGTGTCCTTTACCGGTAATGGCGATGTTGGTTTCGCCATAGGCGTAGATGAGCGGATGATAATTGTAGCAATCGTTTCCCTCCCAGCGAGTTAGGACGGGAGGCAAGTACAAATCCTTATCGGTGGAGAATTTCAGGACGGCGCCTTCCTCCAAGTAGAGGTTCACATTGCTTTTCAAGGTAAGCGGGCCGGTGTAGAAGGTTCCCGCTGGTATGACTACACGGCCACCACCCTTCTGGGTACATTCCAAAATAGCCTTGTTGATGGCTCCGTGATTCAGTACGGTGGAATCGTTGGCCACCGCTCCGTACGACAAAATATTGAAATCAACTTTGGGAAATTTGGTCCGCAAGATGTTTTTTTCCAGTTTGGCGGCTTCTTTCCAGGCTGCTTTCTGGTCTTGGGCTTGAACTTGGGCGGCAAAAAGAATTGCGCAAGCAAAGACAAGGAGGAAATATCGTTTCATGGTCGTTTGGTTTTTCTGACGCAAAAATAGGAAAAACCTAAACATGCCATCCCTTCGAATGAAAAGACGGCAATTTAGACACTAGATTCGACAAATATTCGCAGCAGGCACCTTTACTTGGCAGCAGGTACCTCGATGATGCGCCGTTCGAACAGCAATTGACCTTTTGCACCCACGCCGTTCAGTTCCAGCACATATTTTTTAATGCCTGAAGCCGGGGTGAAACGGATCTGCGCTTTTCCGCTGTCATCGCTGGCCAAATAGGGTTTCCAAAGATTCGCCCGAGACATGTTGGGGAACTGGCTCAACCAAATATCCTTGGTGCCCGACATGAGCAATCGGCGTACGTCGTCGCTGATTTTGGGGGCATCGTTTTGGAAGCGTTTCTTTGTGGACTGTGGCTTCACGTCAATGGCACGCTTGGTCCATACGGCGACGACACCGCCGATGGCCATTTGCTGGTCGTTGGAAATCTTACTTGAATCGGGAGAGAACTTGAACACCCCCATGTTTCCGGGGTCTTTCAATACGTCCACCGATTCGATTTCAGTCGTTGAAAGGGCGGCGATGGCGTCCCAAGTGCAATTGAAACCGTCCAACATGTAGGAGACAGAACCGTTTCGAATGGTCAGAAAACCCTTTTCATAATCCCAGGCGACACCGGGCAGATTCACCAGGTAATCTTGGATGGTCGAACCGCCGCTAACTAATTCTTCCCCTTTAACACTATGATTCACATAGGGATAGGGCTTTATGACTTTGTTGAGTTGTTCCGGATAAATGTTGACTTCGTTCAGGTCCACTTGGCGGTATTTGGCGCGCAAGGCCTTTTCTTCGGCCGAAAGCGGTCTGTAAATACCAGTGGAGTCGCGCATGAAGGAGGCTTCGGGCTTTTCGCCTATGTCCCAAGAAGACTCGAAGTCGCCATCGATGGCGCGCTGGATATCGAACTTGGGCCATCTGGAGGCCATGAGCCAAGCATCCAGCGCCAGGCGGTCGGTGGTGGTGGTTCCCTCAAAGCAGGTGCCTGCGATGGAGAGGTTTTGGCTCAGGTCCGTGTTCAGCAGAAACTCGGAACCGATGTTCTTGGGATCACTCTTGGTGCTATTGAACGTGTCCGGATACAGTGTGGCGGAGAATTCAGCCGATATGGGTTTTCCGTCGGCATCGGTGAGCAAGAGGTCCAACTTGACTTCCTTCTTTTTGGAGGTGCTGTCTTTCTGAATGCTGCAAGTGGTATGAATTTGGTCGTCGTTTCGGATAAAGATTTGACGCTGGCTCAAGACCCTGTCGTTTTCGTCCAGCAATACGACCTCGTGCACTCCGGAGGCCAGTTCAGCCTTGCCGATGTACAGGAAATCGTGTTCGGGCGTCAGTTCGAACGTCAATTCGGGTACGCCCCGAAGCAAGAGCAACACCTTCAGGGAATGACTCAACTTGTCGGCGCCAGCCTGTTGGGCGTTGACGTAGTAGGTATCCTGCATGTCCACTACTTTCAGGCTGTAACCGGATGGGGAAACGGGCGGGATTTCCACGTATTGGGGTTCGCTACCGGCAACGTTGATGAGCGCGTAGTATTTCTTGCTGGCTTCAGCAGACAGGTTGAAGAACCCGATACCGGGCTGCAACGTGCGGATGTCGGTCAAAACGGTGCCGTTGCTTTCATGGACGGTGCCCTTGACTTCCATTGGATTGCCGAACGCATTCCGGACGGTGAAGGCGACCTGGCAGACATGCTTGTCCACCAACTTTCCGCCCTCGGGGTAAAAATGTACGGTGTAGGGGGTCGGATTGCCTTGAACGGGCGGCACGTATTTTCTAACTTTATTCTTGACGGGAAACGTTTTGGAAAAATAAGAATTGCTTCGTTTGCCTTGCATTTGTTCGGAATAGGCCGTGATTCGGTACGTACCCTCGGGCATTTCTTCAGGCAGGACGACGAAGGAAGAATATAGGCGTTTGTCCATGGGCAACAGCGTGAATCGTTCCACCAGCTTGCTGTCTGGCCCATAAAGGTTTACGAAGATGCCCCGGCTCATGGCGGAGGGCAGATGAAAGGCCTCGGAAACGGTATGTGCCCGGAACCAGATGGTGTCGCCGGCTTCGTATTGCGGGCGGTCCATTTGCAAAAAGAGTTTTTCCTGCGGATAATCCAGAATTTGGTGACGCAGGTTGGTGACGGCTTCGTCCTTGGTCTGCGCGTGAGCGGTCAGAACCAATGTCATCAACAAGACCAGTAAGGATGTACGTTTCATAGGTTTGTTTTTTTATTCCATCAATTCAATGGCAATGGCAGGTTCGATGTTTTCAGCAACTTCGCTGCCGTCAGGCTGAAGCACCCAACTCACGCCCCTGCTCCACTGTTTGCTCCTGCCGTTTCGGTACCAGCCACTGTTGCCTACGTTGAACAAGGCCAGTTTGAAGAGTCGGTCACCTCCGCTGATGAGCGGCGGCAACAATTCCAAAAACACGAACACACCGTTCTTGGAGAAGGGCACTTCGTATTTTCGCAAGTCAATTTTACACACCCCAAACATGGAGCGTTCTGCAAAATCCCGGTTCGTATAGCTGGTGGAGTTGGTCCGTTCATCGTACCGACCCGGGTCATAATATTGGTAATCCACATCGGAAACGGTGAGGATGACACGTTGCTTCAGTAAATCAGAATCGGTCGGCATGCCATTGAGTCCGGCTTCCACGATGCGTAGCCGAAAGCGCCAGTGTTGATCTCCACGCCAGGCGGAGAGGTTTTTGGTCTTGATGCTTTCCTCCAACACTTCCACTGAGCTGATCCATGGAAACTTACCGTTGGGTTCTCCCGGGAAAAAGCGCCCGATCATGTCGGTCTGTCGTTCGCCCAGATTTGGAATCCGCTCGCGCTCACCGTATTCTTTGATGCGGAAGGCGTTGACCATTTTTTTCAGCGGTTTCCGCCTCGAGGTGGTCACTTCCTTCAGCGCATAATTCATGGGGCTGAGTTGTAGAGTGGCATTCCTCAGTTCACCGGCAACCCTTCCGATGGGGAAAAAGCCCATGCAGGAAATCAGGACGGAATCGGTGGGTTGTAGGTTTAAAGCCGGTGTTTTGAAATAGCCGTTCACATCGGTGGTGAAGGTTTGGCCAGTGGCTTTGAGTTTCAACGTCACACTAGAAAGCCCCTCACCCATTTCCGCCTCGATGATTTTTCCACTCAAGACGAACTGTTCCGCTCGGACATTTACACCAAGCAAACATGCTACTATCGTCAGTATGAACAGTCTAGTACTCATTTCCACCCTTTCTCGCTCAAAATTAACTAAAAAAACCGCTCACTTCACCTATTTCCTCGGCAAACGCCCCAATTTAATCTTTTATAAGAAAAGAGCCCGAACCTTTCGGTCCGAGCTCCTATTCTTTTAAGCTTAACGTGTTGCTGCTAAAATTGATGAATATGGTGATGCAGTAATGCGTCGCCAGATTTATCAATTTTTACATCATGCCGCCCATGCCACCCATGCCACCCGGCATAGATGGGGCAGGATTTTCTTCTTTTTTATCTGCGATGACACATTCCGTCGTCAGGAACATGCCAGCTATCGAAGCCGCATTTTCCAGTGCCACACGCGTCACTTTTGCTGGGTCAATAACACCAGTCGCATAGAAGTTTTCGTACGTGTCAGTTTGTGCATTGTAGCCGAAATCGTCCTTGCCTTCCATCACTTTCTGCACCACGACGGCACCTTCCTTGCCAGCATTGTAAACAATCTGACGGAGCGGTTCTTCAATGGCACGACGGACAATCTTGATACCCAAATCTTCTTCTTCGTTCAGCCCTTTCAGGTTGTCCAAAGCGCTCAAGGCACGGATGTAAGCCACACCGCCGCCGGGGACAGTACCTTCCTCGATCGCTGCGCGCGTAGCACTCAAAGCATCATCCACACGGTCTTTCTTTTCTTTCATTTCCATTTCGGAAGGAGCGCCGATGTAAAGTACGGCAACACCGCCGGCCAATTTGGCCAAACGTTCCTGCAATTTTTCACGATCGTAATCGGAAGTCGTCTTGGCAATCTGAGCCTTGATTTGAGTCACGCGGTCGGCGATGGCTTCTTTGGAACCCTTACCGTTGACAATGGTTGAATTGTCTTTGGAAATGGTTACTTTCTCGGCTGAACCCAACATCTCGAGGGTTGCGGTTTCAAGCTGCAAACCTTGTTCTTCAGAAATAACGGTACCACCGGTGAGGATGGCGATGTCCTGCAACATTTCCTTGCGACGGTCACCAAAACCCGGAGCCTTTACGGCACAGATTTTCAAACCGGCACGCAAACGATTCACGACCAAGGTGGTCAATGCTTCACCGTCGAGATCTTCGGCGATGATGAGCAACGGACGGCTGGTTTGAACGGCAGCTTCCAAAATAGGCAGCATTTCCTTGAGCGAGGATATTTTTTTGTCGTGGATGAGAACGTATGGGTTTTCCATTTCCACTTCCATCTTTTCGGCATTGGTCACAAAATAGGCGGAGAGGTAACCACGGTCGAACTGCATGCCTTCCACCACTTCAATGTGGGTGTCGGTGCCTTTGGCTTCTTCGATGGTGATAACGCCTTCCTTGGTCACTTTTTTCATGGCCTCAGCAATGAGTGCGCCGATTTCGGCATCGTTGTTGGCAGAGATGCGGGCAACTTGCTCAATCTTGTCTAAGTTGTCACCAACTTCTTGTGCTTGAGCCTTGATGTGTGCAACGACAGCCGTAACCGCCTTGTCGATGCCACGCTTCAAATCCATGGGATTGGAACCGGCGGTCACATTCTTCAACCCTTCACGGATGATGCTCTGTGCCAGAACGGTAGCGGTGGTGGTACCGTCGCCGGCATCGTCACCTGTTTTGGAAGCGACTTCCTTGACGAGCTGAGCGCCCATGTTTTCGAAGGCGTTTTCCAGTTCCATTTCTTTGGCAACGGTCACGCCGTCTTTCGTAATGTGGGGTGCGCCGAATTTCTTTTCGATGATGACGTTGCGGCCTTTGGGACCCAAGGTCACTTTAACGGCGTCAGCCAGTTGGTCCACGCCACTTTTCAGCAGGTCGCGGGCTTCCATATTAAATTTGATTTCTTTTGCCATGATTGTATGTCTTTTTAAAATTTAGCCAAAATATCCGATTGACGCATGATGAGCAGTTTTTCGCCATCCACTTCGATTTCAGTGCCGGCATATTTGCCGTAAAGAACAACATCGCCCACAATTAATTGCATGGTTTCGTCTTTGGTACCGGGTCCGACGGCGATCACTTCGCCTTTGAGGGGTTTTTCCTTGGCAGAATCCGGAATGATGATGCCGCTTGCTGTTTTTTGTTCCGCTGTTGCCGCCTTCACAAGGACGCGGTCGGAAAGAGGTTGTAATGCCATAGTTTTACTATTTTTTTGGTTGAAATTGAATTTTTGTACAAAAACGCGACCAGTTTGACCCGGCCCCAAGAGATAATCGAAAACCGTGCCAAACAGAAAGTGGATTATTTTCGAAAAAGGAACTGACAAAATTAGCCAAAAATTCCCTAAAGCGGTTCCAAAAACTGACAAAAGGATCGTTTACCGCACCACCACTTTCTGCTTCAGTTCAGTTTTTGAATTCGAACGGGCATGGACCAGGTAAACACCTTTGGGTAATGGCGCGTTGAAGGTTGTCGTTCCGTTCAGTCGTTGATGTTCCAGTATTTTACCCGATAAATCCCAAACATAGACTTCAGCCAAGTCCAGACCTTGAATCCAGAGTCCGTTTTGGCTGTCCGAAAATGCTTTCAGTTCTGAACCGATTGTTTGTGAACCCACGATGGCGGCCAAATCGAATCCGTTGGAGGGGATGGTGGTCAGATTCATGCCGGTGAGGACGGGCGCATCCAAATAGACGGGATAACTGGCGGTTGGCAATGTTTCAGGTACTTGGAGGGGCAGCAAGGCCAGAACACCGGTGTCTCCCTTGAACGCCGCATCGGGACGAAGGGCGTATGCCAGCAGGCGGTACTTGTTCGCACCCGTTTGACAGACTTGAATCAAATGGCCGTTTTGACGGAAGGTCTTACCCGAAACATAACTGGTGTTTATGGACACTCCTGCAGGCAAGCTGATGTCCACTTGGCAGGCCTGTACCGGGGTGCTGTTGTCCAGGCAAAGTTCCAGGCAATTTTTATCTGTGGAGTTTTGGCGCAAATACAAATTGTTGCCGTTCACGGCCGTAAGCCGGTCGTATAAAACCAAGGCTCGCTCGGAGGGATCATTGGAGGCCGAACGCAACGTGCTGCCCGAAGCATTGATGATGACCACCATTCGAGTGATGTCCGCCACATTCAGAAAGCCGTTGTTGTCCAAGTCGGCTGCCGAAACGCTGAATCCGACAGGGTTGCGGCCATTTATATAGGCCACCAAATTGACGATGTCCGTCACATTCACCACCTTGTCGCCGTTCACATCCCCGTTGACGGATGCTGGCACCGTCGTCAAGCTGCCGTTGGTCACTGTCACGGTGCACATGCTGGTTGTCGTATCCACCAATACTGCTTGCTTGAGTTGTACGGAATAAACCTTGACCGAATCCGGAGACTTTCCGAATAGTTGGAGCACAATGCCGCTGCTTCCTTTGATTTGCTCGCGCGAAGTCATGGAATACGCCATGAATTTGTATTGCGAGGCAGCCGTCCGAGCGATGGACAGCAGATGATTGCCTTTTCGGGCGGCAGCCAGACAGGACCGAACCGTATCCAACACAAATCCGTTAGGAAAAACCACATCCATTTCGAACGCGATGACATTCACAGGATTCGTGAGGCAAACGTCCAGTTCGACCGTTTCGCCTGTATTGCAGGTAGCTGCAGGCATGTAAAAAGAGCTGCTTGTAATCACTTTGTCCGGCGTCCAATTCTTTAGCAACGCCGTTTGGATGTTGCAATTGGCTGAACCCGGATTGTTGAGCACGTACAAATTCTTACTGGCTGAAACCGCCGTCAAGGTGGGAAGCCGTGCCAGCAGCGTATCCAGTTCAGCCACTTGGATGCTGCAATTCAGGCAGGAAATGTAACCGATACTGCCTGTCGGACAGATTTTTAGGGAAGTCAGCGCATTGGTATGGCAGGTCAGTTTTTTTAGTGACGGAACGGCAGAGGCGTCCAATGAAACCAGTTTGTTGTCCGAACAGGTCAATGTTTGGAGCTTGGTGCATTTGGTTACATTCAGGATGGTCAGGGCATTACTGCCGCAATAGAGCGACACCAATTCCGTGTTTTTGGAAACATCGAGTGCGGCCAATTGATTGCTGGTGCAACTCAAATAGGTCAAGGCTGGCGATTTGGTTGGATCGAGCGTGAGCAACCGCCGGGAATCAGCCTTAAAATAAGCGATGCCCGCGCCCGTCGCTCGGCAGTTGAAATTGGAGACGCTCGCGTACACGTGGGTCAAAACGGTGCCGGACAAGGAATCGGAGAGGGTTTGAACCGCCCCGTCCCCCCAACTAAGCGTCAGCGGGCCCGTGAATTCGAGCGTGCAGGTTTTGGTCATCGTGCTGACAGTGGTCGAAACCTCCCAGCTCCAAGATAGGGTATCGGTGGTGAGCGTCTGTGCGGACGCCCTGCCGAATGTGGTGCAAACAGCCTGCAACAACAGCATGCCGGTCATTAAGAGTAGATGTCTTGTTTTCATTAATTAAGAATTTAGTATTAATATATTCGCAAAGATATAATATTAATTAATTCTTAATTCAATGAATTGATACTATTTTTACAATTAATTTTCAGTAAGGTCAAGGCACACAAATGGAGCACCTTTTCAACTGATAGTACATTCAATATATTCTTAGTTCCGCTCCATCTTCTTGACCACATCCCTAAGCAACACATCCTCCATCTGCTTGGTCATCCGATCCTCCGCTTGCTTGCGAAATTTGTCGGGAGTGGAAGCTTCGTACATTTTCCAATGCATGGTGGAACTCACGGCACCGGAGTCTACAACTACTCGGATGCCTTTTGAATCGCTTACCGGATACGTCAGCCGATAGGTTGCATCCTCGTTGATGGACGTTTTATAATACACGCCCAAACAGACAAATTTAGAACTGCTATTCGTGGACGAAACGTATATGTGGATGGCTTTCGTCGAATCGGGCATCGGCGGACAACTGTCCAGCGAATGCATGGTCAATCCGACGATGTGGTTCAAAGCCAGTGAATGCCCAAAGCATTTCGGTTTCTGGTAGTGAAAGACCACGGGATAGTTGAAATTAGCCAGTTCCGTCGAGTCAATGAGTGTGGAAGGTTTGAAGTCTTTTTTGCACACGGCTTCTTCCATGGTATCGTTCCATTTGTTTTGCCAGTTGGAGGTGCGGAAAACGCAGCTTTTACCTAGGAGCAGCACCACCAACACGACCAGCACCAGAATGGCGATCGAGGTATTTCGCTTATTCATGGCTTAGATCCAAAATCCCCCGAAATAGGGCAACAAATGCAATGCTGAAAAGATGCACAAGCCCAAACCTATAAACCACACGATGAATCCGACCCAGATTTCCCAGGCGGCAGTGGGTTTCATGTGTAGGGTTCGGCCAAACAGCAGTCTAAAAATGGCGATGAACGGAATACCGATGGCTAGAATCAGGCCGAACGTCATCCATGTTGCGGCAGAAGGATTCACCAACGCTTGTTGCAAGGGTAGAAAATCATGCGGCCAAGCGCCTTGGACGAAATGTAGGTTTCCGGTCCACAGCACCAACAGGGCGAAAATCAAACCGATCAGGGCTATGAACGCTGCCAAACCCACGGCGCCACCTATAAAGGCGAAAAAGACTTTTACCACCACGCGGACGAATTCCACGAAACCGTTTCCGGCGTTGCGAACGTTGTCGTGAAAGTGGTTGGAACGGACATAACCATCGACACGGTCTTTCACTTTGCCCGCTTCCTCGCGAACCTTTTTCTCAATATTGTCGATGGTCACATCCTCCCCCACCATTTCCAGGCGTTGGGCAGCCGTGCGGGCTTCGGGGATGATGATCCAACATAGGAAATAGAACAGGAAGCCGGTTCCGTAGAACAGGATGAGGCATACCCAAATGAGGCGGATCAACACCACGCTGACGTTCAGGTAGGCAGCCAGTCCGGCGCAGACACCACCAAGGCGGGCGTTTTCACCGTCACGGTAAAGTTTACGTTGGCTGTAATTGGCTTTCTCCTCGTACCATTTTTCGGATTTCGGAGCAGCTTTTTGCGGTTCGGCTTCCTCGGAAGCTTCTGCCTCCGCATTGTCAAACTGCTCGGGGCGACCCAAAATACCGATGACTTTTTGAACATCGCCGGCGGTGATGACTTCGCGGCGGCCCTGCATCCATTGACCAAAGAGTTCGCTGATGCGTTGCTCGATGTCGATTAGGACTTCTCCCGAGGAAGCGTCGTTGCCCAAATGGCTTTTGACCTCCTGCAAATAATCCATCAATTCCTGATATGCGTCTTCGTCAATGTGGTAAACGGATCCGCCCAAATTCACACTTAAAGTTTTTTTCATTGGTTTAATTCTTTATAGACACACTAACTATTCGTTTAAATGATTGATGGAGGTCGAAAGCTCCTGCCAAGCTTCACCGAGGCTGTCCAGCAGGACGACGCCTTCGTCGGTGAGGGAATAGTACTTCCGGGGAGGTCCCTGGGTGGATTCCACCCATTCGTAAGAAAGTAGGCCGTCGTTCTTGAGACGGGTCAACAACGGATAAAGCGTGCCCTCGACCACGATGAGGTGGGCCGATTTCAGTCCTTCAATAATGTCTGAAGTGTAGGATGCCTTTTTCCGCAAAATCAGCAAGGTGCAGTATTCGAGGAAGCCCTTGCGCATTTGTGATTTTACATTTTCAATATCCATGTCGGTTGTTTTTATCGGTCGAACTGTATCGTCCTCGTCGGTGAGGACTACTAGATTCGTTGCAAATATATATCATTTTTTAGTACCTTGTATAACTTAGTACTACTTTTTTTAGTAGAACTATAAAATAATTTAGTTCTATATGAAAAAAGCCCGTAACAGGAGGGTTACGGGCTTTCCAAAATTTGAAAAAAATTTCAATTCACCATGATTTTTCGCTGAATTCCATTGCAACGGACCAAATACAACCCCTTTGGAAGGTATTCAAACGACTGGATATGACCAGTTGAGCGCAAAAATGCCACCCTTTTGCCAGAATAATCGAAGAGTTCCACCATCATGCCCTGCGAAGGTGCTTGCGCATAAATCGTAGAGCCATTTGCGTAAACACTCAGCCCACCTTCTGTTGCCGAAACGATCCCTGACAGCAGTGACACCGGCATTTCGGCGGATTCGCCACTCAATACGTTGCCAATTCGCGTTCTCAACGTGTAACTGTAATTCTTGCCACTCGACAATCCGGTCACTTCGTAGCTGTTGTCCGGTATCGAATCGATGGTGCGCACCAGGGTGGCCAGTCCATTGGTCACAGCGTAGAGCTGCAGACAATAGGTTTCAGCAAAGGAAGCATTGTTCCAATTGGCGGTAAAGGTAGTGGCTGAAATGGATGTCGCAGCCTGTGGGATGGGAGCCTTGAGGCTGTCCACCGGGATGGTTCGGCCGGAGAGGTTCACTTTGACACTGCCCAGGATGCCGCCGTCGTAGACCAGGACGGAACCCACATGGGTACCGATGGCAGTGGGCTTGTACGACATCGTCACTTGGACACCGGCATTTGCCTGCGCTTGCGTAACGAATTTCACAGCTGAAGCGAATTGCGTGTAGTTGTCCGTTGGTTCCACATAAACGGACATGGCGGAGTTAAGGTTGCTACCCTTCAAATACAAGGTTCTCGTTTTGGTCATACCTACCAGCGAGATTCCAAAATCAAGCCTCGTGTCGTTGGTCGGAGTCGCTAGAACAGGCGTGGTAGGGGTCGAAGCCAGCCCAAAGGTCATTGCCGTGGAATCTCCCCAAAGGTATTCGGCCAATTGCGGGTAATCGATGAACGGATTCCGATTGTTCTGAATCTTGAAAACCGCCTCGTTGCGGTTTATTTCCTTGGAACTCACGGGATCCTGGCGGTGCCACTTCATCAGCATGCTGGCCGCCCACGGTTTCAGCGTTGGATAAATATTTTGGTCCACCATGTACAAGTAGCTCCAGGTATAATTTTGGTAGCAGGTCACCATGTAAAAATAGGTCCTGGCGAAATCCCCCTTGTACTCGTCGGCGGGTTCAAACACTGTCGCGTTGGTGGAATAGCCCGGGAAAATATTGGCTCCCACTTTGGTCACTCCATTATTAAAGGAGGCCACGCCGACTTCGCCCAAGGGGTAATTATTTTTGGCCATGTTGGCATCCCCGTCCGAGGGAAACAGGTGGTTGATGTCTGTATAAGCCATGTTCACATCGCCTCCCCACCAACTTTTCGGGAACGAATGCTCCCTATTCATGCCTGAAGTCGCCCCGAAAGTTCGTACCGTTGACGAATACATGTCCCAAACCGTCCCGTCCGGTCGCACGTCCGTACTGGGGAAAAACGTCCACAAACTGTTGTATTCCTGAACCGTATGATTCAGCAACAAGGCTGAAAGCGCCGACTTGAGCGCCTGCGTCTTTTTGCCGGTGATGGAATTGTAATAGCCGTTTGGATTGGCAGCCCGGAGGGAAACCACTAACAACAAACCGAGACAAATACTGGAAAGATTTCTGAAACTCATAGTCCTAAATAAAGAGCGCCCCGAAATAATTCGAGGCGCCCGAAGATTCAATGTGAAAGGTTACAGAACAATCTTGGTGACGCGATTGTTCAAACGAACCAAATACAATTGGTTTTTACTCATGTTAAAGGTGTTGATGCCTTCGTGAGCGGTCGATTTCATCAAACGTTGACCCATCAAATTGTACACTTCGATGTTCTGACCATCTTTGGCATTCACGTTCAAGGTACCGGCTGAACCCCATACGGAGGCTCCCAGGGTGGTTTCAGTCAAGCCAGCAGGCAATACCGTCGCACCGGTGTAACCGATGTCCGAAAGGCTACGCGGATAAAACTGCAAAGTGCCGTTGAATTCCAACAACATACCGGCAAAATTCGTAGGAGCGGTCGGTATGACGGTGGTTGCCGTCATGTAATCCAAACCTGAGTAGTTGGTACGTAAAACAATGGAGTCGGTACCGTTTGCAAAATTGAAGTTAGACTTGGCTGTACCCCAGTATACGACAGGAGTCGTAGCCGGCAAATAAGTCAGATTTTCAAAATACACATACATGGATTCGTAACGTTCCTTCCAAGCCTTGGCCTGCGGCACAGTCAGTTTGACGGGAAGCAATTCCTTGCTGACCGTTGAAACGGTTGCGTCGTTGAACGGAATTAATTCCAGCTGCTTGCCATATTCAGCCAACGTACCAACCAAACCAGTCATGCCGTTACCAGCTACAAAAGTGTTTTTGATAGCACCTGCCAGGTCATATATCAAGATACCGCCGGTGGCGTCCTGCACCCACTTGCTGTTGCCGGATGACTGCACATTGGCCACTGTCACTTCACCAGTAAGTTCATACACGATGTTGATGTCCGGATTGGCAACATAAGCTTCACGAATGGCGCCCAAGTTGGCAACAGGCACGGTGACATAACCGTTGCCGGTAATCGTAGCAACCACGCTTGTGGCCAAACCGCCGCCTGATATCGTAACCGTTGCGGTATCGGGACCAGCAGTGAGGGGCTTATAGTCCACACTAATGGTGCTGCCGGAAAGCGCAATGGCTTTGGTAACGGTCGTGGTGGTCGTTGAGAAGTCCGAACCAGCCTTATTGGCAAGCGTAACGGTCAAATCACCGGAAATACTCTTGGCAGTCAACGCCAATTTAAGGGTCTGCGTCGTACCAACTTTTGTTCTGAAGGAGGCTGAAGCCAAGGTTGCAGAGGGTACGGCTGGAACTTGCTGGGTAACAATCAAGCTGTCCAGGAAGAAACGGCCCTTGGCAGCCTGCGCACCTGCAATACCGATGGTCGTAGTGGTTGTTCCGCCAGTCAATTCAAAGGGACCAACCCAAGCCATGGCCGGAGTCACTCCGGAAACCACTTTGGCTTGAACGCCATTGACCAACAAATTGACGAACGTGGAGTCTGTGCTCCATCTGGCTACGTAAAAGGATACATAAAATTTACCACCATCCTGAGCAAGATTGATGGGGGGAGTTGTAATAGAACCCAAGGTGGAGGATGCACCCAATTTAATGGCACCACCCGCTGCATAGATGTTGGCACCAGTCCAACCAGTTGTTTGGGTATAGTTGTTGAGGGTGAAGGCTGTGGATAAAGCGACGTTGGTGGCAGCAGGCGAAGCGAAGGTACCGTCGACGAATTTATCGAAATTTTCAGAAAAAATCACATCACGGTCCAAACCTCTGATGGAAACGTTTTTAATTTCCCAGGTAGCGGAATTGACATTGTCGGAGATGTAGCGGAAGGCAAAATGCACATTGCGTTTGCCAATGAACGAACTCAAATTGATGTCGCCCGAATTGACAAAGGTCCAGCTAGTACCCGACGTGTGGGTGAACGTGAATTCCGTCCACTTGGTCGTATCGACGACACCAGAAATATAGGAATCGGTCACATACAGTTTCAAGGTTTTCAAACCAGTCACGTCCGTACCATACCGGTGGGCGTGTGTGAAACTCAACAATGCGCTGGATGCATTGGCCAAGTTGATGGACGGGGAAATCAACCAATCGTCGTTGGTATTGTTCACTGAGCTAGCAAAGCCGGTGATCTTGGCATACGATTGTCCAGAAGCCGTAGCCCATGCCCAAACCTGAGCGCCAAGGGCCGATTGAGTGGTGAACTTGCCCAACGATGTGGCGAACGGTTCCGATAAGATGGTGGCTGTGTCAGCCTGGATAGCAGCGGAAGAGTAAGAAAATCCAAGAACTCCGAACACAATCAGGAGCAACCATTTTTTTAAAAGTGTAGAATTTTTCATACGCAAAAGGGATTATTAATTAGTAGGAGTAATGTCCAAAGATACCAAAGTTTTAAATAAATATACGGATATGCACAAAAAAATGGATTCTATCCCACAAAAAACCTACAACACGGCAAGTATAGTGAGCCCCAAATATCGGGCAACTGCCTAAGGTATATAACAGTTACATTTACACACCAAAAATCAGTAGAATTATGCGCAAGACAATTTCAGCGGAGTTGAAGGCCAAAATGGCAATTGAGTCCATCAAGGGGTTAAAAAAACGATCAGTGAGATTTCAAGTATTTTGTTAGTCCTGCCAAAACCCTCTTTTTTCGCAGTTGTCCCCAACAGGTAGCAATGCCAACCTGTTCCGGTTTTTTGAAAAAAGGATGAGAGTCTCAACAATTAATATTCTGTATATCAGATTAAAGACAAGAATAACCTTGTTCAGCCAGTGCTTCAAGTTGAATCCGGCAGCAGCCATCATCGTATTGATTGAATCACCCACGTTTCCTTTCAGGTAATTCCGCTGCATTCTGTGGTCTTGTTTCAAATGACCGATGACGGGTTCAATACCGGCCCTGCGACGGAACTTCTTTATGGCTTTTGTCTTTTTGTAATAACTGTCGGTGGCTTTGCCTTTACCGGGTATCTCCACTCTCGTATCACCAATCCACTTGCGACCACGATAACCCATGTCCACCAGCGCATTCTCAATGTTCATTCCTGAGAGCCGTTTGATTTGTTCCAATTGCTCAGGTAGCGTGTGCCCATCGAACGGATTGCCCTTAAAAGCCATAGCACCGACAATGATGCCAGACTTTGACTTGGCTATGCTGCTCTTGTTCCCGAACACGTAAGGCTTGGCCTCCTTTCCTTTAGCAATGCACTGAACTTCTGGTTCATGAAGGTTGTACACTTTATTCTTGTCAGTATGAGTCTGGGTGACAACCCTGGAATACCACAAAAGATCATCCAAGTGGCGTTTACGCTGTTCGCGTTTCATCTTACGACCCAAATCGTTCACCAATGCCTTGGCTATGGTCTGCATCCGTCTTTTGGCCTTCATGCCCTCCTTCTTGTGTCTTGGGTGATTCATGAAACGAACCTTCAGGTTCAAGTTCTTCAGCTCTCGGGTGTAACTGCGACACAAAACGATATTTTCTTCCTTGGCCAATATATGACATCTGGCAATAATCTTGCGACAAAGCTTCACATCGGTCGGAAAGGTGATGTTCTTTTCTTGAACCGTAGTGCCCACCATCACTTCCGTATCGTTGGTCATTTCATCAGCATTGACCTTGATACTCAACTTCAAGCTTCTCGGCACCTTCCTCGCCGATCCGGCGACGGAACTTGGAGAAGTCGGCAGGATCAATCGGTGGCTTAATCTGGAAGACATACTCGCCGGTAAAGTATTGGAAATACGGGCTCTCAACCCAACGGGCAACCGTACCCTCATCGCTCAGATTGTATAGGCTCTTGAGCAACATCAAACCGACCATTCTGCGAACGGGAACACTCGGTCGACCATTCTCGGAAAAGTATCCTTTGAACTCGTTCTCCACTTCATCCCAGTCAACATTGTCCGTTGCCGATTACACCAACTCGTGATCCATATTGATGAAGTTTACAAGGGGAGTTTGAAAGATTGTCACTTGATGTTTTTTTGGGATCTTGCCTAACATAGTGTCACAAATTTGCAGGTTTATGACATGAAGATAGGAGTTTTCGGGTAACAATCAAAGGGTTTTGGCGATTTATTACACTGATATTCAATCTATTGAGCACTTTTTTCAGGATCGACTACTTAACTCTGTGTCCGGGCTAAGTTAGCAACTCCAGCAAGCCATTTACACAAAATTCTGGACAGTCCCCAAAGAAGCCCAGTTACTCGGGCCTCTTTGTTTATGATACTGTTGTTTTTTCAAAGTCTATTCCTGTAAGCTTTTCCTTTTGTATTGCTTTTTTAAGTTCTTCACTTACATAAAGACCAGATGTTATTTTCCATAAGTCATATGCAGATGGTTTATGAAAGATACTGAAAGAGCTAATTTTTGCTAATGAAAAACAAGGTTTTATTATCCTATCTGTTCCTTTAACGTACATTGTTTTCTGCTCGTCTAAAACATTCAGCATATTTTCAAAGCGAGGAATATAATAAGTCCGACACTCTCCAATTCCATCAACTTTAGCTGCAATCCAGTTAATACCCTCCTTTCCTGTCAGATTATTTGCAACAATTGTTTTCATTTTCTCTGACATTAATGGCCAAGCAAGGCTATTTGGCTGATAATCCAGCCAAATAGTATCTAAACCAGATAAATCATTACTTTGTGCTATTCCAGTTTTATCAACTGTTAATTTCACTAGCTCAAGCTCAAAAGGTAAATCTTTAACTCCTTCTATGTCTGCGATTAATTCATGGTCAAGTTTTGTACCTTTAGGCGCAAGAGCACTTGCAACTTGTTTGTGTTGTGTCCAACTAAGCAAATAATAATTATTCATAATCTACCAACCTGCTTTTCTAAGTAATAAAGGATTTTCAATGACCGGTTGTTTAACGTTAATATTAAACAATTCATTAGTGTCCATTAAAAATTAAAAATCGTTCTTTGAAATCATTGATTATCTATTAGTTGCGAGCCTTTTTCGTGCGTGACGATTTGAATTGATAGCTTTACGCAATTATTAAACGTAAAGCGATGAACCAAGGCAAATTTGTTTTCGCACAATTGACAGAATTTCTGCCAAGAAGGGTTTTCGACGGGATGGTAGAGAAGTATCAAGGCAACAAGTACGTCAAGCATTTTACATGCTGGAACCAACTATTGGCAATGATCTTCGGTCAACTTTCAAACCGTGACAGCCTCAGAGACTTGATCGTTTCCCTGGATGCCCACAGTCAAAAAAGTTACCATCTCGGATTCGGTAAAAGCGTCACCCGAAGCAATCTTGCCAAGGCAAATGAATCACGTGACTACCGAGTCTTCGAAGAGCTTGCCTATTACCTCATCGACATTGCCAGAAAGAAGCTTTCGAACGATGACTTTGAAGTGAAGGGCAAGGTTTACGCCTTCGATTCGACAACCATCGATCTCTGCCTTAATGTTTTCTGGTGGGCCAAGTTCCGCAAAACCAAAGGTGGTATCAAGATTCATACGCTTTACGACATCACCACCCAAATACCAGCATTTGTGCATATTACAGATGCCAAGGTGCATGATGTGAGAGCGATGGACTTGATTCCCTACGAAAGCGGAGCCTATTACATTTTCGACCGTGGATATGTCGATTATGAACGGCTTTACAGAATCACCCAACTCGGTTCGTACTTCGTCATCAGATCTAAGAAGGGCATGCAATTTGAATGCTCCGAACATAAAAATGTTGATATCAGTACGGGCGTATTGAGTGATCAGGTTGGTTCGCTTGTCGGCTTTTACAACTCAAAACAATACCCAGAGAAGCTTAGGAAAGTTGTCTTTTATGACGTGGAAATGGATAGAACTTTCGTATACATTACCAACAACCTCGAGCTTCCGTCTGAACAAATTGCATTGCTTTATAAGAACCGCTGGCAGATCGAGCTTTTCTTCAAATGGATCAAACAACATCTCAAGATTAAGTCCTTTTGGGGAACATCTGAGAACGCTGTTCGCATCCAGATTTACTCGGCCATCATCACTTATTGCATGGTAGCAATAGTTGGTCATGACTTGAAGCTCGAACGCTCAACCTATGAGATTTTAACAGTTCTGGGAATATCCCTTCTTGATAAAACCCCAGTAAAAGAGCTCTTTAGCAAAATAGATAATAATGACGTCAAAGATCTAAATATTAACCAGCTGACACTCAGCTTATTTTAAGTGGACAGCAATGATTTAATTTTTAGTAGTCCAACATCGAGTTCTTGACCTTAACCATTTTCGCTATTGCCTTGATGTGATCCGGCCCGGTTCCACAACAACCGCCTACGATAGAGGCGCCAGCCTCAATCAACTGCAACGTCAGCGACGACATGACAGCCGGCGATTCCGGAAAAACGGTGATGCCGTCCTGATAGACCGGCAAACCAGCGTTGGCATGGATCAGAATAGGCACGGTAGGATGTGCGGCACGGATTTCAGCCGTGATCTTGATCATGCCGGCCGTACCGTTGCCGCAATTGCTCCCCAGCACGTCCGCGCCGGCGGCAAGCAGCGGTTCCACCATTTCAGCCGGAGAAACACCCATCATGCTGCGGTAGGTGCCATCCTGCAGCGCATCGAAGGTCATGGTGCAGACCACGTCCAAACCCGTGGTTTTGGCTGCGCGAACGGCGATGACGGCTTCTTCCAGGTCGGTCATGGTTTCCACGATGATGGCGTCTGCTCCACCGTCCTTCAAACCTTGGCACTGCAGGGCAAAGGCTTCAAACATTTCTGCCTCACTGACTTCGCCCATCATCAGAAATTTTCCGGTCGGCCCAACGGAACCAAGCACCAGTTTTCCGGGACCTGCGCCTTGACGGGAAGCTTCGGCGGCGGCTTTATTCAAGGCAAACGCTTCAGCGCCAAGTCCGAAGTGTTCCAGCTTGAACAAATTGGCACCGAAACTGTTGGTTTCCACCATGTCTGAACCCACCGCCACATAACTTGCAGCAATGGAGGCCACCTCTTCAAAATGTTCCAGGTTCCATAGCTCGGGACACGTACCGGGTTCCATTCCCTTGGATTGTAAAAAAGTGCCCCATGCGCCGTCGGAAACCAGGATTTTACCCTCCTGAATTCGATTTAATAGTGTTCCCATATACTTTGGTGTTGATTTTAACAAATATTGACTGCAAACCTACCATTTTTTTGCAAAACCCGAAATATTTACACCTGCTTCTTTTCGCTTTCTCCCTCTAAAAAGCTAACTTTGTGCCTCTCCTAAGGTAATTAACATTATTAGGCAATCAACCATGGCAAAAATCACTAAAGAAGCCGCCTTGCTCTATCACTCAATGGGCAAACCCGGCAAAATCGAGGTCGTTCCGACCAAACCCTACAGTACACAAACCGATTTGTCCCTCGCCTATTCACCCGGTGTGGCAGAACCTTGTCTGGAAATCGAGCTCGATCCCCAGAAAGCCTATGACTACACCGCGAAAGGCAACTTGGTGGCGGTCATTTCCAACGGAACCGCCGTGCTCGGACTCGGAGACATCGGTACACTCGCAGGCAAGCCCGTCATGGAAGGCAAGGGCCTGTTGTTCAAAATCTATGCCGGCATCGATGTGTTCGACATCGAAATCGACGAAAAAGACCCCGAACGTTTCATTCAGGCCGTGAAAGCCATCTCTCCCACCTTTGGAGGCATCAACCTGGAAGACATCAAGGCGCCCGAATGTTTTGAAATCGAAGAGCGCTTAAAGGCTGAACTCGATATTCCCCTCATGCACGACGACCAGCACGGTACGGCCATCATCTCCAGCGCAGGCCTGCTGAACGCGTTGATCATCGCCAACAAGAAAATCGGCGAAGTGAAGATTGTTGTAAACGGAGCCGGCGCATCCGCCAATTCCTGCACCAAATTGTATCTGGCCTTGGGCGCCAAGAAGGAAAACATCCTGATGTTGGACAGCAAGGGTGTCATTTCCACCTCCAGAACGGACCTGAACGAATCCAAAAAATATTTTGCAACGACCCGTACCGACATCAAGACGTTGGAAGACGCGGTTAAAGGTGCAGACGTGTTCCTGGGACTTTCCAAGGGCAACGTGCTTTCTCAGGACATGGTTCGTTCCATGGCCAAGGACCCCATCGTTTTCGCGCTGGCCAACCCCACGCCTGAAATTCCTTACGAAGATGCCATGGCTGCCCGTCCGGACGTTCTGATGGCCACCGGTCGCTCGGACTATCCCAACCAGATCAACAACGTCATCGGTTTCCCCTATATTTTCCGCGGTGCCTTGGACACCCGTGCCACCGCCATCAACGAAGCGATGAAACTGGCTGCCGTCTACGCCATCGCCGGTCTGGCCAAACAGCCGGTGCCCGACGTGGTGAACGCCGCCTACAATGTCAACAATTTGAGCTTCGGTCGTGAATATTTCATTCCGAAACCCGTTGACCAACGCCTCATCACCGAAGTGTCCGTAGCCGTGGCCAAAGCCGCCATCGAATCGGGTGTGGCCAAGAAAATCATTACCGACTGGGATGCCTACAAAGACCATTTGCGCGACCTGATGGGTTATGAAACCAAATTTACCCGCCGCTTCATGGACATGGCCAAACAGAACCCCAAAAAGGTGGTTTTTGCCGAAGCCGGTCACCCCAACATGTTGCGCGCTGCCGTAGAAGCCAAGGCTGAAGGCATTTGCCATCCCATTTTGCTGGGTAATGACGAACGCATCGAAAAGATGGCCAAGGATCTTGACCTCAGCCTCGAAGGCATTGAAATCGTGAACTTGCGTCACGACAACCAAGCCGACCGTCGCGAACGGTACGCCCACATTCTAGCCGAAAAACGTGCCCGTCAAGGTGCCAACTACCAGGAAGCGCAGGACAAAATGTTCGAACGCAACTATTTTGGAATGATGATGGTGGAAACCGGTGAAGCAGACGCTTTCATCTCCGGCCTGTATACCAAATACACCAATACCATCAAAGTAGCCAAGGAAGTCATCGGCATCCGCGAAGGTTTGAAGCATTTCGCAACCATGCACATCGTGAACACCAAAAAGGGCCCATTGTTCCTTTGCGACACGCTGATCAACCGTCACCCCACCACCGACACGTTGGTGGACGTGGTCAAGATGGCTTCGGAAGCTGTCAAATTCTTTGCCAACGAGCCGAAAATTGCCATGCTCTCCTACTCCAACTTCGGTTCCGATCCCGATGGCAGCCCCGCTTCCGTTCACGAAGCCGTACGCCGTGCACAGGAAGCGTTTCCGGATCTCCTGATCGATGGAGAAATGCAGGTGAACTTTGCCCTGAATAAGGACCTTCGTGACAAGATCTATCCGTTCTCCCGCTTGAATGGTCAGGATGTTAACACGCTGATATTCCCTAATTTGAGTTCAGCCAATGCTTCCTATCAATTGCTTCAAGGTTTGACTCCGTTCGAATCCATCGGCCCGATCCAAATGGGTCTGAACAAGCCGATTCACTTCACCGATGTGGAAGCTTCGGTTCGTGATATTGTGAATGTTACGGCTGTTGCAGTTATCGATGCGATAGTAGCTGAAAAAAACAAGAAATAATTTTCTTGATTGCAAGGAATGGGCTGCATCTCAAAAAGATGCGGCCCATTTTTAGTTGTGCGATGAATGATATTTTAATCGAATTTAATCGCTTTGACTGGCGAAATGCGGGAAATCATGTGCGTGGGTAATAAGACCACTAGCAAGGAAATCAGCAACGTTCCAGCGTTCACGATGAGGATGTACATCCAGTTCAGCTCAATAGGAACGGAATCCACGTAGTAGGTGGTTGGGTTGAGCGGTACGAGGTGGAAATAGCTCTGAATGACGCAGAAGCCCAAACCGATGATGTTCCCCCAAAGCATACCCCTGCCGATGAGGAATACGGACAAGTAAATGAACACCTTACGTATTGAAAAATTACGGGCGCCCATGGCTTTCATGACACCAATCATGTTGGTGCGTTGCAAAATAAGGATGAGCAGCCCTGAAATGATGTTAAAGCCTGAAACGAAAATCATCAGGAACAGGATGAGCCAAACATTGGTGTCCAGCAAATCCAGCCAACCGAACAGGTCGGGGCTCATTTCATATAAATTGCGCAGGTAGAACGACTCTTTTGAATCTTCGGCCGTTCTGGATACCACCGAATAGACACCTTCCTCCGCTTTTGGAAAAGTCTCCATGGACGTGGCAAAGATTTCCAAACCTGCCGCCTGTTGCTCGTCCCATCCGTTCAATTTCCGAATGTGCCTGGCGTCAGCCAACAGAAAATACTTGTCGAACTCCGAAAAATGCGTGTTGTAAATGCCGCAAATATGAAATTTACGAGCCGAGACGGATTGACCCTTGATGAAATAGGCCAAAAAACCATCTCCCAACTTCAAATGCAACAGTTTGGTGAGGTGTTCGGAAATCAACACATCGTTCGAGGGCGAAGCATAGTTGGGCATTTTTCCCGCCACCAGGCAACTTTTCAAGAAGGTTCCGTCAAAATCGGAATCTGCTCCTTTCAACACTACCGTTTGGAAATCGGTTTCAGTCTTGATCATGCCAGGCTTGGTGTACAAACGCTGCACATGAGCCACCCCTGGAACGGCCCTCAGGTTGTTGACCAAGGTATCCGAAACATGGACCGGGTTCATTTCGTAGGTGAAATTGGAATAGTAACTGGTCACCTGGATGTGCGAGTTCACACCGATGATCTTGTTGCGCACTTCCCTTCTGAACCCCATGACGATGGCCCATGCGATGAGCATCACCGCCAGACCCACCGCGATGCCGATGATGGCGATGCGGATGGCGGGTTCGACCTTCTTCCCCTTGACTTTGTCCTGGGAAATCAGCCGCCTGGCAATGAAATATTCCAGATTCATCTGTTGATGGTGCGACCCGGATAGACTTCCAGGGCTTTCTCCAGAACCACCATGGCCTTGGCCAGGAATTCCTTGCCGATGACGTAGGCCAGACGGACTTCATCCCTGCCCACATCGGGCGTGGTGTAGAACCCAGAGGCGGGCGCGATCATGATGGTCTGGTTCTCGTACGAAAACTCTTCCAGCAACCAGGCGCAGAACTTATCGGCATCGTCGATGGGCAGACGCGCCACCGTATAGAAGGCACCCATGGGGATGGGCGTGTAACAGCCGGGAATCCGGTTGATGGAGTCGATTAGGAACTTGCGGCGCTCCACGTATTCGTTGTACATGTCCAGCATGTATTCCTCCGGAGCGTCCAACGAGGCTTCCGCCACAATTTGGCCCAACAGCGGCGGGCTCAGTCGAGCTTGGCAAAACTTCATCACATCGTTCCGCACCTGTTCGTTCTTGGTGATGAGCGCACCGATACGAATGCCGCACTCACTGTACCGCTTCGAAACGGAATCGACCAACACCACATTCTGTTCTATCCCTTTTAAATGAAAGGCTGAAATGTAGGGTGCACCGGTGTAGCAAAACTCACGGTAAACTTCGTCCGAAAACAAATACAAATCGTATTTTTTGACCAAATCGCGGATTTGGTTCATTTCCTGCTGCGTATAGAGGTACCCGGTCGGATTGTTCGGGTTGCAAATCATGATGGCCCTGGTCTTGGGCGTGATGATTTTTTCGAATTCTGAAACGGGAGGCAGTGCAAAACCGGTTTCGATCGAGGAAAAAATAGGCTTGATCACGGCACCGGCTGAAATGGCGAACGCCGTGTAGTTGGCGTAAGCGGGTTCCGGTACGATGATTTCGTCACCTGGATCCAGACAAGCCAGGAAGGCAAAAAGCACGGCTTCCGAACCTCCAGTGGTCACAATGATGTCGTCTACAGTGACGTCAATCTTGAACCGATGGTAATATTCCACCAGCTTTTCCCGAAAACTCAAGATGCCTTCGCTCGGGCTGTATTCCAAGATGGTACGGTCCATCGCTCGCAACGCCTCCAATCCCACTTCTGGGGTTTTGATATCGGGTTGGCCGATATTGAGGTGGTAAACGGTCACTCCCTTTGCCTTGGCTTTGTTGGCCAAAGGCACCAGTTTCCGGATGGGCGATTGAGGCATCATGGCCCCGCGAACGGACGGTATTGGCATAATTTCGTTGATTGATTCTTTAGAAAATGCGACATGCAAAGATAGGAACTCAGGCGCGCAATTGCAACAGTCTGCTTCGTTAAGATAAGGTTTTGAAATGGATTGTTGTTTTGTACCGACATAAAATGTACATTTGTCAGCATTAAAAACCCATCTGTTATGTACCATACCTTATTATTCCTGAATTTCGGAGCGCCCGAAGTCATTGTCATCGGCTTGATCGTCGTTCTTCTTTTTGGTGGCAAAAAAATCCCCGAATTGATGAAAGGATTGGGCAAGGGCGTCAAGAGTTTCAAGGACGGCATGAAGGACATGGAAGACACCATCAACAAGGACGAGGATAAAAAATCCTGACTCGATTTTCCATGCAGGAATTGACTTTTTGGGACCACATCGAAGATCTTCGGCACATGCTGTTTCGAGTGTTGGGAGCACTCTCGCTCGCCAGCATCGCTTTCTTTATCTTCATGCCCAAAATTTTCGACTCCGTGGTAATGGCTCCCTGTTTCGGAGACTTTCCCATCTACCGGCTGTTCTGCGACATCACCAAACACTTCACCGACGACACGACATTTTGTGACCAATCGTTTCAGATTCAAATCATCAATATCCGATTGGCGGCGCAGTTCATGATCCACATGCAGATTTCGTTCCTGTTCGCGCTGGTAGTTTGCATACCCTACTTACTTTTTGAAATCTGGAAATTCATTGCCCCTGCCCTCTATGACAAAGAGAAAAGCAGCTTCCGACTGGCGTTCTCGCTTTCGTCCATCTTGTTCTACGCAGGCGTCTGTTTGAGCTATTTCGTTGTTTTTCCCATCACCTTGCGCTTTTTGGCCGGCTATCAAATCACCAGTTTGGTCTCGAACCAACTCTCACTCGACTCGTACATCAGCAATTTCATCACGCTGAACCTCCTGATGGGCCTAGTGTTCGAATTGCCGATGCTGGCCCTCGTCCTTTCCAAGCTCGGCATTGTGAAACGCCGCTTCTTCAGCAAGTTCAGGAAGCATGCCATCGTCGTATTGCTCATTCTGGCTGCGGTCATCACCCCTACCGGCGACCCCTTCACACTCATGATCGTGGCACTTCCGCTTTACATACTCTATGAAATCAGCGCGTTATTGGTCAAAAAATAAAGGCTGCTTTCGAAAAAGCAGCCTTTGTGTTCAGAGAACAAAAGTCCTCCTTATTTAGTTTTTTGAGGCCTAAATATCAAAGTAAGTATTGTGAACTGATGGAACGGTGGTCGAACACGCGTTCGATGGTATCACCGAACATGTCGGCAATACTGAGCACCTTCACCTTGGAACATTCCTTGGTGAACGGAATGCTGTCCGTCATCAACAATTCGATCAAAGCCGATTTTTCCACCCGCTCGCAGGCAGGACCCGACATCACACAGTGTGTGGCGATGGCACGTACCGACAAGGCACCTTGCTCCATCATCAAGTCGGCAGCTTTGGTGATGGTGCCGGCCGTATCGACCATATCGTCAATCAATACGACGTTTTTACCTTTTACATCACCGATGACTTTCATTTCAGCCACTTCGTTGGCGTGCTCACGGCTCTTGTGACAGAGCACCATGGGAACGTCCAGAAATTTGGAATAGGTGTTGGCTCTTTTGGAACCACCCACGTCCGGTGCGGCAATAATCAGATTGTCAAGGTTTAACGAGCGTAGATACGGAATGAATATGGTCGAACCGTATAAATGATCCACCGGCACGTTGAAAAATCCCTGAATCTGGTCGGCGTGCAAATCCATCGTGATGAGCCGCTCGATGCCGGCGACAGAAAGCAGGTCGGCAATGAGTTTGGCACCGATGGAAACGCGTGGCTTGTCCTTGCGGTCTTGTCTGGCCCATCCAAAATAGGGAATGACAGCGATGATCTTACCGGCCGATGCACGTTTGGCAGCATCCACCATCAACAAAAGTTCCATCAAGTTGTCTGAATTCGGGAACGTGGACTGAATGAGGTAAACCACCGCTCCACGAATGGATTCTTCGTAGGAAACGGAAAACTCTCCGTCCGCAAAGTGTTGGATATTCATTTTCCCCAGTGGAACTTTGAGGCTGGCACAAATTTTTTCTGCCAGATACTGTGAGTTAGTACCCGAAAACACTTTGAAAGAACCTGTATCGTTCATAAAGCTGAATGAAATTTAGGATGGTGAAATTGGTCCTGCAAAGATAGGAATTTTGAGGCAAAACGCGCCCATTTGTTTTGACAAAAAAAACAATTAATTTGAATGCAGCGTTCAGAAAAGACTGCATATGATTAGTTATCAATACATTACAACAATAGGATTGTATTTTTATTCACTAAATGCCCTCTTTTTATACAATAAGTCTTCACCTCACTCGGGAGCGATACCTTTCAATAACAGTCCACCGTAAGCGGGCACATCCAACACCACCGGCACCACGGACGAGCATTCCAGACTGTACGTGTGTCCTGTGAACAAATCGGTCATGGTATGCAGGTGTCCTTCTTCAATAACCAAGCAATCAAAGGCATGCCTTGGAATGTTCAGGCTAATCCGATGGTTTGTCCCATCAAAGTTGACCACGGCCAACAAGCATTCATTGCCCGCTTTGCGAATAAAAGCATAGATCTTGCCCGTATCGAAACCTGGATTATCGTGATTGGCATACACCAAGTCAAAGAAATCGCCCTCCCGGACGGTTTTTTCATTTTGATGGATTTCCAACAAGCGTTTGTAGTAATGCCGGATTGTTTTTTGCTCCGACGTAAGCTTGTCTTCATTCCAACGTCCGTCGTTTTTGAACGCCACCAACGAGTCGATGCTCCAGTAATCGAAAATGGTGCTTCTTCCATCTTGACCGCTGAACCCTTCGTCATCCATGCCCCGTTCGCCCAGCTCCTGCCCGGCATAGATCATAAGCGGATTGATTTTCTGCGTGGCCAGCAGCAACATGGCCGGAAAAGCCTTGCGTGCATCACCGGCGAAAAAGTCCGATGCGATGCGCTGCTCATCGTGGTTTTCCAAAAAATGAAGCATGTGGGGGCTGAAATCGTTGACGGCCTGCCAGCAACCCGAGAGGGCCGATGCGGGCGCATAGCCTTGAATGACGGCCCGAAGCGTATTGTACATGCCTTCTTTGTCGTAGAGCAAGTCGAACATGCCGTTGTGGATGTAATCCCAATAGCGCGAGGGTTGATATACTTCGGCGATGAACGTCAGGTCGGGCCTGACCTTTTTGACCCGGGGAATGATCCAACCCCAGAATTCCACAGGGACCATTTCAGCCATGTCGCAGCGGAAACCGTCCACGCCCATGTGCACCCAGTACTCGAGAATGTCCAGCATTTTGAACCAGGTGGTCGGGACCGGATAAAAATGCGTCTTTCCACCGCCCTGATAGTCCACGCCGTAGTTGATCTTGACGGTTTCATACCAATCGTTGACACCGGGATTGGCGCTGAAGCAATCGTTACCGGTCGCTTTGGCCGGAAACTCCTCATAAGGTGCGCTTTCGCCTGCAAACAGATCCAGATGGGGAGCAAATGGCTGGTCGGGGTTGTAGTAGAAGTTGTTGTCCGGATGGAAACCAAAATAGCTCCGGTCGTCGGCACCAAAATCACGAACCGTTTCAGGCTTCATGTCTGAACCGTATTGTCTAGCGACGTGGTTGGGCACGAAATCGATGATTGCCTTGAGCCCCGCCAGATGAGTGCGTTCGATCAAGTCCTTAAATTCACTGATTCGATGCGTCGGGTACTGAGCCAAATCGGGGTCAACATCGTAATAGTCTTTGATGGCGTACGGTGAACCGGCTTTCCCTTTAACGACGGCAGGATGATCCTTGCGAATGCCGAATGCAGAATAATCCGTCTGCGTGGCATGTTCCAGCACACCGGTGAACCAGATGTGCGTGCATCCCAAATCGGCGATGGCCTGGAGTGCGACCGGTGTGAAATCATTGAATTTTCCACAACCGTTTTCTTCCAGACTGCCATTGGGAACATTCTTCCCGGAATTTCCGAAATACCGGGGCAATACCTGATAGATAACCATGACTGCATTCTTTTTTGATGAATAAACCTATTACCAAATATACAAAAAAAACATGCTGACCGTATCATTTTCGGCCAGCATGTTTTAAAAATTTTAATACAGGAATTTTATTGCATTCCGTCGGTAGCGACGTCCTTGCTGATCTTTTTGATGAGTCCCTGAAGTACGGCACCCGGGCCGAGTTCGGTGAAAGCGTCGGCACCGTCGGCGACCATGGCCAATACGGATTGAGTCCAACGAACCGGTGAAGTCAGCTGATCGACCAGGTTGGCTTTGATGATTTCAGGGTCGGTCTGCGGTTTGGCATTGACGTTCTGGTAAATGGGGCAAATCGGCGCGGTAAACGGAGTCTGCTGGATGGCGGCTGCCAGTTCCAAACGGGCCGGTTCCATGAGTGGTGAATGGAAAGCACCGCCTACGCTGAGCTTCAGGGCACGCTTGGCACCGGCCGCGGTCAGTTTCTCGCATGCCAGGTCGATGCCTTCGTTGGAACCGGAGATGACGACTTGTCCCGGGCAGTTGTAGTTGGCGGGCACCACCACCTCTTCGGTAATGGCGGCACAAATTTCTTCAATCGTTTCGTCGGACAGGCCCAAAATGGCAGCCATGGTGGACGGACGAGCCTCACAAGCCTTTTGCATGGCCAGCGCACGTTGATAGACCAACTTCAGCCCATCTTCAAAGGACAAGGCACCGGCGGCTACCAAGGCGGAGAATTCGCCCAAGGAATGACCGGCCACCATTTCAGGCTTGAAATCGGCGCCTAGTGTTTTGGCCAACAAAACGGAATGCAGGAAAATGGCGGGTTGGGTTACCTTTGTCTGACGCAAATCTTCGGCTGAACCGGTGAACATGATGTCCGTGATGCGAAAGCCTAGAATTTCGTTGGCTTTTTCAAACAAATCGTGTGCGAGTGGGGACTGATCGTACAAGTCCTTGCCCATACCGGTAAACTGAGCTCCCTGTCCGGGAAAAACGTAAGCCTTCATTTTTGAATCTTTTTGGTGGTTAATGATTTTTGCGGTGCAAAGGTAAACAATTTCTGCACAAAAAAAGCAAAAGTGAGCTGTCCAGTGTTCAAATTGCCGCTAATAGGGTGTGTTTTGTTCATTTCGTAGGCAAGCAACCAGAAAAAGTTTAGTTTTGTATTCACACACCAAAACCTTAACCGTTCCATGCGTCCATTCAGATTTTATCCGCTCGTATTCTGTCTATTGCTGCTTGTTCAAACAGCCCGCTCAACGGAACCCTTTTCTTCCGATTCCATCCAAAAATACGCCAAGCTCACCGATAATTACATTCGGCTCATCAAGCATCCCGATTATTGGAACAACACGGTAGTGGGCGGAAAATCAAGACCCAGCAACATCTGGACGCGCGGTGTATTCTACGAAGGGCACATGGCCTATTACCAGATTCATCCGGACACCGCCCTGTTCAATTACGCCTACAACTGGGGCAAATCGTTCACCTGGCTGGTCGCCTACGGCAAAGCCACCTCCACCAGCGCGGACGATCAATGTTGCGGACAAACCTACCTGGAATTATACAAGCTGAAGCCTTCAGCCGACATGGTTGCAGGCATCAAAGCCTGCCTCGACAACAGCAAGTCGACCAAAGTCTACACGTATTGGTGGTGGGTGGATGCCCTGCAGATGGCCATGCCGGCGTATGCCTTGCTCGGGACCATCACCAAAGACACCAGCTACTACGATTTCATGTACAAGTCCTATTCCAACACCCGAAACATTGCCGACGGAACCGGCTTGTTCAACGTCAAGGACGGCTTGTGGTGGCGAGACTTGAATTTCAACGCTCCTTATGTAAACGCCAACGGCAAAAACGTGTACTGGTCCCGCGGAAACGGATGGGCCTACACGGCGCTGGTCCGTGTGCTCACCTTTCTGCCCAAAACAGAGACGCATTATCAGGAATACCTCAACGACTATCTACGCATGTCTTCGGCCATCTTGGCCTGTCAGCGCAACGACGGTTTTTGGAACGCCAACCTGGCCGACACCGTATTGTATGCAGGCAAGGAAACCAGTGGCACCGCCCTGTTCGTCTACGGTCTGGCCTGGGGCATCAACAACAACCTGTTGAGTCGTGCGACTTACCTGAATGCCGTTAAAAAGGGCTGGTTGGGCATTCAACGATATGCCATCCATCCGGACAACGGTTTCCTGGGTTGGATGCAAGGCACGGGCGACGATCCCAGCGACGGTCAGCCCTTTAGTTACACCTTAGTGCCCAATTTTGAGGATTATGGCGCCGGTTGCGTTCTCCTGGGCGCCGCCGAATCTTGGAAACTCAGCCGAACCCTCGAAAAGGAAGACAGCATCGCCAACAGCATACGTCCCATTGCTGAACTCCCCATCCGTTGGTCCATCGAAAATCAAGTCCTACACCTAACAACGGCGAATGCGGCCAAACTGAGCATCCATACCGCAAACGGCGTTAAAATGCTTGAAACTTCTTTTATGGCTGAAACCAAGGTCGACATCAACAACTGGCCTAAAGGAGTCTATCTACTGAGCGTCCGCTCGTCAAATGGATGCCGGACACTGAAAATTATGCGTTGATAAGGCACTTGAATCCAAGAATTGATTCGTATCTTTGCCGCTCAATAACATTACCGCAATGAATAAAATACTCGTTACCGGGGGGACCGGTTTCATCGGTTCGCACACCGTCGTTGAGTTGCAACAAAAAGGTTATGAAGTGGTCATCGTCGATGATTTGTCAAATTCCTCCATCGAGGTCTTGGACAACATCACCAAAATAACCGGCATCAAACCTGCTTTCGAACAGTTTGATTTGTCCGATGCCGCAAAAACAGCCGATTTCTTTGCACGCAACAAAGGCATTGACGGCATCATCCACTTCGCAGCGTTCAAAGCAGTCGGAGAATCCATGGTCAAACCGTTGGAATACTACAAAAACAACCTCGGCTCCTTGCTCAACATCTTGGAAGGCATGAAGGAAAACGGCGTCAAGAACCTAGTATTCAGTTCCTCCTGTACCGTTTACGGCCAACCCGAAGTGTTGCCCGTCACCGAATCGGCACCCATTCAGCAAGCATGGTCTCCGTACGGCAACACCAAGCAGATGTGTGAGGAAATCCTTCGATTTGCCACCATGACGTTGCCTGTAAAAGCCATCGCACTGCGTTACTTCAACCCCATCGGCGCCCACGATTCCGCCCTCATCGGCGAACTACCCTTGGGCGTACCAGGCAACCTGGTGCCCTTCATCACCCAGACCGCCATTGGCATCCGTGCCTGCCTGAGTGTATTCGGCGACGACTACAACACACCCGACGGTTCCGCCGTTCGTGACTACATCCACGTGGTCGACCTGGCCAAAGCCCACGTCATCGCCGTTGAACGCATGCTTGGCGAAAAAGGCAAGTCCAACCTCGAGATCTTCAACCTGGGCACCGGCACCGGCAGCTCCGTTCTGGAAGTGATCAAATCCTTCGAAAAAGTATCCGGCGAAAAGCTGAACTACAAAATCGTTCCCCGCCGCGCCGGCGATGTCGAACAAACCTGGGCCGACACGCAATATGCCAACGACGAACTCGGCTGGAAAGCCGAACGAGGCCTCGACGACATGATGCTTTCCGCCTGGAAATGGGAAAAAGCACTGGCTTCGAAGAAAAAATAGAACAAATAGCGCACTTAAAGAACGAGATAAATTAAACTATCCGTTCTTTAATCAACTAGGCCAAACAATCAGGAGCAAATAGCGTCGCTATTTGCTCCTGATTGTTTATCTCAACCGGATCACAAAAAAAACGCCCCGAAGGGCGTTTCTTTTGTGATCCGGTTGAGATTCGAACTCAAGACCCACAGCTTAGAAGGCTGTTGCTCTATCCAACTGAGCTACCGGACCCCTAATTAATATAAACGGTTTTTAAAAGGGTTGTTTTTAAAACGGGGGCAAAGGTAAGGAAAATTTTCTGAAATCAGAAAGGATAACCCACTGCAAAATGCAAGGCAAAATCATCCCAATTGTCGATGTGACGGATGCGCCAATGATCGGTCTGGTTGTCGGAGGGGTCGTAGACTTTCATTCCGGCATCCAGACGAATCAGGAAGTAGTCGAACGCCAATCGAATGCCGGCTCCCACGCTTCCGGCCAATTGCTTGTAGAAGGTGTTGAACTTGAACTGACCGCCAGGCTGTTCGGGATAGTATTTCAAGGTCCAGACATTACCCGCATCTGCAAAAAGAGCGCCTTCGACCACCGAAAAGAGTGTTCCGCGATATTCCATGCTCAAATCGAGCTTCATGTCACCGGACTGGTTCATGAAATTGATGGTATTTCCCGGATTGTGGTACGAACCAGGCCCCAAGGTGCGGACAGACCACCCACGAACCGAGTTGGCTCCACCCGAATAAAAGCGTTTTTCAAAGGGCAGAATGGTTGAATTTCCGTACGGATAAGCCAAGCCGATGCCAATCCGATAAGCCAGACGGCTTCTGGAATCGAGTGTCATGCTCTTGGCAAATTCCAATTCACCCCGGAGGTATTGACTGAAATTGATGTTGCCGATTTTATAAAAGCCGACGGAATCCTTGGGAGCGCCAGCCAGCGCATAAGCCGCATACAACAAGTTGCCAGCAGCTTCGAAGCTCCCTTTCCAAGTATGGTAATCTCTGCTGACGGAACCGAAAGGCACGCTGGAATACGAAAAAGTATAGCCTGAACGCAGGATGAAATGGTCCTCATAACTGTATTTGAGGTACGAAGCCGGATTCAGGTAAATCGAATCGAAATCGTGCGACACCCATGGCATGTACGTGTAACTCAAGTCCACCAAGTCAAAGGTCTGCCTCAAGTTCTGGTGAGACCAATTGTACCTTACGCCCAGCGAGGCTATCGTACGCTCGAACTCCGGCCTGGTCATTACCTGAAGGGCTGTACGGAATTCCGTCGTGGCATCCACCCGTTGCTTGAAACTGGTTTTGAGAAACGGCGCCTTGAATTCAGGCAAAGTCAGATTGATTTCACCCCCAAGTTCGACATAGTTGCTGGCCTGGGTGGAAATGGCTTCATAGGCACCGCGAACTTTGGTCTGAAACATTTCCGAACCGTTGAACAGGTTGCGGTGGGTATAGCTGGCATTCCCGGCAATGCCGAAATCACCGGCCGTATTGGTACCTTCCACATCAAATCCCACGCCCTGAAGTTCGTTTTGCGAAAGGACGATGTAACAATCCAGGTTCCGTTCGCTCGGGTTTCCAGATGGACTTTCCGCGAAACGGATGTTCACATACTTCATGTACTGAAGTGAATTGAGGCGGGCATACGTTCGATTGACCATATTGATGTCGTAAATCTGACCGGGCACGATTCGACAATTGGCAATCAAGGCGTCGGGCGAGATGAACGGCTTGTTTTTGTAAACCGTCCGGTAGCCGTCGGTCGACAAGGTGTCGTATCCGGTCAGGCTGAAGATGGAAGTACCGTTGGCGTACAACCCGGAGGCCGCTTGCCTGTTGAAGCTGGCCATATCCACACCCAGCATGAAATAAACGTTTCGGACCCTATAAATGGTATGGCTGAAATCCATCATCTTGGCTCCCGTGGTTGGATTGACCGTGGTGTCCGGCACATACGACTTCAGCATGAGCGAAACATTGGCCGTACTGTTTCCCAACGTGCTGTCCACCAGGTAATAGAAATTTTCTTTCTGAATCCCATAATAGCCTTTTTCCTGGAGGTTCTTGACCAACCGGACACGTTCGGCATCGAGTTTTTCGCTGCTGAGCAACATTCCGGGGTGGATATCGGTCGTTTGGAGGGCTTTTTCGATGTTCCGATCGAGGCTGTCGCCGTTGGATTCGAAATGGAACTCATGGATGGTATAGGGTGAATTCCCGTCCATGGTGATGGTCACGTAGGCCCTCCGTTTTTTGAACTGCACGTCTTCTTGCACGATGGCGTTGAAATAGCCCTCGTTGATCATCAGATTTTCCAACGTCAAACGGGATCGCTCATTCTTGGCCTGATCGTAAATAACCGGTTCCTCACCTAATTTTCGAAGTGTCCGGTTGATCCATTTGCTGGTATCACGGCCCGACATGTTGTAAAGGCCCAGGTTCAAATCCAGAAAATTCAAGAAGCGTTCATTGGGAACCTGATGCAGGTAAATGTTGTAATTGACATCGGATGGCAGCATGTTTTTTTGCTGCAATTTGACGGAATGCAACAAATATTGGCCTGCAGGCACATACTTGAACGTATTGCACGCCGAAAGCAACAACAACAACGTACATACGGATAATAGCAGGGCAATTCTGCGCATTCAATCAAATCTTTAATTGGTACAAATGTACATTTTCCCAACTAACAAGGCAAATGACGGTGGACAAATTTCCCAAGACGGTTTTTCTTTTGTAGTTTTGCCTGCAAAACCGATAAAATGCTGAGTCAGGCCAAACAAAAATGGATTCGTTCGCTGGAATTGAAGAAGTTCCGCCAAGAACAAGGTTTGTTCCTGGCCGAAGGAAGCAAATGCTGCCTGGACCTGCTGGAACTCCTCCCCTGCCGCTTTCTGGCCGCCACGACGGATTGGCTGGAAACTCATCCAGGACTTCGAGCGGCTGAAATCGTCGAAGCGTCCACGGAAGAAATCCGCAAAGCCAGCCTGCTTAAAAATCCCCAGGAAGTACTGGCGGTTTTTGAAACACCCTCGTACGAACCTACCGCCGAAGGGCTGAACGGGAAACTCAGTCTGGCCTTGGACAACATTCAAGATCCGGGTAATTTAGGAACCATCTTGCGCATTGCGGACTGGTTCGGCATCCGCAATGTCATTTGCTCTATCGGCACGGTCGACGCCTTCAATCCTAAAACCGTACAAGCCACCATGGGCGCCATCGGTCGCATCCGCCTTTCCTACACGGACCTGCCGGCCTTTTTGGATAGCGTTCAGCTACCTGTTTACGGCACATTTTTGGAAGGCGAAATCCTGTACGACGCCAACCTCCAAAACGAAGGAATCATCGTGATGGGCAATGAAGGAAATGGCATTTCGAAAGCGGTGGAGACCTTGGTCACCAACAAACTTTTCATTCCGGATTTTCCTATTGGAGCAACCGGTTCGGAATCGCTGAACGTTTCTGTGGCCACGGCCATCGTCTGCTCGGAGTTCCGCAGACGGGCAAGGATGAAATTCTGATTATTTCCAGTGGTTGGGCTCCACCTTTCGGTTGGCTTCCAGCAACTTCCTGCGATCCAACTCTTGTTGAGTCAACTTTGAACGTTCCTGCTCCACAGCTCTTTGCTCATATTTCCTGCGAATCAACTCACTTTTGGGCACTTCCCTGAAATTGCGGGTGGGCAGCCTTCTAGCACCTGGTGCGAGCACTTCCTGATGAAAAGTCGGTGAAACCGGAACTGATTTTTGCCTGAGCAGTGAATCGGCCTTAGCCCTCAATGTATCCGGATTGGAGGTGTTGAACACCGAATAAATGGACAGTTTCGGATAAAGACTCAGACGCGTGGTATCCTTGGGGAAGGGGTAAATCCATTGTTTGGTGTACCATTTGCTGTGGGACGGCACCAAGTTGGTTGCCAAGTAAAGTCGATGGACTTTGATCGTATCCGGGCGAAACAGACCGAAGGTGTACATCGCACGTGTTTTCACCGTATCCACGCCCAGTTTGGTGTTCGCACCGATGTTTTCGAACAAACCTTGTTCCACAGCCAATTTGAAATCGTCCATCCGAGTCTGAACGTCCACATATACCTGCTCGTACTGAGTCATGTGTTTGCTGTACCAGGAAACCGAATGGTAAAATTCCTCCTCGGTGAGATGGTGCTTGCGCAAGACGGAACGGTAAGCCATGTCCCTGAAGTAATCTGCTTCCAGACCATGTGTCCATTCTTCGGGAATTGGAGCGTAAATGCCGCTCACGGCGGCTTCAGCCATATGGACATCGAACAGCACCCGAGCCATATCCCTGCGGGAAAGCACTCCTCTGGGTCTGCATGAGCTGAAAAGAACCAACAGCAGACAACATCCGAGGATCAGCCTGATTTTGGAGATTCGGATCATGGGTTTTCCGGGGCTTCCGGAACGATTTTGGCGGTGGAGACTTCCGAGAGGTCCTTGCGGTAAAAAAGAAGCAGAATAAAAATGCCCACCGAAATGGATGCATCGGCAATGTTGAAGATGGGCCTGAAAAATACGAGCGAGTCACCTCCTACAAAAGGCATCCAAGTGGGCCAATGGCTATCGATGAGCGGAAAATACAACATGTCGACTACTTTGCCGTAGAAAAACGTGCCATAGCCCCCACCTGCCGGAAAGAAGGTGGCCAATTGGCCGTAACTGTGGTCGAAGACAAGTCCGTAAAAAAGGCAATCAAAAATATTGCCCATGGCGCCTGCGATAATCAAGGCGATGCACACCAGATAGCCGGTACGGGTCGATTTTTTGGAGATGATGCGGGAGACATACCACAACAAACCACCAACGGCGGCCATGCGGAAAAGTGTGAGGAACAACTTGTCAAAAAGCTCCATGCCGAACGCCATGCCGTTGTTCTCGGTAAAAAAGAGGTAGAACCAATCGGTGATGCGGATGCTGTCGTGCAAGACCAAGTGCGTTTTCACCCAGCATTTGAGCGATTGATCCACCACTAAAATCAGTACAATGATGAGCGTGACCAGCCAGCCTCTTGAAAGTTTCGGCATATTATTTTCGTTCCTTGGCTTCAATGGAAAGGGTAGCATGCGGAACGGCGCGCAGACGTTCTTTGGGAATAAGCAGACCTGTTTCGCGGCAAATGCCGTAAGTCTTGTTTTCGATGCGGATCAACGCAGCTTCCAGGTGTTGGATGAACTTCATCTGACGTTGGGCCATGCGGCCGGTTTCTTCCTTCAACATCGTGTTGGCGCCTTCTTCGAAGACCTTGAACGTGGGGGAAGTGTCCATCACATCATTGCCGTCCATATTGGTGACACTAGCCTTCAGCTGATCGTAATCATCTTGGGCTTTGGCCAGTTTTTCTTCAATGATTGCGCGGAATTCTTCGAGTTCTGCGTCGGAATATCTGATTTTGTCTGACATAAATTTCGGGTTTGCTAAAAAAATGGATATTGATCGAATGCTGTTTTTAAAAATAATCTGCGAATATAAGAAAATAGGACTGCAACACCAACCTAATGGCTTAAAATTTTCACCCGATTTTCTGAATGTTTATAAATAAATCCATCTCCTCCAAGTCGAGCGCGGTTCCATTCGGAACAGTATCCGTAAGCTCGAATTTTCCAGCCAAAGTCTGCGTCATGATGTACGCCGACCAATCGCTCATAATAGATTTAACATCTTCATTATCTGTTAGTTGAATGCTTATTTTATCGGTAATCTCAAAGCCGCTGGACTTGCGTATGTTTTGGATTCGGTTCACCAATTCACGGGCCAGGCCTTCCTGCTTGAGTTCCTCGGTAATGGTGATGTCAAGCGCCACGGTGAGGCGCCCTTCGTTGGCGACCAACCAGCCGGGAATATCCTCGGAAAGGATCTCGGCATCGGAGGTTTCCACCACGATTTCAGCCCCGTCCACGTGAAGGACGTATTGGCCTTGAGCCTCAAATTCAGCAATGGCTTCTTGAGAAAGGTCGGTCAAAAGGGCGGCGACTTGCTTCATTTGCTTGCCGCATTTGGGACCTAGTTTTTTGAAGTCGGGTTTGATGCGTTTGATGAGGATGCCGGCGGTGTTGTCCACAAAATTCAGGGACTTCACGTTCACTTCACTGAGTATCAAGGAGCTGATGGCTTCGATCTGTTCCTTTTGCTCGGCATCTACGGCAGGGATCATTATGGCGGTGAGCGGTTGACGAACCTTGATGCTTACCTTGCGGCGCAGAGCCAGCACCATGGACGAAATTTGCTGGGCAAGTTGCATGCGTGTTTCCAGCTTCGTATCGATCACGGCTTCGTCGTATTTTGGGAAATCGGCCAGATGCACCGATTCGGAAGTATCTTTTCCCGAAACCTTGTTCAGGTCGACGAACAGCTGGTCCGCATAGAACGGCGCGATGGGCGCCATGAGGCGTGAAACGGTTTCCAAACACGTATAAAGTGTCTGGTACGCAGAGAGTTTGTCTTGGCTGAACTCGCCACCCCAGAACCTTCTGCGGTTGAGCCGTACGTACCAATTGCTCAGGTTTTCGCTGACGAAATCGCTGATGGCACGGCCGGCGCGGGTGGGCTCGTAGTTGAAATAGCAATCGTCCACTTCCTTGATGAGACTGTTCAGTTGAGACAGCACCCAACGGTCGATTTCAGGACGTTCCGCCAACGGAATTTCCTTTTGGTCGGCGGTGAAGCCGTCCACATTGGCGTACAAAGCGAAAAACGAATAGGTATTGTAGAGGGTACCGAAGAATTTGCGGCGCACTTCTTCGATGCCGTCGGTGTCGAATTTGAGGTTGTCCCAGGGCGAGGCGTTGGTGATCATGTACCAGCGCAGCGGGTCGGAACCGTATTTGTTGATGGTCGAGAACGGATCGACAGCGTTGCCGAGGCGTTTGGACATCTTGTTGCCGTTTTTATCCAATACCAAACCGTTGGAAACCACGTTCTTGAACGATACGGTATCGAACACCATGGTGGCGATGGCGTGCAGGGTGAAGAACCATCCGCGGGTCTGGTCCACGCCTTCAGCAATAAAGTCGGCCGGGAAGTTCTCGCGTTTGTCGAAAGCTTCCTTGTTCTCGAACGGGTAATGGATTTGAGCGTAGGGCATGGCACCGGAGTCGAACCAAACGTCGATGAGGTCGGCTTCGCGCTTCAT
>Ga0302297_1000026_pt1 | contig 36995 bp, 25 predicted proteins | sample III_Fen_N3_2_FD_202094 | JGI IMG/M metagenome (GOLD analysis project Ga0302297, IMG submission 202094) | Peat permafrost microbial communities from Stordalen Mire near Abisko, Sweden - III_Fen_N3_2 | ecosystem: Environmental > Terrestrial > Soil > Wetlands > Permafrost | place: Sweden: Abisko...
TTTGCCACAAAGTGGGTCTAAACTATGTAAGTTGTAGTCCTTTCCGTGTTCCTATAGCAAGACTTGCTGCTGCGCAGGCAGCCATTGAAGATAATAAATAGTATTTCCCAATAATAAAGAGCCGCCGTTTCTTAAAGGAAACGGCGGATCTTGTTATATTATGGATGAAGTCTAAGTGTCAGTTGAAAAGTGTTCAATATATTCTCTCATTATTATCGTAAGCAGTCAATTTTCACCGTATAGGATATGCTATTTAAAAGATATACTTTTGTGCTCGACAAAAAAATCGAGCTATATGAATATAAAGAAAGAGGGAGCGTACTACTCCCAAATGGTACGCCGATACAAGAATGAATATGGAGGAAAGACCCTTCAAGAGTTTTGTATCAAAGAAAAAGTGAGTTACACAAAGATGCTTCATTGTTTACGAACCGAATCCTACCGGAAACCAATGGAAGAGTGTCCATCACAGACAGTCCGGCCTCATGGCTTACATCCCCTGATCATAGACAGCCCAAAGAATGACAGTCATTCTGATCAAGATATATCGGCCCCGGTATCTACACAACCTGCAAAACTTGAAGATGTCAATCTGACAATCACATCAAAGATAGAGCTCCATCTAAGGAACTGTGACATAAAGACGTTGATTGTTTTGATAAAAGAAGTGGAGGCAGCCTTATGTTAAGCTTGGGAAGCGGTTTCAATTATTATTTCTGCAGTGAGCCGGTAACATTGCGTTGGCGTCATAAAGGCATACGTAATTATATCAAGAGTCAGCTGCATCGTGATCCGACAAACGGTGATGTTTACATATTCCTGTCGAAGCATTTCAATCGTATCCGTCTGTATTACTATCATCACCAGGGCGAAATACTGAGTGAAAAAATCTTAAATGCCAGTCATTACATAGAACCTACTTTTGACCGGAAGAAGGGTGTTTACCATATATCATGGGAGAACTTCGTTTACATGGTCGAAGGAGTGGTCCCCCGCGACAGGAGAGTGCCCTTTGAGGAGATCAAAGAAGATGATGATACATCAACCGCCCGAGAAACAGAAATCGGCGACGAGACTCAAAATCGACAGTTTTGAATTTCAGAAAGTGCAGAAATAAGGCTATTAAATAATCTAAAATACTGTCAATCAAGTGTTTGAATTATTTTGTAGTATTGAATATTTTTATTAATTTCGCAGTATGAAGTCAGACGAAAAGTCTATACAAGCGATAAGTGCCCAAGCACATAACGCAGAAGCCGACAACAGGGTTTTGCGCAATAAGTTGCGTAAGGCTGAGAGCGACGTCGAAAGATTACGTGCCCAAGTGGCCGGTCTGACTCAAAAGCTGAGTGAAAAGATGGATGAGGTTTCCGATTCCGTCAAACAGATGGTATCCTTTATGATGGGTAAAGGTGATGTCAATCTGTCAAATTCCATACGTGAATCTGTAGTAGGTCCAATTCGAGAAGAAATCCGCAAGGAGTTCCAATCTTCAATAGATGAATTAAAAGCCATCATTGCTAATAAGGATGTAAAAATAACAGTCTTGGAAGCTCAGCTCAACAATGTCAGGGATAATGACGGCATGACTCCGGCAACAAAAATCAAAACATTGGGACAGCAGAATAAGAACCTGCGTACAGAGGTTTACGGTCAAGGGACGGAAGGAAAGCATCATGGCCGCAATCATATGACGCCGGCGGATGAAGCCGACCTGAATGGCGAGGACGTACCCGAATCAACATTTGATGTGTCAGATAAGGAGTTTGATGAAATAATTGATGGCATTAAAACAGTTATCAATGTGAAGGCTGCCGTTAAATCATCAGGAAGAAAGAAGGGCGTGAAAGTACCCCAGAGAATGCAGCCATTATTGGAAAATGCTGTAGAAAAAGTACTGGAACCTGATTTTATTCCGGAAGGGGCAGAGCGGTGTGGTGAGGAGATTACAATCCGATATGTGTATCATAAGGCTTATATACAGGCTGTTAAGTTCGTTCGACCCAAATATAAACTGGGAGACAACTACTATCAGGCTTCAGCTCCGAAGCACGGGCTGGGTAAATGCCGTGCTGACGCATCCCTGATGTCATTGATCATATACCGTCATTTTGTGCAGCATGTAACCATGGGCGATATTGAGCGGGAGTTATCAGACTTAGGGCTGAATGTAGCTCACTCTACCTTAGTACATTGGATAGAAAAAGCAGCAGCAGTTCTGGAACCATTGGATGAGCCTTTACATGATGAAATCATTAACAGTGGCAATTACCACGGAGATGAATCCACGCTGCAAGTGAAAGACAAGGCGATGGACGCTGCTAAAGAAGATAAAGACCGGCATTACTTTATCCGGTGGATATTTAACTATGTGTCTCCTTCATTAAATCTGACCCAGTACTACTTCCATAAGCGTGGCAGCCGTTCAAGAGAAGCCGTTGTGGAATATAACAAGGGCGTAAACAAGAGAACATTCCTTCATTCGGATGGCGCTCCCATCTATAAGATTTATGATATAGGAGAATTGATTCTACGGGTTGCATGTGGCGTACATGTCCGGCGGGCATTCTATAAACTAAAGGATGGATCTGATGAAGCAATGGAAATCGTCATTCACTTTAATGACATTTTTAAGTTGGAGAGACTATGGAATCAAGAGAGTATGGATGCAGAAGAACGACGACGAAGGCGCGGACTTTACATCGCCCCTATTTTAAAGACAATAAAAGATAAACTTGACGTACTATCAAAAGTTCTTGATAAGCAGACTGAACCGGACCTCCTCAAGGCTGTCAACTATGCATTGAAAGAGTTCCCGTGCCTGCTCAGGTGTCTTGAAAATGGGAATTTGGCTTTTAGCAATAATATCTGTGAACAGCAGATGCGCCGCATTGCAATTTATCGGAACAACAGTTTCTTTGTAGGAAGCATAGAGTCTGCTAAACTTTTTGCAAGACTAAGTTCTCATGTACAGAGCTCTGTGCTGTGCAAGAAAAATACAATGAGATATATCCAGGATATACTTAACAAAGTCGCCAATACCGGTAAAGATCGGTATGCCACCTTATTGGTAAATCGTTGGGAAGATCCTATTGTCATACCTTTGGTTTATTAAGGTATTCGTATCTAAAAATTTAATTTCTCTTAAAAAATCGGCATTACGCCGGTTGGTAATACAACTAGTGAAAATTGACAGCTTACAAATGTCACCTTCGGAATACCGGAAGAAGAGATAAAAAAAGATCCTGAATATTTTATTTTATTCAGGATCCTTCAATATGATTTGATTTTATTTCGCCTTGAGATTGATCACGAATGTGGCCTTATATTGTTTTCCGTTTTTAGTGTACTGTATCGCCTGACGCACGGTGTAAGTCTTGCCGGCAACAAGATGTCCCGGATACTGACCGACATTTGTGGTGTAGGTTGCAGGATAGAATTCGGAGAATATATAAGCACTTGCGTCATAATTGCATACGTTACCGGCAGAGTTGAACCAATGGCCATAGCATGTGGCAGAACTTGTGCTTGTGGTTGTCCCTGTAGTAATCGTACCTGTTGAACTTACACCCACAAAACGGGGATTAGAACTTGCGGTACGTCCGACAGCTTTCATCTCGTCTGTGCTCAGACCTAATGCCCGGCTCACTGCACCCATATCAAACGGTACCGTCACACTGGTGTAAGAACTGTTGCTGCATGCCAGCTCTGTATTGATCGTCACCGTGGTATCTTTGCGTACATAGTCGTCGGCATACTTGTCAAAGGTTCCAAGCACATCCGTATTCTCGAACTTCACCTGATAAGGCCACTGTTCATCGTTCGTTACATCATCATCCCAAGGATGGTGCCAGTGTGCGGTGGGTGCACCCATGACAACGAAGAACAGTTTTGTACAATTCTCAGGAATAGTGATGGAAGCGGTACCCTCAGTGCTCTTCTGGATGTCACCATAGACACGTTTCTCATCACTTGTATAGGCTACAAAGCCGTATCTCCATCCTGCCTTATCGATATTGATGCTTCGATAACCGCCGGCTCCGGCAATTCCCTTGAAATTAGCCTTTACCACGGTGCCTGCGGAGGCATTGTTCATGTTGATAATACTATAACCGTAATTTTGGGGGCAGTAAGCCGAGTCCACTTCCCATGTGCCATCATTCGCCGCTGTCTTGTGCAGATGCGTCTCATGACTCCCGATACGGCTTTTTGCGTAATCACGCACGCCGTCAATATCCCATGTTGCCATACGGGCATAACCCATATATTCTTCATCGTTAAACTGCTCCTGAGTGAGTCCGTTGATGCGCCGGTATGCTTCTACGGGATCCTCCGGTTTCGTGGCTTCACGCCATAACCGTCCGATGAAGTCCTGTCCATGCATCATACACCAGTAATCCTGTATGAAACAGTTCTGATACCGCCAGTCTTCATGCAGCAGGTTGAGATGATGATATTTCAGATGGCCTTCGAAATTCTCGCCGTCGCTGAACTGCAAACTCGGATAACACTTGTAAGCCTGCCAGTTGGCACAACTTTCCCACCATCCGTTGCCGCCAGATGCGTTTTCACCATATCCATAGTTGAAGCCATGAAGTTGACCAAGGTCACAACTAACCAGATATTGGAAGGTATGTCCCACCTCGTGAGCCACTGTCTGACCACTGCGAGAGCTTATCGCCCATGGATTCACATTCAGCAAACCTATTTTCCCGTCCACGCCCGAACCTTCAGCCTTCCAGTCCGACTGATAGAAGACATAGATCTCTATCTTATACTTGTCTGTTGTGGAAGCCCCAGGCTTGACAAATCCCAGAACCTTGGTATATTCATTCCAGATCCTTTCGGCATCGGCCAACATCGAGGTGGGATTAAACTGATAGGTGGCGGCCTTGGTAGGGTCGTTTCCGAATCCGGATTCCCAGAATACTACATAATGTTCAGATTCCATGCTATGTTTGAAACACCAGCGGCTGGTACTGTCAGTATAGTCAATCGTGGAGTAGGTGCTGGGGTGATAAAGAATTCTTCCGGGATTGTAAAGCATCATGGATGCAGTATAGTTGCTACCCAGATAGGTCTGATAGGGATAAAACAGATACTTGGATGCAAGTGTAGGATTATACACGTACATGGAATTGGACTTAAAGACAACAGAGTCAACGTTCTGGAGCGGTATGGCCTTATTCTCTGTAAATCTGTTGTCGTCTTTTATCCATAAGGTATCTTGTGCACTGACGCTGATAATAGCTGTCAGAGCCATGAATGCTGATAATAAATATTTATTTCCCATGACTGTTATTTCTTTAGAAATTTGAATGAGGCTTTTTCTGTCTTTACGATGTAGACACCTTTCTCCAGTCCTGAAACGTCAATCGCCGTCATTCCATTGTTGACATCAGTAGGGATGTCAATCTGATTTGCGTCAGCACTATATATCTTAATCTCACCTGTCGTATTGATATATAGCGTTGAACCGTTCAGTGTGATTTTCTTGTCGTTAGCCGCGATACCCTCAATGCCTGTAGGGTCGTCGGTCTTGGATATACGCATCTTCTCGATACCGCTGAACGTATAGGTATCGGTATTGACAGTCACCTTGCCGTCGTTAAACTTCATCAGTGGATTGACACCGGTGTTGAGTATGTAATAGACATTTGTCCCGTCGCTTAAGGTCAGAACGAGGCTTTTTGCTTGTGTTGTGATTGGGCCGATCAAACAAATTAAAGTTAGAAAAAGTATTTTTTTCATGAACATCTCTTTTGTAATTTCTAAATAATATATAGGTTAGTGTATTATACACGGCGCAAAGTTACTTAAAAAAATGTTTTTTGTATCCGGTTGCCGCTCTTTTTACTAAGAATAAGCCCAATCGTAATATTTTTGTATATTTTGAATGATTTTTATATCGTTGATACATTTATCTTATGCTAGACAGAAGTCGAAGACCTGGGCAATTTAATCACGATAAGTTGAGAAAAACCCTGATTCAATAGGTGTTATTAGAACGGTCGGCATCGGGAATCTATTCATTTCCAAGGGTAACCTATTTAATTGCTGCAAACTTACATGTTTTTTATAAAAAAACAGCTGGATGGTGAATATTATATCATGATTTTGTTTTATATTTGCAGAGGTACAATATATTATATACGTAAAACCATGCAGAAATACGCAGATTACATCGCCCAGATAGAGATAGAATCGCTATGGAGCGGAAAAAAACACATCGTATGGGAACTTGATCCTAAGGTGAACATACTTAGCGGCATCAACGGAGTGGGAAAAAGCACTATATTAAATAAAGTAGTGAAGGGACTGCTTGGTGGTGGCGAGTTTCCCAGCCATCTGCTTAAGGGTGTCCATATCAAGGTGATGCCGGAGGATACCACATGGGTACGGTTTGATGTGATACGCAGTTTCGACCGTCCACTGATGAGTGCCGACCTGTTGAATAAAGTCGGTGATATCTCTGTAGCCACTGAGCTAGACTGGCAGATGTATCAACTGCAGCGCCGTTATCTGGACTATCAGGTGAACATCGGCAACCGCATCATCGAGATCTTGCAGAGCTGTGACGATGATGTAACGCAGAAGGCTGCCGCTATATCACGTCCGAAGAAAATCTTTCAGGATATGGTAGACAAGCTGTTTGTTGAGACTGGGAAAACACTGATACGTGACAGCAATGAGATACGATTTACTCAGATGGGTGAGACTCTTACTCCATATCAACTTTCCAGCGGTGAAAAACAAATGCTTGCCATCCTGCTTACCGTACTCGTGGAGGATAATCATCACTACGTGCTGTTTATGGACGAACCTGAGGTGAGTCTGCATGTGGAATGGCAGCAGAAACTCATCGACTTGATTGTGGAACTGAACCCTAACGTGCAGATCATTCTCACTACCCATTCGCCGGCTGTTATTATGAACGGATGGATAGATCATGTGACAGAGGTGAGCGATATTACCGACCAATCACTTAAGCGATGAGCCACAGACTGAAGGAAAATATCAACTCCTACTACGTACACGCAGCTAACCTGCTCAACTCGAAGAAGGCACGGCATAAGATTGTGGCTTACGTAGAGAGTTATGACGATGTGTTCTTCTGGCGTACTGTACTGAGCCAGTTTGAGGACGATACGAAATATTTCGAGGTGATGCTGCCTTCGCGCATCAATCTAACGAAAGGTAAGAAGTCGGTGCTGATGAACTTCCTTGGTGAAAGGGTGGGTGAGGACCTGATAGCCTGCGTGGATGCCGACTATGACTATCTGCTGCAGCAAACCACGCCAACATCGTATAAGGTGAATCATAATCCTTATGTATTTCATACCTATGTGTATGCGATAGAGAACTATCAGTGTTATGCTCCGAGTCTGCATGATGTATGTGTGGCGGTGACACTCAATGATCATACTATCTTCGACTTTGATGAGTATTATAATCATTATTCTATAGCCTGTTATCCGCTTTTAGTATGGTCGGTTTGGTTATACCGGAATAATCTGTATAAAGATTTCACGCTTATGGATTTCTGTAAGTTGGTAGATCCCGGAGGCTTTAATGTCTATCATCCTGAATCTTCGCTGGCAAACCTCAAGCAAAAGGTGGATCGCAAGGTGGCTCAGTTCCAACATGATTATCCTGAGGCAAAACAGACCTATCAGAGTCTGAAGGATGAGTTGCAGCAGCTCGGTGTCACTCCCGAGACCACATATTTGTATATTCAGGGGCATCATATCTTTGATAATGTGACTATGCCTATCGTGGAGAGGGTGTGTGACAGATTGAGACGAGAAAGGGAAAATGAAATCTATCATAATGCTGAACACTCAACGCAGATGCACAATGAACTATCTTGCTACGAACACTCTATACAGGATATAACCGCCATGCTTAAGAAGAATGTCGGTTATATCCGTTCGAAGCCTTATCTGCGTCTGATTGCGGATGTGGAGAACTTCTTAAACGTACGTTTCCAGAAACTTAATACTTCCGCTGAACTTAAGAGTGGCGGTGGTGGCGGGGAAGAGAACGGACTCGCCTCCACAGATTGAGATCTCATTTCCTTCATTGTCGATGATTTTTCCGCTACCGGACAGTCCTACCAGAACTACGAAGCTGTCGAGTTCGCTGTAGTCAAGGGTCATCGGCTCGTTAAGATCATAGACTGCCGTGTTGAAGTACGGACATCTCACCAGTTCCACACCTTGATTCTGAACAGGCACATAGATTGTCTTATAGCTGCTGTACACATTATAGTCAATGGATTCTGCTGCCTCTTCAGTATGCAGCTGACGGTAGTTGCCGTTCTTATCCTTGCGCTTGAAGTCATAGATGCGGTAGGTGACATCGGATGTCTGCTGTATCTCGGCGAGAAAACATCCGGTACCGATGCTATGGATGCGCCCCGCAGGTATGAAGAAGCAGTCACCCTCCTGAACAGGGTATTCGCCAATGACATCGGTGATGGTATCATTCTCAACCATCTCTTTATATTCTTCAGGAGTAATTTTTTTCTTTAGTCCTGAACGCAGTTTTGCTGCGGGGTCCGATTTCATCACATACCACATCTCGGTTTTTCCGCGTTCCTTTCCCTGACGTTGTGCTATCTCATCGTTCGGATGTACCTGAATGCTAAGATCCTGGCAAGCGTCAATAAACTTGATTAGCAGAGGAAACTCACTGCCGAAACGTTTGTAGTTATCTTCGCCAACAATTTTTCCTTTCAGTTCGCTAATAATTTCATTAATATTCTTGCCTTTAAGCGGACCTTCACTTACAATGCTCTCACTACCTTTCACACCGGAGAGCTCCCAATTTTCACCTACTTGTGACATGTCACTATTGATTTTCTTAAAAGGAATAATCTTGTCACCACCCCAAAGGGTCTGTTTTAGTAACGGTTCAAATTTTAATGGTTTCATTATTTAAATTTTAAAAAGTAAATATCATCATTATAAATTCAATCAGTGGTCTTCCCAGAAACTCCTTGTAAATAACACCATCACGCTGAATATTTCCAGACGCCCGATAAGCATCAGTGCCGAGGCTATCCATTTGGCTGCGTCGGGCAAGGCACTCCATGATTGTGTAGGCCCTATCTGTGCGCCGATGGATGGTCCCACATTACTGAGGCTGCTTATCGATATGGTGATGGCATTGAGATAGTTGACACCCATGCATATCATTGCAGTCGATGCGAATAGTATGAGAAGCAGGAAGGAGGTGAGAAAGGCCAGTAACGTGGTCTGTACAGAGTGGGTGACGATGCCCCCTTCGATTTTCACAGGCAATATGGCATTAGGATGGATAATATGTTGTAACTCATTTCTAATGATCTTTGCCAGCATCACGACGCGTATGCTTTTCAGACCGCCGCTGGTACTGCCTGCACATGCTCCCATGAACATGCAGAGGCAGAGTATCACCCATGTGATATGCGGCCATGCACCAAAGTCCTCGCTGTAAAATCCAGTTGTGGTGAAGAGCGAAATCACCTGAAAGAGTGAACTGCGTATGGCATGTTCTAATCCGTATCCGCGTTGTGATATCAGTATGTAGGCGATGAACCCCGAGAATAGCAGGGCAATGAATATATAAAATTTGAATTCTGAGTTCTGAAGCAAACGTTTTATCTTACCTTTAATAACTGTAAGATAAAGTAAGGTGAAGTTGGTACCCGAAAGGAACATAAATATGATCTCGATATATTCTATGGAAGGACTATTGTAGCCGCGAATACTGTCATTATTGGTTGAAAACCCGCCTGTTGCGATTGTCGCAAACGAATGGTTTATACTGTCAAACCAGCTCATTCCTGCGAGTATCAGAGAGATGGCACATCCTGTTGTGAGAAACAGGTACACCATCCACAACCATTTTGCTGCAGAGTTAATGCGTGGCTGGAGTTTATTGTGTGTAGGTCCGGTTGACTCTGCAGCAAACAGACGCACGTCGCCAGTGACGAATGACGGTAGAATGGCGATAGTGAAGAATACAATGCCTAGTCCTCCTATCCAGTGAGTCAGCGAACGCCAGAAGAGCAGTCCGTGAGGCAGTTTCGATACATCGTTGATGACAGATGCACCTGTGGTGGTGAATCCCGACATCGTCTCAAAGAAAGCATCGCAGACATTTGTAAGATAACCGCTGATGATAAAAGGCATCATGCCGAAGAGGCTGAAAATCACCCACGTGAGACTTACTATCAGATAAGCATCACGCCGGCTCATGTTATTTTCGGCTTTATTACCAAGAGAAAGAAAGATGAATCCGAAGACTGTCGTGAGGACCACCGTGAATAGAAAGGCCATGATATCGTCTTCATGATATATTAGTGCCATGATAAGGCAAATAAACATCAGTACCGACTCGATACAGAGTAGCAGCCCTAATACCTTTAATACAAGCTTTTTGTTGATCATATTACTTGAAAAATTTCTCAATTTTCCTCATTTGCTGTTCGTGGCAGAATACGATTACGCAGTCGTTTGCTTCTATCTGAGTGTTTCCAGATACAAGCATTCCTACGCCGTTGCGTACCAGTCCACCGATGGTGACACCAGCAGGGAAGCCAATGTCCTTCACTAGTTTATGCGTCACCTTGGTATCCTCGTCGACATTAAATTCGGCCACGTCGGCATTGGCAGTCATAAGGAATCGTACGTTGTCCACGTCAGCGTCGAGCGTCATTTGGTAGATGTGGCTGGCGGCAATTGTCTTCTTATTTATTAAGGTACCAATATCGAGGCTTTCTGCCATGCTTACATAATCGAAATTCTCCACCATGGCTATCGTCTTTATCACTCCCAGTCGTTTGGCTGTGAGGCATGCAAGAATATTTGTTTCTGCATTGCCTGTAAGTGCTACAAAAGCCTGTGTGTTCTTTATTCCTTCGTCGATGAGCAGAGACAGATCACGTCCGTCGCCATTGATTACCATTGTTCGGTTATCAATCAGTTCATTGATACGTTCGCAGCGTTTTTCATCCTGTTCAATCACCTTCACGTTCATGTAGTCAGGAATTTCCATCACTGCCCGTAAGGAAGTTTTTCCACCGCCCATTATCATTACGTTTTTCACGTCGGCATAGTGCTCCTTGCCCACCATCTTACGTATAAAAGGAATGTATTGCTTCGTTGTCATGAAGTAGGCCAAATCGAACAGCCTCAGTTCATCGTCGCCATTAGGGATGAGTGTATCATTGCCTCGTTTGATCGCCACTACATGGTAAGGAGTGTCAGGGCCGCAGAGGGTTTTGAGAGGTTCGTTTAGTATCTCACATGACTCTCGTAGTTTTATGCCCAGCAGTACGAGCGCATTGTCATGCACATCCCATCGTTGTCGCACCCAACTCATTTTTAGTCCGTTGACAATGTCCTGAGCTGCGAGTGCTTCAGGATAAATCATTGAGCTGATGCCTATTTTACGGAAGAATTCGGTGAAATCTTCAGATAGGTATTCTGAGTTGTCGATACGTGCCACGGTCTTTTTTGCTCCCAGACCTTTGGCTATTATACAGCAAGTCATATTACAGGTCTCCTCGGGAGTGACAGCGATGAAGAGGTCGGCATTGGCCACTCCTGCCTCCTTCTGTGCCTCAATACTTGTAGGTGAGGCGTTCATTGTCATGAGGTCGAAGTTGTTATCAAGATTACACAGCCTATCCTCATCTTCGTCCATGAGAGTAATATCCTGTTTCTCTCTTGCGAGCAGTTTTGCCAGATGTTTTCCTACGCCACCGGCACCGGCAATAATGATTTTCATTTCAGAATCATTTTCTTGATACTGTCTTTGTCAATACCTACGAGTTTATATAGTTGGGCTACTGTCCCGTGTTCCACAAACTTGTCGGGTAGACCCATGCGGATAATCTCAGGCGTGTAGTGATGGTCGTCCATCCATTCAAGTACAGCCGACCCCAGTCCTCCGTTTCTGACCCCGTCTTCGATCGTGATTATTTTCTTGAAACGTTTACCGACTTCATCAAGAATCATTGTGTCAAGGGGTTTAAGAAACCGTATATCATAGTGAGCAATGGTCAGTTTCCGTCCTTCATCTTCAGCCTCTTTCTCTGCCTCTTCGATAGCCTTACGGGTCTCGTTACCTATCGGCCCTATGGTAAGGACAGCCAAGTCATCACCGTCTTTCAGTTTACGTCCGGTACCTACTTTTATCTCTTCGAATGGACATTTCCAGTTCACAAGCACCCCTCTGCCTCGAGGATAACGAATGACAAATGGACCTTTGTCTGCCAGCTGCGCAGTATACATAAGTCTGCGCAGTTCGTGTTCGTCCATTGGCGACGATATGGTGAGATTTGGGATGGGACGGAGAAAAGCCAGGTCGAATGCTCCGTGGTGTGTAGGTCCGTCTTCGCCCACTAGTCCTGCTCTGTCAAGGCAAATCACGACATTCAAGCTCAGAATGGCTACATCGTGGATGATGTTGTCGTAAGCACGTTGTGAAAAAGAACTGTAAATATTACAGAACGGTATCAGACCCTGTTTGGCCATTCCTCCTGAGAACGTCATGGCATGTCCCTCGGCGATACCGACATCAAAGGAACGGTCGGGCATCTCTTTCATCATGATGTTCATGGAGCATCCCGTAGGCATGGCGGGAGTAACGCCCATAATCCTGTCGTTATTTTTTGCCAGTTCGAGAAGCGTGTTTCCGAAGACATCCTGAAAGCGTGGAGGAATGCCGTCGGTATCAGGTAAGATACGCTCCCCTGTACCGTTATGAAACTTACCGGGAGCGTGCCATATCGTAGGATGTTCTTCTGCGGGTTTGTAACCTTTGCCTTTGATGGTGTGCAGATGAAGTATTTTTGGCCCTTTCATCTCTTTGAGACTACGAAGCAGTTTCACAAGATCCTTTACGTTGTGACCATTGAAAGGTCCGAAGTATCTGATGTTCATGCCCTCGAAGATATTCTGTTGCTGTGCAACTAGGGATTTCAGCGAGTTATTGAATCTGATGAGGATCTTACGACGGTCTTCGTTGAGTATACCCTTAGCGAACAGCCATCGTGACATCTTGAATCTCAGTCTGTTATAAGTAGCATTCGTATTAAGGTTCAATAGATATTGTTGCATTCCGCCTACCGAACGGTCGATGCTCATGTTATTGTCGTTGAGGATAATAAGCATGTCGTTAGGTGTAGACGATACATTGTTGAGACCTTCGAAAGCCAATCCTCCGCTCATAGAACCGTCGCCGATGATTGCCACCACCTTACGGTCGTTTTCTTTGAGTTTTTTTGCCGCCACGGCCATGCCCAGAGCCGCAGAGATAGAATTGGAGGCGTGCCCGGCAGTAAATGTGTCGTACTCGCTTTCGTGAGGAGACGGAAACGGTCGGAGTCCGTTCAACTTACGGTTTGTGTAAAACATTTCGCGTCGGCCGGTGAGAATTTTATGCCCATAAGCCTGATGTCCTACGTCCCAAACGAGCAAGTCATAAGGTGTATTAAAAACATAATGTAACGCGACCGTTAATTCTACGGTACCTAAGCTAGAAGCCAAATGGCCGGGATTATCAGACAGCTCATCTATAATGTCCTGTCTTAGCTCATTGCAGACTTCAGGCAGTTGGTCAATAGACAACTTCCTTAAGTCCGTAGGATATTTTATGTGGCTGAGAAAGCCATATTTTCTACTATCTTGCATTAATTTAATGAATCAATAACCTCGCAAAGGTAATGCAAACGAGTGGAAAATCAAAAGAAAAGTGAAACTTTCTTTAATTTTCCCGAGTGCAGCTTGTCTTTAGTTCTTATTGAAGTTCATCCAAATGAGTGGGACGTCAAGATAAATCATAAAAATCGTCCATACATTATCTATGCATAGGCGATTTCTATCATCTGCATCATTGCAGCAATATTGTTGTTTCTTATACTAAAGTCCCGATGATATCCTCGCGGTCACCGGCGAGCATATCGATTACAGGAATTTCAATCATCGTGTAGCATCCAGGTTGCTGGCGCATGCTGGCACGGGCTACGTTGACGAGCACCTGACCGGTAAGGGCCGGATTGTTAATCTTCATGTTGAATTCCAAAAGTTGGTTTTGAGTCTTACCGCTCACACCCTTACGAACCATATTTACACCATGGCCCATATCCTTGACGGCATCCACGGAAGGAACCTGCATCACATAAGTCTCGTCACTTGCGAAGTAAGGATCGGCTTTGATTGCCTTCGTAATATTCTCAAGTTTAGCACCCTCTTCCAGCTCTACATATACCATACGGCGATGGATGCCTTCACCCTTGGGTATTGTCATTGAAAGCGCATTTTTAACCCCATCCTTAGAACGGACACAGACAGAATGTCCCATACTCATGCCCGGGCCGAAATTAGTATAACTGAGTCCTTTAGGTGCGAGGCTCTGCATCAGTGTACGAATGATAGAATCCGATCCGGGATCCCATCCGGCAGAGATGATGGAGACAGCGTTGTGCTCTTTTGCGATAGGCATGAGAACAGCTCGGAGGTCACGTATGGAGGTATGGATATCGAAGCTGTCAACGGTATTGATGCCCATGGCTAAAATCTTTTTTGCATATTCCTCTACACTGCGTGTTGGTGTTGCGAGAATAGCTACATCCACGTCTTTTAGTTCGGTGATATCCTTCACTACATCGTATTTGGCGAGTTCGGCAGGTTTGTTTTCTGAACCATTACGGCGTATAATACCTGCAATTTCGAAGTCGGGGGCGGCTTCAAGAGCCTCCAGTGCGAATTGTCCAATGTTGCCGTATCCAACTACGGCTGCTCTAATCTTTTTCATATTTATTCTTGTTGGTTTAAGTTTGTGCTGCAAAAATACTCTTTTTTGTAAATAGATATATCAAGATAGCCTGTTTTTTAAATTATTTTGTATAACTGTGCTTATGTTTATAAAGGTATTATTTGTTTTTTGGTCGTTTATTCCGGCATACTGTTAAGATTCCATCTGCCCATAAAACGGGAGCATTATACAATAATGTACGACCTTTCTCGTTCTTAAATTATACATAATATTTTGACCATAATGATTGAATATATTCGGGGCGAACTGACTGAACTTACTCCTGCACAAGCTGTGGTTGAAGCTGGTTGCGTGGGCTACGGATTGGGAATATCGCTCAATACATACTCCGCCATACGGGGAAAGAAAGAGGTAAAACTCTTTGTCTATGAGGCAATACGCGAAGATGCATACGTGCTATTTGGATTTGCTACTAAACAGGAACGCCTGTTGTTTCTGTTGCTTATCAGTGTACCTGGTATCGGAGCGAATACAGCCCGTATGATATTGTCGGAGATGACACCGGCAGAACTCTGCAATGTCATTTCTACCGGTAATGATAAACTGTTGAAAGGCGTTAAGGGCATAGGGTTGAAAACGGCACAACGGATCATTGTCGACCTCAAAGATAAAATACTAAGTAGCGGCGTGGCTCAGTCGGTTCCCGCCAACGGTAGCGTGTCTACTGTCAATAACAAGGTGACTGATGAGGCTGTGAGCGCTCTGACTATGCTTGGATTTGCTCCTGCTGCATCCCAGAAAGTGGTGATTGCCATTCTTACAGAGACCCCCGATGCTCCAGTTGAAATGGTGGTGAAAATGGCTTTGAAACAGATTAAATGAAAGGACTGAAGCAGATATCATATTTAGCTTTGATATTTCTGAGCATCAATGTGCTGGCGGCTGTCGGCGGCGATGATGTTCCGAAGCGTAAGGCAGGGGTAAAAGCCCAGCCGAAAGCTCTTGTGACCGAATCTGACTCCATTCCCGATTCTCTACTCCATCCCCGATGGAAAATACAACGTACCTCTCCGTTAGATATGGGCGATCTGAAACATCACAGCGCCGACCTCAAATATCCAGACAACCTGAAACAGGAGGTGGTCTATAACGATTCTCTAAATACTTATGTCATTGGTTCGAAAATAGGCAGTAACTATCTTAACGCACCAATCATGATGACTCCCGAGGAATATCAGCAGTGGAGTCTGCGTAACTCTTTTCAGGAATACTTCCGTAATAAGAATGACGAAGAGGTGAAAGCCAAGGGAAAGGATAAATTCTCATTTTCGGATATGAAGTTTGACCTCGGGCCTGCGGAGAAGATATTTGGACCGGGTGGAGTGAGGATAAAAACTCAGGGTACGGCGGAATTAAAACTTGGTGCAACGCTTAAGAATATAGACAATCCGTCATTACCGATACGCAACCGAAAAACCACGAACATGGACTTCGATGAGAAAATTAATCTGAGTCTCAACGGTAAGGTGGGTGATAAGATGGACATGAACCTTAATTACAACACTGACGCTACTTTCGATTTCGATACGAAGAACTTGAAACTCAAATATGAAGGTAAGGAAGATGAGGTAATCAAACTCTTGGAAGGAGGTAACATTTCTATGCCTTCCAACTCGTCGCTTATCAAAGGAGCCAGTTCTCTGTTCGGTGTACGAGCCGACATGCAATTCGGTAAACTCAAACTGCAAACTGTGGTTTCGCAGAAGAGCTCTACGACATCAAGTGTTTCGTCAAAAGGAGGAACGCAGTTGACTCCGTTCGATATCGATGTTTCTAATTATGAAGAGAACCGCCACTTCTTCTTGTCTCAGTTCTTTCGAGACAATTACGATAAGGCCATGTCGACACTCCCAAATGTCACTACAGGCGTTAGCATAAGCCGTGTGGAGATATGGGTGACAAACAAAACAGGAACGACATCCAATACACGTAATATCATTGCGCTGACCGACTTGGGCGAGAATAAAAAAATATCCAACTCTCTGTGGAGCCTCTCTGGACAGGCTGTGCCAAGTAACTCGGCCAATACGGAATATTCACAGATGGTAAACAACTACTCTTCTGCACGTGATATTGACCAGACTACAAGTGTGCTCGACGGTATCCATGGATTCGTGGGTGGCGTGGATTATGAGAAACTGCAGAATGCCCGTCTGCTCACTTCGTCGGAATATTCACTAAACAGTGCTCTTGGATATGTGTCGCTGAAGACGACGTTACAGACAGATCAGGTGCTGGCTGTGGCTTTCGAATATACATACGGAGGTGTCACTTATCAGGTGGGAGAATTCGCAGCTGACAATACCAGTACGGACAAAGCTATATTTGTAAAGGCTATTAAAAATACCAGCAATAATCCTACGCAGGGAAACTGGGACCTTATGATGAAGAACGTCTATAGTCTGGCTTCTAATATTGAAAAGGAGAAGTTTAAACTTGATATCAAATATCAAAGCGATACAGCGGGAGTTTATCTGACGTACATCCCGGAAGTGGCTGTTAAGGATAAGACTCTGCTGAAGGTGCTCAACTGTGACCGACTGGATAATAACAATAAGAATCATCCTAATGGGCAGTTCGATTACGTCGAGGGGTACACTGTGTCTAATGGCCGAGTATTTTTCCCTGCTGCAGAGCCGTTTGGAAGTTATCTGCATGATTATCTTTTAGGCAAGGGCCTGTCGGAGAAGGTGGCTGATAAATATGTGTATCAGGAACTTTACGACTCGACAAAAACCGTCGCGAAACAGATTGCCGAAAAGGATAAGTTTGAGCTGGTTGGACAATACAAAGGAACATCGGCCAATGTAATATCGCTTGGATCATACAATGTGCCGCAGGGATCGGTGGTGGTGACAGCAGGAGGTGTGACACTGACCGAAAATACCGATTATACAGTGGATTATTCGGCTGGCGAGGTTACGATCATCAACCAGAGCATCATTGATGCAGGTACTTCTGTAAATGTGAGTCTGGAGAGCAATTCCGAATATGGACAACAACGTAAGACAATGATCGGACTCAATTGGGAATACGACTTTTCTAAGGATTTCCAGATTGGCGGTACGTTGCAACATTTGTCAGAACAGACTCTTACCTCGAAGGTGTCAATGGGGTCTGAACCTCTCAATAATACGATATGGGGCTTAAATATCAACTGGAAGAAGGAGAGTCAGTGGCTCACGAACATGCTCAACAAACTGCCGTTTTTCCATTGCACGGCTCCGTCGAATATCTCATTTACCGGTGAGTTTGCCCAGCTTATTGCCGGACAGGCTTCAGGAACTCAAGACAATGCCTCATATCTGGATGATTTCGAGAATACCAAGACCCTTACGGACATCTCTACTCCTACATATTGGGTACTGTCAAGTGTGCCTTCTGTGTTTCCTGAGCACACAGATATGACAACAGTGGCGAGCGGATATAACCGATCGTTGCTGGCGTGGTATAACATTGACCCGCTTTTCACACGACGCAGTTCATCACTGACACCGGCGCATATCAAGAGCGACCTGAATCAGTTGTCGAACCACTATGTGAGAGAGGTATATGTCAGCGAACTGTTTCCAAATAAAAATCAGAGTTCTTACAGTGGCAGCACATCGACACTGTCGGTACTCAATCTGGCTTATTACCCTAATGAACGCGGACCGTATAACCTTACAACCAATCTGACCGCCGACGGCAAACTCAGTAACCCGGAGCAGAGATGGGGCGGTATGATGCGTAAGATAGAAACAAGCGATTTTGAAACGGCAAATATCGAATATATAGAATTCTGGATGCTTGATCCGTTTATATACAGTTCTCAACAGAGTGATGCCAACCAATATGGAGGTGACTTCTATCTCAATCTCGGAGAGGTGAGTGAGGATATTCTGCATGACGGGAAGAAATTCTACGAGAGCGGTCTGTCCGTGGACGGCACCTCAAACTATACTACCACGCAATGGGGTAAGATTCCTACATCGGCCACTGTCAATTATGCTTTTGCTACAACCAAAGGTGCACGTGCCAAACAGGATGTGGGTTATGATGGTCTGACTGATGACGAAGAACGGACGTTCGGTGATTATCAGAAGTTCCTTACCGCCATACAGGGCAAGGTGTCGGCTGCTGTCTTCGACTCTATTATGGCCGATCCTGCTAATGATGACTATCATTACTTTCGTGGAAGTGACTTCGACCGGCAAAAAACATCAATACTTGAACGATATAAACATATCAATAATCCTCAAGGTAATTCGCCGGATACTGACGAACAGACGGAGTCATACGACACGTCATATAAGACGACTCCTGACGTGGAGGATATCAATCAGGATTATACTCTTAATGAATATGAGAAGTATTACCAATATCACGTGAGCATAAAGCCAAGCGACTTCGTGGTAGGCCAGAACTATATTGTGGATAAACGTGTGAGTAACGTGACACTACGTAACGGAAATAAAGAGGACGCTACATGGTATCAGTTCCGTATTCCACTCGATGAATATGAAAAGAAGGTGGGTGGTATCAGCGATTTCACCTCTATCCGTTTTATGCGAATGTTCCTCACGAATTTCAAAAAACCTATTGTGCTTAGATTTGGTACATTAGACTTAGTGCGTGGAGAATGGCGTACATACGACCAGTCTCTCTCTACTACTGCCTCATCTCAGAGCGGCACACTGGCTGTGAGTGCAGTGAGTATTGAGGAAAATAATGATAAAGAACCTGTCAATTACGTACTTCCTCCAGGCATCTCACGCGTGGTAGACCCTTCGCAGCCACAACTTGTAGAGAATAACGAGCAGGCTCTGGATCTGATGGTGACCAATCTCTCCCATGGCGAGGCAAAAGCTGTCTATAAGAATACTACTCTTGATCTGCGTATGTATAAACGCCTCCAGATGTTTGTTCATGCTAATGCTTCCGATCCTAATAACACGAATCTTACCGATAACCAGCTAAGTGTGTTTATCCGTTTGGGAAGTGACTACAAAAGTAACTATTACGAATATGATATTCCGTTGAAGTTGACTCCTACCGGACATTATGATAAGTATTCCACAGCTGATGCTTATGCCGTTTGGCCAGAGGATAATATGCTTAATTTTGAGCTAAGTCTGCTTACGGCCCTTAAGAAGGCACGTAACAAGGCAAAGGCTTTGGGACGGGCTTCTTATAACCAGCTCTACAGTGAATATGATTCCGACCATCCAAATAATAAGATGTCCATTATGGGTAATCCTTCTCTCGGTGAGGTGAAAACGATGATTATAGGTATCCGTAATAATGCTACAGATGCCAAGTCGGGAGAAGTGTGGGTGAACGAACTGCGACTGAAGGAGCCAAATAACGAAGGTGGATGGGCAGCACAGGGTACGCTCAATATGCAACTGTCGGATGTAGGAAGTGTTAATGTGCAAGGACGCATGGAAACTTCGGGCTTCGGCGGATTGGAGGAGAGCGTGACACAACGTTCTACTGACAACAATAAGACATATAGCGTGACGGCAAATGTGGAACTGGGCAAACTATTCCCTGATAAGGCGAAGGTGAGTGCTCCGCTCTATTATTCTGTGACGAAAGAGCAGGTAAAACCTAAATACAATCCTCTCGATACTGATATGAATCTGAATGATGCTCTGGATGCATATACTAACGATCATGAGCGTGATTCTCTTAAGTCGATTGCCATCACTAAGACTACTAATACCAACTTCTCGCTTTCGAATGTCCGCGTTGGTATTACCACAAAGAAACACCCAATGCCTTACGACCCAGGCAACTTTTCATTCTCTTACAGCCATAGTCATAAATATACTAGTGGCGAGACGACTGTATACGAGAAGGATGACAACTGGCGCGGATCGATGAGCTATGCTTACTCGCCTAACTATAAGACCTTCGAGCCATTTAAAAATACGATAAAGAGCAAGAGTAAATGGTGGGATCTACTTAAAGATGAGGGCATCAACTATCTGCCTCAGAATATCTCGTTTAATTCGGAGATGACTCGAAACTATTATGAGTTGCAGGAGCGTGACCTCGAAAGCACTGAGAATACTCAGTTGCCGTTGACTTTCAGTGAACAGTTCTTATGGAACAGACAGTTCTCTTTGAGATGGGACTTTACCAAGAACCTTCACATGAACTTCTCGTCGGCTACGAATGCCGAGATAGAAGAGCCTTATACCCCTGTGAACAAGGATTTGTATCCAGATCATTATCAGGCATGGAAGGACTCAGTGTGGAACAGTATTAAGAATTGGGGTACTCCTCTTAGTTATAACCAGACATTTACATTATCTTACCAATTGCCTATCAATAAAATTCCTGTCTTCGACTGGATTGCATCAGATGCTACATATAACTCAACGTATGGTTGGACTCGTGGCACAGATCTTGAAGATGGAACGTCACTGGGTAATACGATATCCAGTACACGCAATATGAATATCAATGGAAACTTCAATCTTGAGAAGCTGTATAATCACATTCCTTTCCTCGATGAGGCCAATAAACGGTTTAACAAATCTACCCTAATCAATAATCAGAATGTCAATAAGAAAAAAAGCACCCCAAAGAACGTAAAAAAAGATACGAAGGATAAAAATTCCAAAGACGGAAAGGACGCAAAAAATCCCAATAGTAAAGACGGTAAGGCTGTTCCTGATGTCGGAAATAAACAGAAGGCTGTGGACGATAATCAGAAGAACACCCGCATCTTTGTGAAAGAGATTAAACTGAAGAAGGACACTACGCTTACTGTTAACCATGGGAAGAACTCGAAGAAACTGTCAGTGACCGCTCGTACGAAGGATGGTAAGGTATATAAACTAAAATATAAGGTTATCGATGCTAATAAGATACTTATCCAGAATCGTGATTCGGTAGATCTGAAGCTGACTGTCACACCGAAGACTCCTGACAGTGAAAAATCTTGGTATAAGACTGCCCAGACTGTTGCCAGGGTTCTTATGATGGTCCGTTCGGCCAGTATATCATACCGAAATCAGTATTCGATGTCATTGCCGGGATTCATGCCGAATGCGGGTGATGCCTTCGGACAAAGGACTGGAGGCGTCATGTCGCCAGGTCTTGACTTTGCTTTCGGACTGGTAGGAGATTCGTATATCAATAAAGCTCTCGACCATGACTGGCTGCTTATCAACGACAGTGTGGCTACCCCTGCAACAACAAATAAGACGGAGGATCTGCAGATTAAACTGACACTCGAACCGATAAAGGACTTGAAGATTGACCTTAATGCCAGCCGTGCTGAGACAAAGGCCAAAAGTATACAATATATGTACGAAGGTTCACCTACCACTCAGAGCGGTACGTTCACCATGACGACGATTAGTCTGAAGAGTGCGTTCGAAGGTACGGGAAATGCCAACAATGGGTATAGGTCGGCATCGTTTACAAATTTCTGTAACTCTTTGTCTACGTTCCGGGATCGTGTTGAGGCTCAGTATATTGGGGTAGAATATCCATCTGAATCTACATTGTCGGGTCAGAAATTCGATCCATCCAACGGTACTGTAGATAAGTATAGTGCTGATGTTATGATTCCGGCCTTTCTTGCCAATTACACGGTAGGTAGTACGTTGTCTTCTCCTTTAAGCATCTTCCCTGCCTTGTCGAAGATGTTACCGAACTGGACTATCCATTATAGTGGACTGGAACGTCTGCCATGGTTCTGTGACCATTTTAAGAGCGTGAATATCAATCATTCTTACAAGAGTATCTATGCCGTGGGTTCATACAGCAGCTATAGCAGTTATATGGAATACATGAACGATTTAGGATTCGTCACTAATACAACTACCGGCAATCCTGTTCCAAGCAGTATGTATAATGTGAGCACCGTCAGCATCAATGAGGCTTTCTCTCCGTTGTTAGGAGTCGATCTTACCTTTAATAATAATATGACTTGTAAATTGGAATATAGGACCACCCGTGTGCTCTCTCTGAGTATGACGAGTGTTCAGATTAATGAGTCGACAAGTCATGACTGGGTGGTCGGGATGGGCTACAAAATTAATGATTTCAAACTCTTCGGTTCTGGAGAGCATAAGAAGGTGAAGAGTAGCGGTAGTAGAAATAACAATACCATAAATAAGAATGCTACCAAGACCGGTGGTGGTATGAATAATGATCTTAACCTCCGTCTTGACGTTTCTTTCCGCAGACAGGCATCTATTACTCGTGACATCGCTACCATTACAAGTGATGCAAGCAGTGGTAATAGTGCCCTGAAGATAGCGTTCAGTGCCGACTATACTCTGTCGAAACTCCTTACACTCAGTGCTTATTATGATCGACAGACGAACACTCCGTTGTTAAGTAGCAGCAGTTATCCGACGACCACACAGGACTTCGGTTTCAGTATGAAATTCTCATTGACCAGATAACAATTAAAGACTTTAAGGCCTTTAAAATCTAAAGGTTTTAAGCTTTATCGTAGGCGTGGTGCGGATAATCGATCGTGTAGTGCAGACCTCGGCATTCCTTGCGTTCTATCGCCTGACGCGTTATCAGATATCCTACATTGATCATATTTCGTAGTTCACAGATATCACGGTTGGCCACACTCTTTTTGAAGAGAGCTTCAGTCTCTTCATAGAGCAGGTCAAGACGGTCCCATGCGCGCTTTAGTCGAAGATCGCTGCGAACAATGCCTACGTAATTACTCATGATTTGACCAACTTCCTTTACGCTCTGGGTAATAAGTACCTTTTCTTCATTCGTGAGTGTGCCTTCGTCATTCCATTCTGGAACCTTTGTGTTGAATCCGTATTCATCTACATGTTCCAGCGTGTGCATTGCTGCTACGTCGGCATAAACGACAGCTTCGACCAGCGAATTGGATGCAAGACGGTTGCCGCCATGCAGTCCTGTACACGAACATTCGCCCACGGCATAGAGTCTGTGAATGCTGGAACAGGCATTGAGGTCGACCTTGATGCCGCCGCACATGTAGTGGGCTGCAGGACGAACAGGTATATATTCCTTTGTGATATCGATACCTATCGATAAGCATTTGTGGTATATGTTTGGAAAGTGGTGTCGGGTTTCTGTTGCATCTTTATGAGTTACATCAAGACATACATGGTCGATACCGTGTGTCTTCATCTCCTTGTCAATGGCACGAGCCACGATATCACGTGGAGCTAGAGACAACCGCTCATCATATTTTTCCATGAATGATTCACCGTTTGGCAGTCTGAGGATACCTCCATATCCGCGCATAGCCTCGGTAATGAGAAATGCCGGATGAGTTTCACCCTGATGATAGAGAGCGGTAGGGTGGAACTGCACGAATTCCATATCCTGCACGGTACCTTTGGCACGGTATACCATTGCTTCGCCGTCACCCGTAGCAATACAGGGATTTGTCGTTGTCTGATAGACCGCACCGCAACCACCGGTACACATCAGCATTACTTTACTGAGATATGTGTCCACCTTTTCAGTCTTTGGATTGAGTACATACGCTCCATAACATTCTATGTCGGGAGTGCGTCGTGTAACTTCTACGCCGAGATGATGTTGCGTGATGATTTCTACAGCGAAATGATCCTCTTTGATTTCGATATCCGGGTTTTCACGTACAGCCTGCATCAGCCCGCGTTGAATCTCTGCACCGGTATCGTCGGCATGGTGCAGAATTCTGAATTCAGAATGTCCCCCTTCACGGTGCAGATCAAATTTTCCTCCCTCCTTTTTATCGAAGTTTACACCCCAGTTGACAAGTTCCTGTATTTGCGCAGGAGCGTTCTTCACCACCTGTTCCACAGCCTTGCGATCACTGATGAAGTCACCAGCAATCATCGTGTCCTCAATATGTTTGTTGAAGTCATCTACTTCGAGATTCGTTACCGAAGCTATACCGCCTTGTGCAAAAGAAGTATTTGCTTCATCAAGGCCGCTCTTACATATCATACATATTTTACCTTTATGCGCTCTCGCTATTTTAAGGGCGTAACTCATACCGGCAACTCCTGAACCGATAATCAAAAAGTCATATTTAAAAACCATAATGTCTTAGTTTTGGCTGCAAAACTACAAAAAAAAATTCTTTATAGAGAATAATTCTGGAATTTATTGTCATTTTAATCAAAGAGGTGTGTCTTGAATGTAAAAATGAACAAATAAAGATCGTGAGTAGGTTCATACCTTAACAGGCGTGAGTCTATTTAGGGATCGTTATGACTTGTCGGTTCATGGCAACCCCGGCATATCATTCCCTCCCTCCCGCCGACAGGTGGGAGGGGCAACAACGGGTCTTCCGCAGATGATTCCGCTCCCGAGTTCATAGCATGTATCGTATTAGTATTTAAGGTAAAAAGAAATTCAGGTAATAACATATATGATTCTTTTTCCTCCGGTCAGCTACCGACCTTCTTCGGTAACTCTCCGCCCAACTAAGCCACAATCTGACGCTCAACCATGGAGCCCCTCCGGTCATACTAAACATGGTCTTCTGAAAAGACCGACCGGAGGTTTTTCTCTGCTCCGCCGAAACACGTTTTCTGCGGTTACGGGATAACCATACCCCAATTTTAATACAAACAAAAAACAAAATTCAACAACCAATGACTTTACAAGAAACAAAATTCATCAAGCTCTCCGAGCACTTCACGCTCTATGAGCTGGTCTGCTCCGTTACGGCAGAGCACCACAGAATAAACAATCTACCCGATGCCACGCAACAGAAGAACCTCACCTCTCTGGTGTCCCGTATCCTTGAACCTGCCCGTGTTACGCTGGGTCTCCCCATTGCCATATCCAGTGGCTTCCGCAGCGCAGAACTGAACTACCTTGTTCACGGCTCCAAACGCAGCCAGCACCTCTCAGGTAGTGCCGCCGATCTCCATCTGCTTGACGAAGCCTATGGCCGCCGCCTGTTTGATATATTGAAGGCGAACACGAACGTAGACCAGCTGCTGATGGAACATAACAGCCAAGGAACTTGCTGGATCCACGTGAGCTACTCCAAGAGACCCCGCCACCTGATCAACGATAACTACATCCAGAAATAAACCAAAAGAAAAGACAATGAAAAAGAGAAAATCCGGTTACGTGAAAGTAAGCCGTAACCTGTTTGAGACAGCAGAACTGTACCGTCTGAAGAAAGAAGAGCGTGCCGAGGGCATCGGTGTGTTTATGATTATCGTGATGTATATGGCCAAACTCGATAACGCCACAGGCAATAACGAAACACTAAGTGTACTCTCAGTCCTGACGGGGAAGAAGAAATGGTATGTGAAGCATATCATCAACGACTATGGGCTGTTTACGCTGGATGGCGAATATTTCCAGTGCAGAATGCTCCGCAAGACGTTCAAGGTAGAGACCTTCCTGGGTAAGGATGACGAAGAACTTGATGCCGAAACCAACGAAGAGTGTAGTGCCGTTGCTGTTGAAAACCAAGATTCATCTTCCAACTTATCTTCGAACTCATTCCCGAACTTATCTTCGGAGTCATTATCAGGGTTGCATAATAATGTATGCCCGCGAGCGGGCGCTTCGCCAATAAAAGATAAAAAGATAAAAGATAAAAGTAGTACTGGTGTACTACTAAAAGGACCCACCACGACGACCACGGATTTTCATGATGTAGTAGAGAAGATCTTCTCGAACCCGCAATGGCTGGATACGGTTGAGAACCAGATGCAGACCCGCATTAGCTCCGACAAGATGATCCGTGACTTCGTGAAACAACGCTTCATGGAAGAGATCGAGATGAACGGCTGCTATGATGACGGCGAACCGTTCACGGAATCGCGTGCCAAACGTTATTTCGTCAATTGGGTACGCCCCGGTAAACCTCCCCGCCATGAGCTGAACCTGAGGCTGAACGCCATGCAGCAGGAGCAGGAATCCCGCAGCCGTGTAAAACGTAAAAAGCCCTTTGACGGTTTCGGCAGCATCGACAGCCTGGGCCGCCGCCGTGGCCCCCACGGTGAGGTCGTTCCGATGGATGCTCCTACCTGTATGGATGTGATGATGGAATGGAACGACAAACACCAACGCTGGGAATAACGCCATGGAGAACTACGAAGAGACCAAAAGGGGCTTTAGAATTGTCCCCAAGTCGGATTTCGACTTCCGTCAGATCCGTGGCGACATCGCCCGCAGCACCTGTCCCGACTGCCGTGACGACCGCGGCCACCCCGGCGACCCGTCGGTACGCATGAACCTGAAGACCGGTATCGGCAAGTGCTTCCACTGCGGCCGCAAATATATCCTGCGTGAGAACCTGCGCACCTACAACCGCCGCACCCTTCCCCAGCACCCGCATCATTACACGCTGCCGAACTGTGACAACCTGACCATCCTCCACACCCCCGAGCTGCTGAGCCAACTGGCAGATAGGGGACTGACTGACGAGGCGCTGCTGACGCGTATGCACGTGATGGAGTCCAAACGTGGCAGCGGCGGCACGGCAAAGCCCTGCTTCGCCTTCCCAAGCTACGACGGAAAGGTGATTGTGAACGTGTCGTACCGCACCCTCGACAAGAAAATGACGCAGGAGAAGGACTGCGAACTGATTCCGTGGAACATCGATTCCGCCCTGGGACAGACGGAGCTGTTCATCACCGAGGGACGTCTGGATGCGCTGGCCCTCGCCCAGTGCGGTCATGAAAACGTGATCAGCGTGGCGAACGGGGCAGAGTACGACTTGAGTAACTTCGACCGTTTCCGCTTCTCCCACCTCGACCAGCTCGAGACCATCTACATTGCCGGCGATAACGATACCATTGGGCTGAAGCTTCGTGAACGCCTTGCGGTCTATTTCGGTGAGTACCGCTGCCGTATCGTGGAGTGGGAGTGGCCCTCCGAGGACGGTAAAAAGAACCATGAGGTGAAGGATGCCAACGACTGCCTGATGAAAGGCGGTGCCGCCGCCATCGAATACTGCATCGAGCATGCCACGGAATGCCGTATCGTCGGTGAGGTCGCCCTGGGTGACGTAGAAGGAGGCGTGGACGACGTACGTGACCACGGCCTGCCCGAGGGTAAGACCATCGGCCTGTACGACCTTGACGAGTACCTGAAGTTCCTTCCCGGCCAGTTCATGGTGCTCACGGGCAGCCCGGGCACAGGCAAGAGCACCTTTGCCGATTTCATCGCCATCCGCCTGCTGCAGCTCTATGGCTGGCGTTGTGCACTCTACTCCCCCGAAAAACGTCCTGTTCGCAACCACTATGCCGAGCTGGAGGCGAAGCTGCTGGGTTATAACATCCATGACCGAGTGCGAGTGAGCGACGGTAACCACGAGCGCTGCAAGCGATACCTTGACGAAAACATCTTCCACATCGGCGGTGACATCCGCAATGACATGGATACGATCCTGCACACCGCCCGGCAGATGAAGCTGAAGCACGGCATCCGCCTGCTGCTGATCGACCCTTTCGCCTATATTGACCTGAGCCATGAGAGCGGGGTGACGGACTATGAGAAGATCAACCAGAATATCAAAGCGCTGGCGAAGTTCTCTGCCGACGAGGAGCTTCTGACGATCCTTGTGGCGCACCCCCGCAAGCCCGTACTGCTGGCCAGCGGCCGCTACGCCATGCCGACGCTGTATGACATCAACGGCAGCTCCATGTTCTATAACCTCTGTGACACGGGTATCATCCTCCATCGTGACGAGACGATCAACCGGGTAGTCGTCTACGTTGAGAAGGTGCGAGACCAGCCCCGCATGGGCTCTATCGGCCACTGTGCGATCTGTTTCGACGCTGAGAGCGGCCGTTACAACATCTCGCATGAGGATAAGTTGCCGAATGGCACCGTCCGATACATTGATTATGATATCAACCATAAGATCTGGCTGCCGCAAGAGAATAGCAGTGAGGGGTCGTTGGACTTTGAAAATAGTCCATCGACTGGGGAAGAGGAAGAATGTCCATTCTAACTTCCATGTTTCTTTGAAAGAAATATTCTCTTTCTTTGTGTGTACAAAGAAAGAGACAAAGAAAAACGCAAACACGCTCAGAAGCTACTCCGCTCTGTCGAGAAGCTATGACGAAGAACTCGGGCTCGTAGTAACTCGCGCCTCGGACAGGCTTCGTCATTTAACGCTTCTCTCGGTCGCTGCGCCAAACGCTTCTTCCGCTATTGTTTGCGGCTGCGCATCATTATCGCTGCGCCTCATAGGGAAAACATCCGCAAGGGAATACACCCATAGAGAAGACACCAGCAAGAGTATTCCGTTTAGGGCTTTGATGCCCGCTAAAACGGCACCGGCGAGGTACGAGTTTATAAGTTCTTCCTTGAAAAGGGAGGATTTAGGAGAGATTACAGCCCCTTTTCGGATAAAAGGGGTCTTGGGGATTTCCGATAAATTAAAATAAAAAATTAAGAGATAAAGAGAATAGAGTTATCAAGAGTATTAACGAAAAAGAGTATTAATCAATGAAAATGAATTTAGAAAAGAAAATTAGTTTCTTTCAGACAGGAGGTGTGAAAGAAACGTGAAGCCCTACCACCTCCTTTTATTCCTCGGGATACACTCCCGAGCACCCGCACTTGCATTTACTGCAAGCAGGAGAAGCCGATAACGGCGTTTGAACGAATGAAAACCGGTACTTACAGATACGTCTATAACGCCTGCAAGTACCGCTACTACACACTACCGGCTTATTACCGACGCAAGGCACGGGCCTGGGGCTTGCCCTAGCCCCGGCCTTTCAAAAATTACTTTTAGAAAAATAACCTCTGTCGTCACGGATGACGATGTAAACCATTGACCAACAACATGATCATATTATATAACGACCGGCCCGACCGTCACAAAATGACGCTCGAACGTCACAAAAAAGTATTGAAACAGTGTCTGAGAGGTGTCAAAACGAACCTCCGGAGCATCGCTCTCGAACTCATATTCTGCTGTTTTTGCCTTGCAGAGATATGCTCCGCCAAGGTCAAAGCTATACTCTCGGAGGCCGGGAGCTAATCTCCCGAAAATAACCGGATAGAATCCATTAATCAACAGTAAAACCGAAAGAGTTCACTTTTTGTTCACAAAGAGTTCACAAAAGGTTCACATTTGGTTCACAGAGTTCACACAAAGTTCACAAAGAGTTCACATTTTGTTCACAAAGACAATAAAAGTATAATCAAAAGAATATGAGAATAAAGTTCGACTATTTCAACAATAAATCCGAGTGGAAATCGAAAGAGATCCCGCTCGATGACCTCTACGCCCAGATTAAGAGCGGGAAGTACGGCAAGCAGTGCAGCCGCCTGTCGTATAAACTTGCAGTCATCCCGAATATCCATGCAGAAACGACGCTGGAAGATGCCGAAAGACTGCCCGTAGTCCGCTTCGGACAGGGAGAAGATGGCTCCTATACCGGCTATGTGCTTCTCTCTTTCAAGGGCGCGATCGCCGATATCCGAGAATATCTCCGCAGAGAGGCGAAGAAACTGCCCCAGACGCTGATGACCTTCGAGGGCAGCAGTAAGAAATCGATGAAGATCGTCGTGGCCTTCACCCTTCCCGACGGGACCGTTCCTGTCATGGAAGATGCCCCCTTCTTCCACCAGCATGCCTACTATATGGCCGCCAGATATTACGAAGCGCAGCTCGGTGCGGCGGTGGATAAGAAATCCCCACGAGTGGACAGAGGCTGCCGTATCTCCGCTGACAGCAGCGTCTACCTGAATGCCGACGTGAAGCCGATGGTGATGGCGCAGCCGTCAGAATCCCTTACTGATGCTGTGGTGAAGAACCATCCCATCGCCGGTGATATCCACGTCAGCCACTCTCTCCCCAATTACAACGAAGAACAGATGAAGGTGCTGAAGTTCCAGTACTGTTATCAGAACAGTCTGATGGAGGAGACCGGGGAGATGGACCTCTTCCTGATGCACCTCGCCCGTGAGTGCCGGAAAAATGGCATCGACGAGGAGTTCGCCGTCAGAAGGGTGCTCCATATCACACCCTTCGGTGATTACGGTCAGATTGTCCGCGGCTGCTTCCACAACGTCTATTCCAACGGCGAACTCGGCTCCGACTGTTCCATCCCCGAGCCGACCATCCAGATGTCACTGCTCATCGACTTCCTCAGACGCAAATACAAGTTCCGCAGAAACTCGATGACGGGTGAGAACGAGTATATCGAAGAGGGAAAGTACATGTTCGACTGGGCACCGCTGACCAAACCCGTGATGAACCGGATGACGATCGAAGCCCTGAGCGAGGGAATCATCGCATGGGATAAGGATATCAAAAGATACGTGGAGTCGAGCTACGTCAATGAATACAGTCCGATACAGGAATACCTCCAGACCCTCCCCGTCTGGGACGGGAAAGACCGCATCACGGAACTGGCCCTGCGAGTGCCCACTGCCAATAAGGTATGGTCTGAATACTTCCATACGTGGCTTCTGGCGATGGTGAGCCAGTGGATGGGCCAGAACAAAATCCACGGTAACGCCCTCGTGCCCTTGTTGATCGGTGCACAAGGCGATGGAAAATCCACGTTCTGCAAACTCCTCCTTCCCGAAGAACTGCGGATGTACTACACTGACCGGATCGACTTTGCCAACAAGAACGATGCCGAACGCTCCCTGTCAAGATTCGCCCTGATCAATATCGACGAGTTCGACTCGATCACCAAACGGCAGCAGGCCTTTCTGAAGCTGATCTTACAGAAAACCTCCTCGATGCTCCGTCAACTCTATTCCGCGAATATCCGTGAGACCCCCCGACTCTCCGCCTTTATCGCCACGACCAATGAGCCGACACCGCTGACCGACCCATCCGGTTCCCGCCGTTATCTCTGCATCCGCACCGAAGGTATCATCGACACCCGAACCCCGATTGATTATGCCCAGCTCTTTGCCCAGCTCAAGGATGAGATCAACGACGGTGAGCGCACGTGGTTCACCGGAGATGATGAAGCGGATATCCAACGCAGCAACCGTGAGTTTGAACAGTTCGACAGCAACAAGGAGATCTTTCTGGAACTCTTCCACAAGCCTAAGGGTTCAGAGAATGGCGAGAACATGCCCCTCTCGAGGATCATCCACGAGATGCACCAGCGCAACCGCAGCATCAAGGAGGATGACGCGACATTCAAGAAGGTGGGCAAGATGCTGAAAAGAATGAGTTTCAAGCACAAACACAGCCGCACCGGCTCCGAATATTACGTCATCAGAAACTCTGCTGTGACGACACCATGACAAAAGGTGACGGTACAACCCAAAGGAAACAATCAGTAAGCTGTTCATCATAAACAACTTATCACCGTATCGGTGACGACAACGACAAAAAAACAAAAACCAATGTTCAAGTTTAGAATGACAAGATTAAAGAATCCCTCGCGGGAATATGACGGTCTCTGGTTTCCGAAGGCCCTGCACACGGTGACCGTGACCACCGAAGACCTTCTGAAGGAGATTCCCAAAGGCTGCTCGCTGAAGAAGAGCGACCTGCTGGCCTCCCTCACCGAGCTGTCAGAGTTCCTGCTCCATCATCTCCGTCAGGGTGAGGTGGTGGACATCGACGGCATCGGCCGTTTCAAACTCGAGGTCAAAGGTCAGGGCGTCATCTCCCTCGCCGACTTCGATGAGCAGACCGACATCTCCGGCTATGTCTGCCACTTTACACCGTACTCCCGTAAAGGCAGGAAACTGATGTTTGAGGATATCGAGCTGAAGAGGGAGAAATAAGATAGAAGAGTTAATATCGCTCACAGAAGAAGTAATATTTCCCCAAAACAAACAATGAAAAGAATATAACATCGATGATAGAATACGAGATAAAACCCTACTCAGGCTCCTGCCCCCTCTACAGCGGGATGAGTGTGGCCTCAGTGAGACTGAAAGGCTTCCTTACAGAGGAGGCCTTTGAGGCAGCCCTGAGCAAGGCCGGCTATCACTCCCATTCCGTGTTTGACAACGTCTATGAGCGTCAGGCAATCTACGACAAGGTCTTGATGTCCTACATCATGCGCGGCTATAAAGTCTGTGTTCGAGGTGCCGGCTGCTTCTATTCCTATATTCAAGAGACTCCCTTCAAGCCGGACACGTTCAATACCGCCCTTAATCTCCCCAAGGTCTATGTATGCAGGGAACCTGAGAAGATGCTCTGCAAGGAGATTCGTGTTACGGAGAAGGATATTAAACGGTATGAGGAAATGAAAGTGGAGGAGGGGGAGCTGTTTTGATGAACATTTATGATATATTCTATTTTAGACTATGTTTTTCGTTGTTTTCCAAATGGTAATTATTTACACTAACGAGTTTTGTTTATTTTTCTTACTTAACTGAAGAAGATCATAAAAAGGGAATAGATTTTGGGTTTATCGTAGAAGATATCTCTTGATAGATAGTATAGTCCTCATGAGTCAGAGATACTTTCTATATTTGATACGTTTTTTAGCCTAAAAGTTTTGATGTTCAATATATAATCATTACTTTTGCACAAAATCAGATATGTGTGATTATGTGCAAAAGTAATGATTTTATGAAAGAAACAGCATTGTATATTAATACAATGATGAATGAAAAAGTGAAGTTAACCCCACTTGCGGATGATGTGATTGGGCACTTTCCTATAGCCATCTCCAGTATGTACAAGTTTTATTATACCTACATCCTTCAGCATCAAGTCTTGCTATGTTTCAGTCTTGATAGTATGGACGTTACTCCTGCAAAATTAGGTAGACAAAAGGCTCTGATTGCAAATAAGATTGGTATGACTCCCATCTTTGTATTTGATAAAATCGCTTCGTACAACTTGCAACGACTTGTCAAACAAAGAGTGAATTTTATCATTCCACAAAAGCAGATGTTTATCCCTGATTTAGTCATTGATCTGAAAAGACAAAAGGATTTTAACGAACGTACCAATGCTGCCATTCCACCTCTTGCACAGTGTATTATATTGTATAAATTGGAGAACGGCAATATGGATGATTCTTTAAACATGCAGGACATCATTGATATATTCGGCGTTTCGTATGCAACTGCTGGCCGGGCCCTAAGATGGCTGTCTGTTAATCATATCTTAACAGTGAAAGGTGGAAAAGAGAAGATATATCTTTTTACCGACACTCGCAAACGTCTATGGGAGAAAGCCCTTCCTTTGCTGATGAATCCTATTGAACGTGTGGTTTACTCTGACAGCACCGTCAACAATGCCTTATTGAGTGGCATCAATGCTTTGGCAGAATATACTATGATCAATGACGAGGCAAATATGTGCTATGCCATCAGTGGTGAAGATCTGAAATCTTCTGGTATTCAGACAGACAAAAAATACGGAAACAACACTATAGAAATTTGGCGTTACAATCCACACTTGTTAAGTAGTGTCAAGGTGGTTGACAAGTTATCCTTATATCTTTCATTGAAAGATAATGAGGATGAACGCGTACAAATTGAATTGGAAAACATGATAAACGAAATTAAATGGTAAGAGGTATAGAACAATTCAAGGCATTCTTTTCTGAATTCGAAAACAATTATGTGATCATAGGCGGACGGCATGTGAGATTCACGAAGAAATATACGCCCAAACGCCACGTGCGACAAAGGACATTGATGTTATTCTGATAGTGGAAGCCCTATCAAAAGAATTTGTCAGCAGATTCTGGGAATTTGTAAGAACGGCTCAATATGGAGAGCAAAATAAAGGTATCGTTGAGAGACAATATCAAAAACATGAATACTATAGGTTTATGAACCCAGCCAATCAAAAATACCCTTACCAAGTGGAGTTGTTTTCCAGAAACTTTGGTTTGATTGATTTTCCTGAGGCACATATAACACCTATTCCTGTCAGTGAAGATCTGTCAAGTCTCTCTGCCATTTTAATGAATGATGATTATTATCAATTCACAATTGAACACAGCCGTTTGGAAGATGGCATCCACATTGCCGATATTGAAAGTCTGATTTGTCTGAAATGCAAGGCATATCTGGAGATGTCCGAACGTAAGGTCCGTGGTGAACTGATTGACAGCAAACACATAGCGAAACATAAGAAAGATGTGTTCCGACTTGCAGCGATGCTTGGAGCGGCTGAATCATTCACGGTACCTAAGCAATTGTCAGATGACATAAAAAATTTTGCGAAGAAACAAGTGACGACCTGCCTAATGCAGACTTTATCAAGACCGCGGGCTTAGGACGTACAACCGGAGAGAAACTCATACAACAACTCAAAAACAGTTTCTTAATAGCATGATAAAATTTCGATATCTATCTGACCTGCATCTTGAGTTTGTTGAAAACAGCTGTTATCTTGTATATAATAATTTAAAATAGATCCATTTTTTATTATCAAAGGGGCCCATTTTAGATTATTATATACAAGATGTTATAACCTTTAGGTAGATGTCGCTTTATAAGACGAATAAACAAGCGTCGATGAAAACAAAAACAATTAGAATCCCAAATCGGGGAAACTGACCCTACTGCAAAATAACAAGGATAGGTAGAAAGAGAGAAAATCAGATATTCATTTCTGTCAAGGCTTATCCGGGATAGTACAGTGATAACCATTCTATTGAAAATAAATGCGTAAATACGCAATTTATTCCAGTGAATATTTGGTGTTATGTGGTAAATTATCTATCTTTGCTGCTCAAAGTCATTTGAAAAAGTGGTATTTTTGTGATAAAAGTCGCTTTGAAAAATGTATAGACTAAAACTAAAGTCATCCTTAAAAATGTTATTATGCTGAAAAGAAAGATAGAAAAGACCCTGATCGCCTGGAAGAATGAGCCTGATCATAAACCGCTTGTCGTCAAAGGTTGTCGCCAATGTGGCAAAACATTCTCTGTGCAAAAGTTTGCTGCAGAGAATTACACGCATGTTGTCTATATCAACTTTGTAGAAGATGATAGATATATTCTGGCTTTTGAGGGATCTAAGCGAGTGGATGACATTATAATGAATATCACAGCAATGATTCCCGGTAGCGTGTTTGAACCCTATAAAACTTGTCTTATCTTGGATGAGATACAAGATTGTTCTGGTGCGAGGACTTCCTTGAAGTTCTTCAAATTAGATGGTCGCTATGACGTGATTGCTACAGGATCATTGTTAGGCGTGAAAGGCTATGGTGATAAGAAGAAAAAGCTAGGTAAGCAAGAACAGCTGGCTTCAGTTCCTGTAGGTTACGAAAATATTGTGGATATGTACCCACTTGATTTTGAAGAGTTTATTTGGGCTAATGGCATCGATTTTGCTATCATCGAAAGATTACAGCAATGTTTATCCGGCGAAACTCCTGTACCTGAAGCTCTTCATCAGCGTCTGCGTCAATTGTTATTACAATATGTTGTTGTTGGGGGTATGCCTGCTGTAGTCAACCTTTTTCTTGACAGTCATGATATGGGTAGGGTGCTTGCCGAACAGAAAGGTATTGTCAGTGAATACGAAGAGGATATGGTAAAATATGCCAAGGATGAAGACAAACCTCGAATTCGCGGATGCTTTGAGTCTATACCCCGTCAACTAAGCAAGGAGAACAAGAAATTTCAATATTCTATGATCCGTAAGGGTGCCAGATCTTCGGAATATGCCGGGAGTATCAAATGGATAGAGGATGCCGGAATTATCTGTCGATGTCGTAATCTTAATATCACAGAGTTACCTCTTGACGGTAATGCCATTGAAGAAGTATTCAAAGTCTATATGGTAGATACCGGCCTTTTTATCTCGATGCTTGAAGATGGCACTCAGTTTGATATTCTTCAAGGAAATCTGTATGGGTATAAAGGTGCCATTTTTGAGAACTTGATAGCTGACATTTTTACCAAAATGCAGCGTAAACTGTATTATTTCCATAAGGACTCCGGGCTTGAAGTTGACTTTGTGATACGCTATAAGGGGGAATGTATGTTGCTGGAAGTAAAAGCCAAATCAGGAAATACTAAGAGTACCAATACGATTTTGAAGTCTCCTGATAAATATCATGTCTATCATGCTATCAAATTGGGTGATTATAATGTGGGTAGGGCAGGTGCCTTGCTTACACTACCACTGTATATGGCATTCCTGTTGAATGGACAATGATTTTTATCTGGTGGATGGAGATAGTAATTTGGCATTGCATTAATTTTTATGCAAAAAAACTTAATGCGATATTAAATATCCGAAAGAAAGAATTATATTTGTACGTTAAATTAAAAAATCGA
>Ga0302297_1000033_pt1 | contig 34987 bp, 32 predicted proteins | sample III_Fen_N3_2_FD_202094 | JGI IMG/M metagenome (GOLD analysis project Ga0302297, IMG submission 202094) | Peat permafrost microbial communities from Stordalen Mire near Abisko, Sweden - III_Fen_N3_2 | ecosystem: Environmental > Terrestrial > Soil > Wetlands > Permafrost | place: Sweden: Abisko...
GCTAGCCGTGGATGTCGCGCAGAAAGCCAAACAGGCAGGCGTTTCTCATTTTGTATTCTTCAGTTCTATGAGTGTATACGGCGTTACGGTTGGAAGAATTACCGCCGATACGCCCACCGCTCCCGATACGCAGTATGGCCGCAGCAAGTTAGCCGCCGAGACGGAGCTTGCTACAATGGCAGACGCAGGCTTTCATGTGGCCATCCTCCGTCCGCCGATGATTTATGGCGCCGGGTGCAAGGGCAACTATCCCCGGCTTGCCTCGCTTGTGCTCCGGCTACCTGTATTCCCAAGGGTACAAAACGAGCGTAGCATGCTCTATATCGATTGCTTGTGCTTATTCATGGCAAAGCTGCTGGAAAGTAGCGAAGGTGGGCTTTATTTCCCCCAAAATGAACGCTATGTTTCTACCTGCGCATTAGCACAGCAAATTGCGCTCGCGCATGGGAAAAGATTGTGGCAGCCGCGCGGCGCGGGTTGGCTGCTCAAGCTGCTGGCCGCACGGGGTGGCACAATCGGCAAGGTATTTGGCACGCTCACCTACGATCAAGCCATGAGCATTGCTTTTCAGCAAGACCCTCAACCACCGTTTGAGGAGACGATCCGCGCTACGGAGGCGCACGCATGAAGAAGAAGGTTTTGTTTGTCGCGACCGTGTTGCGCGGTCATATCCTTGTGTTTCACTTGCCCTACATGCAATGGTTCCAGCAACAAGGGTATGAAGTGCATTGCTGTGCCCGCAACGATATGGGTAACGCGAACCCGATCCTACCGTTCTGTGATCGCTATATCGACCTGGCGTTTGAACGCTCGCCCCTGAATCCGGACAACCGCAAGGCATACCGACAGCTGAAAAAACTGATGGATACAGAGGACTACGCCCTTGTGCATTGCCACACGCCTGTTGGCGGCATGCTTGCGCGGCTGGCTGCCCGCAAAGCACGCAAAAGCGGTACGCGCGTGGTCTACACTGCACATGGCTTTCACTTTTATAACGGTGCGCCCCTGCCCAACTGGCTGCTCTTCTATCCGGCGGAGCGTTTTCTGGCGCGCTATACCGATCTGCTGATTACCATCAACGGGGAAGACTACGCTCGCGCCAAACGGTTCCCGGCAAAACAAACCGTACTGGTAGAGGGCGTAGGCATTGATCTGTCGCGCTTTTCTGCACCGGTCGATCGCTCTGCGGTCCGTGATGCGCTGGCGCTGGATGATGATGATTCCGTAGTGATTACCGTTGGAGAACACATTCCGCGGAAGAACCATGAAACCTGCCTGCGTGCAGTGGCAGCGCTGCCGGGGGTTACCCTGCTGTTTTGCGGCGTAGGTGAACTTTCGGAGTCGCTTCAGGCGCAGGCGAAGGAGCTTGGAATTGACGAAAGAGTGCGTTTTCTCGGCTTCCGGCAGGATGTACCCGCACTGCTGGCAGCCAGCGATGTGTTTCTGTTCCCATCGTTTCAGGAAGGGTTGCCTGTGTCGCTGATGGAAGCGATGGCGGCAGGTCTGCCCTGTGTGGCATCAAGCGTGCGGGGCAACATCGATCTGATTGATGTAGGCGAAGGCGGTTATCTGTGCTCCCCCAATGATACCGACGGCTTTACGGACGATATACGTACCCTGCTAACCGATCCCGCGCTGCGTGAGGCGATGGGCGAACGCAATCAGCGTGAAATCCAGCGGTACAGTCTGCCAACGGTGCGCGAACACATGGCTGTGCTTTATCAGGCCGAGCTCGCCAAAGGGGAGGGTTGCTGATGCCTACCATTCTGTTTGTCATGAAATATCCGTTGCACCAGCGCGATAACCTGCAAAACAAGTTCGACGGCCAGATGGCGGCTGCACGCGCATTGGGCTGGAATGCCTACTGCATCGGTTGGGACATGCAGGGGATGTACCTTGTGGGCGAGGGCACACGTGAGCTTCTCCGACGCAATCGTTTTACTTCAATGCCAGGGTATGACCATACTTTGATCTTTACCGATTTGATGGCTGTCACGCGCGAAGCGATGCGCCGCATTCAAGTGGATAACCTCTATCTGCGCTATATGCCCACCTTCGGCAATGCTGTTGGCGTCATCCGGCAATTCAAGGCGCGGGGCGGCAAGCTCATTTTGGAGTACCCGACCTACCCCAAAGAGGAGGAAAACAACCGTTTTTTTCTGCGCAGGCAGGTGTTTCGCTATACCGATCATGTGCTGGCGCGTATCCACCCGATGGTCGATCTGTATACCTTGATTGGCACACCCTGCGGTGGCACGCTGGATGGCCGTCCGGCCATGAATATCGTCAATGGCGTAAATGTCGCGGCGCTTCCGGCACATATACCCAATGCTGATGATCCGGCAATTCGCCTGCTGGCGCTGGCCAGTATGAGCGGCTGGCATGGTTACGATCGGATTTTGCACGCGCTTGCCACCTACAAAGGTAACGCCGATGTGCGCATAGAGTTTGTCGGCGGCGATGGCGACGGCTCGCTCATGTTATGGAAAGCACTGACGGCAGAACTGAAGCTGGAAGATCGCGTCACCTTCCATGGCCCGATGTATGGCGATGCTCTCAATACCCTGATCGCCACGTGCGATATTGGCGTGGGCAGCCTTGGCATGTACCGTTACGGCATTTTGCAGGGGATGACGCTCAAACTGCGGGAGTATATGGCACGCGGCCTGCCGTTTGTTTCCGCCGTAGCCGATCCGTCTTTGCCGGATGACCCCGCTTTTGCGTTGCCTGTGCCAAACGATGATACGCCGATCGATATGGATGCCGTGGTCGCTTTTGCGCAAAACGCCAAGCACGACGAGGACGCCTCCCGTCGGATGCGTGCGTATGCGCTGGATCACATGTCGTGGGAAGGGGTTCTGCGCGGCGTGCTGGAAAGGGGAAACGCATGAAAAAAACCGTTGTCTACCTGAGCTCCTGCGCGCTGGACGGCTCTGGGAAGCCTGATCCCTTTTTTTTGCAGGAACTGCCATGGCTGCTTGCTCATTTTGATCGCGTCATCCTTTGCAGTTACTACGGTGTAGCGGAAATCAAGGAGCCAAGGCCGGAGCATGTGACCGTTCGCCAACCGGCGTTTGGCAAATTGCGCGCAAAACTGCGCGCGCCTTTCAGCCTTGAATTCTGGCGCGAAGTGCTGCATCTCAGGCGCGATGGGCTGCTAACCCCCACCAACCTGATCAAGCTGCTGTTGTTTACCATGCGTGGCTATGCGCTTCGCAACTGGACGCTCTCCATGTTACGCAAAGGGGAGCAAACTACCGTATACGCTTTCTGGATGAGCTATGAAGGCTTTGCGGCCGCACTGTGCAAACGGCGCCATCCGTCGTTCAGAGCCATTGCACGCGGGCACGCTTTTGATATCGATGTGGAGCGAAATTGCTTAAACCCGTACCTGATGAAGCGCTTCATGTGTGAAACGCTTGACGGACTCTACCCTATCAGTTTCGATGCTCAAGCACGCCTCGCTGCCTGCGTGAGCCTGCCATTGAACAAAGTACATGTGCTGGGCATGGGCTCGATGGGCGCAGAAGCGACGGAGCGGTTCCCCGCGCCACAGTATACGGATGGCGTTTTTCGTATTGTAAGCTGCGCGGCAGTCATTGAAATCAAACAGATTCCCCTGCTGATTGACGCCCTGGCCATGTGGCAGGGCGGGCGCGTACGCTGGACGCATATCGGCGGCGGTGCGGATGAACGGGCTGTTCGCGCGTATGCCGCAGAAAAATTGGGTGCATTGCACCAGATTGAATTTGAAATCACCGGTACGGTAGCGCGGGAGCGCGTGCAGCGTATCTATACCGCCCAGCCGTTTGATGTGTTTATCAACACCAGCCGCAGCGAAGGCGTGCCTGTTTCCATTATGGAGGCGATGCGCGCTGGACTGCCGGTGATCGCTCCTGCAATCGGAGGCATTCCGGAACTGGTGGACGATGCCATTGGGCGGGTTTTCAAGCCCGAAGGTGGCGCTCAGGCAGTGCTTGATGCGCTTTCGCAAATTGCAACCCTCCCCTCTGCGGATGCGGAAACCATGCGCGCCGCCTCGCAAGCCCGTTGGAATGCTCGCTGCCGCAGCGACAGGCTTTTGGAAACCTTGTTTTCCGAAGCCGGAAAAGGAACGGACACACCATGAGTAAAAGCGTGCTATTGGTAAGCTACCACTTTGCGCCGCAAAACACCATCGGCGCGGTGCGTCCCACAAAACTAGCCAAATACCTGACCCGCATGGGATACGATGTTACCGTGCTATGCGGCATAGGGCTGGATCAGGTACGAGACCCGCTGTTGGCAAGGGATCTGACCGAGCTCAAGGATGTCCATATGGTGAGGGAGCGGAGCCTGCTGCGCTGGTGGAAAGAGCGCGCCCTGCAACCGGAAACCCAAAAGGCTCTAACCAACCGTGCTGTGCTGCCGGAAAAAGCGCTGACCGACGATGCTATGACGGTGGCAAACGCACAAGCAAAGGTTCATCCGCCTACAACCGCAAAACAGACCACGCCGATCCAGGCGCCACCTTCACTTCATAAACGCTGGCTCAATACACTGTATCTGTGGCTGTATGATCTGGCAGATGCCACATTTGCCCGTGCCTGTTTTAAAGAGCTCTACGGCATGGGCAGGCATTTTGATGTGGTGATTTCCACCTATGGCCCACTGAGCGTGCACACCATAGCGCGTAAAGCCAAACGTTGGCGATTTGCTGATAGCTGGATCGCCGATTTCCGAGATGAGGCCAGCGTACCCTTCGCCTGGCAAAAAGGGCGGCTAAAACGCTATTTGCGAGGCGTACGCAAATATGCCGATGCCATTACCTCCGTTTCCTCCGGTTATTTGAGCGTGATGGGGCTGGAGTCATTCGGGCAGACCATCCATAATGGTTTTGACGTCGAAGATGTGATCGGGCTTTCCTTTCCGCCTAAACGCCGTGATAAGCTATCCTTTATCCATTGCGGGCAGATGTATGGCGCACAACGTGATCTTTCTCCGTTTTTCCGCGCTCTGCGGGAGTTGATCGAGGAAGGCGCGGTGGATGATTCACGCGTGGAACTGATCTATGCCGGACGCGATACCGACGGATTTGTCGATCAGGCGAATGCCGCCGGACTTGGGTCTTGCCTTCGCGGTTACGGCTTTTTACCGCGTGACGAATCCCTGCAATTACAGAAATCATCGCATGTGCTGCTCTTGGCTGCGTGGAACTTTCAGGATCGGTTAGGCAACCTACCCGGCAAGTTTTTGGAGTACCTGATGCTGGATATGCCCGTGCTCTGCTGCGTTGCAGGCAATGTGCCTGACAGCGAAATAGCCGCCATTATACGCCAAACAAATGTTGGCCTGTGCTATGAGCAAGCCAATGCTGTTGCTGATTACCCACGGCTGAAAGCCTATGTGCGCGAACTCTATGACGATTTTACCGCTGGAAGGCAGATTCCGTTTAGCCCTCACCCAACAGAAGTGGATGGGTTTGCTTATACTGGTGTAGCGGATGCCTTTGCCCGCATCATCGACAACGTGTCATGAGAGATATCTCTTTGGCGATGGATGATTTCAACGACTATATTGCCTGCCGGAGGCGGTAATCCAAACGCAACCGTTCCCTCTTTGCCAAAACAAAGACCGATTCTTGGGGCGATCCATTCATTTGAGATCAACGCTCGGATGCAGCGTCCCAAAATCGCCCCTTTACGCGTTTGACGCACCGGCGTATACTATCGTTTGGATTGGATGTGAAGGAACGTATGAAGGTTTGCGTGGTTGGACTGGGCTATATCGGTTTGCCTACGGCACTGATGCTGGCTGCTCACGGAGTGGACGTCACCGGTGTGGATTATAACCCCAAGGTGGTTGAAAGCCTGAACGCGGGCAAGGTAACCTTTGAGGAAAAAGGGTTGGACGAACTTTTTCAGCAGGCTACCCATCGGGGGGTACACTTTAGCTCCGCGTATATTTCTGCCGATGTGTATATCGTGGCGGTCGCGACCCCGTACGATCCTCAAACCAAAAAAGTAGACGCCAGTTACGTCGAGGCTGCTGTTGAAAACGTGCTTGACCATTGCGAAGATGGTGCGATCATCGTCGTGGAGTCTACCGTATCGCCTGGCACCATTGACCGCTGCATCCGCCCAAGGCTGGAGGGGCACCATCGCAAAGCACACCTCGTTCATGCGCCGGAACGCATTATTCCCGGCAATATGGTGTATGAACTGGTGCATAACTCCCGCACCATCGGCGCAGACGACCTGCCGACAGCGGAAAAAGTCAAAACGATGTACGCAAGTTTCTGCGAGGGGCAGATCGTGATAACCGACATCCGCACTGCCGAAATGAGCAAGGTAGTCGAAAATACCTACCGCGATGTGAACATCGCCTTTGCCAACGAACTGGCTAAGATCTGCCGCGACGGTGGAATGGATGTGTATGAGATCATCCGCATTGCTAACCTCCACCCACGTGTGAACATTCTTTCGCCGGGGCCGGGCGTTGGTGGACACTGTATCTCGGTCGATCCATGGTTTTTGGTCGGCGATTATCCGGTGGAGGCGCAGCTGATCCGCACCGCGCGTGAAATCAACGATGGGATGCCTGCCTTTGTGCTGGATCGGGCGCTCGCCATCATGCAGTCGCGTGGACTGATGGATTTTAGTCGGGTTGGCCTGTACGGCCTCACTTATAAAGAAAATGTGGATGATACGCGTGAAAGCCCCACATTGCAAATGCTTGCCACGATTAAGGCGCGCGGTTTGTCCGCGCCGCAGGTATATGATCCGTTTGTCAAAACCACGCTGGTGGATCATCAGCATCAAACTTTAGAGAGCTTTCTGGCACAGTGCGATCTGGTGGTGGTGATGGTGGGGCATACGCAACTGCGGGATGACCCAGCGCTGCTGGCAGGCAAACTTGTGCTGGATACGCGCCATCTACCCGGGTTGGAAGGCGCAGAACGCCTGTAAATGGAACGCGGATTGTAAAGGGGAGCGGCACAGTGAAGATCGTAACCATCGTCGGCGCCAGACCGCAGTTTATTAAGGCAGCGGCGATGTCCCGCGTGCTGCGACGCGAGCATACCGAGGTATTGGTGCATACCGGCCAGCATTATGATCCACAGATGAGCGACGTTTTTTTCAGCGAACTTCAAATCCCCAAACCGGATTATGATCTGGGTATTTCCGGCGGTACGCATGCACAGATGACCGCGCGCATGCTCACGGCCATCGAAGACGTACTCATGGCTGAAAAACCTGATGCGCTTCTGGTATATGGCGATACCAACTCCACCCTAGCGGGAGCGCTTGCAGCGGTCAAACTGCACATCCCTGTTTTGCATGTGGAGGCGGGTAACCGCCTTGGCAGTCTGGTCAATCCTGAAGAGGTGAACCGCATCCTGACCGATCATGTGGCCACGATGCTGTTTGCCTGCGCGCCCAGCGCTCTGGACTCGCTTCGCAGGGAAAATCTCGGCGATCATTCCTGGCTTGTTGGCGATCCGATGTTTGACGCTTTCAATTTTTACCGCCATCTCAACGGGGATGCCAAACCGCTGCAACTGCCAGGGTTGAATGGTCAACCGTTACAAACGCCCGACCGCTTTTATTACCTTACCTGCCACCGCGAAGAAAACACGCTGGATGATGCGCCACTGTCGCAGATTCTGCTTGCCATGGAAAGCCTTCCATATCCCACCCTCTACCCTGTTCACCCGCGCAACCGTGCAGCTGCGGAGCGCCTGCGCACCTCGCTTGGGCTGAGTAACGTAAAGCTTCTGGCCCCGCTGGGTTATCTTGATTCCGTGGCGCTGGTGTCCGGTGCAGAACGCATTGTAACCGATTCTGGCGGTGTGCAGCGGGAGGCCTTCTTCGCAGGCGTGCCCTGCGTCACAGTTTTCGACTATGCCGTATGGCCGGAGACCATGGTTGGCAACTGCAATATACTCGCCAAGCCCCAAAGGGAAGATATCCTCCAAAAACTCGTCACAACCCCTGTGTGGCCCACACAGATTAACCCCTTTGGCGACGGCCATGCATGCGAAAAAATTGTGTCCCTGCTAACCCATGAGCTCCCACGCGGCTAAGCCGCTGCGGAGCTTTTTTCATTTAGATTGATTGACGGATGGTGCCAGACACCTTTCAAATCCGCCCGTTTTCGATCGCTGCATACTCTTGGTTACACCATGCCTGATTTGCGGCCAGAGGCGTGTGATTCGTTTGGCGGATAAAAATTTCTATATTTTCTTACAATCCGGTTAAATCTTGTATACAAATGGTTTGCAAGTCACAATGATTATGCTATAATCATTGTACGCCAAATCGTTCTAAAAACTGGATAGCGGAATTAATTTGGAGGTTGCACCATGAAGAAGTGGATATCGATACTCCTGACACTCACTCTTTTCTGCGGCGCTCTCACTTTCACAGGTGCGGCTATCGCAGAGGAAACAACGGTTACTTTTTCTACATCCTCGGTCATTCTCGCCGTGGGCAAAACCGCCACCATTCGCCCCAGCGTCAAACCCTATGCCGCCAATAAAAAGGGCATCAGCTATTCCACCAGTGATGAAAGCATCGCCACCGTCAATTCCAAAGGAGTGCTGACGGGCGTTGCGAAGGGTGAGTGCCAGTTGATCGCCACCAGCAAATATGATTCTACCGTATCGGCTTCCATCCCTGTTCAGGTGATCAATCCTGTTAGCAAACTGACCGTAACCTCGGATAGCGGTACTGTGTTTGTGAACCAGACGCTGCCTTTGACGGTAAGCTATGCGCCTACCGATGCAACCCTGCAAAGCGCAACCTTTTCGTCCTCCCGTGATACGGTCGCGACCGTTTCTCCCGAAGGCGTTGTCACAGGCGTTGCGAAGGGTACTGCCAAGATAACCGTTCAATCCGCCGATGGCTATGCCAAAACCGTGGTCACAATCACAGTCGCACAAGCGCCAGAGAGCGTTGATATCACCCCGGAAACCGCTCAAGCCGCCGCAGGTAAAAAGGTTCAGCTCAAAGCCACCGTATTGCCCGGCGATGCCAATGATAAAACCGTAATCTGGTCATCCGCCGATGAGAAGGTCGCCACAGTAAACGCCAAGGGTCTTGTTACGTTGATGAGTGTTGGCGATACACAGATTACCGCTACCAGCAACGCCAACCCTACCGTAACCGCTAGCATTCCTGTGCGCGGGCTGGAACTTGCAAAGGGAATCGCGTTTGATAACACACTTTACTCCGTGCTTGTGGGTCAAACCACACAGCTGTATGCAAGCGTAACTCCTGAAAGCACTACGGATAAATCAATCACCTATCAGGTTAAGAATAAAAGGATCGCCACTGTGGATGAAAACGGCGTAGTAACCGGTGTGGGCGGCGGAAGGACCACCGTATACGCCTATACAGCCGATGGAAGCAAAAAGCGTGCAGCCACAACTGTTGAGGTAATCGTACCTGTGACAGGCGTAACCTATAAATATAAGGATGTGCGCGTAGGCGCGAACGGTTACGGAACCTTTACCGCAGCCATTCAGCCTTCCAATGCCAGCAACAAAGCCATGACCTGGGTCAGCAGCGATGACAGCATCGCCTCTGTAACGGGCACCACCAACCGTTTCAAGGTTTCCGGTCGCCGTTGGGGTCGCTGCAAGGTCACCGGCACCACGGAAGATGGCAGCTTTACCGTTGATATTTACGTAGATGTAGGCTCCCTCCGTCATGCGGTAACCGCCACGGATGTGACCATTAAAAACGGTAAACCTTACCTGACGCTTCGCAATCAGTCCAATATGAATCTTTCACAGGTGCGCTACCTGATTCTGGGGTATGACCAGTCTCTCCAGCCAATCCCGATGAGCACGATCGGCGATGTATACACGCTGGAAGGGTCTTATAATGTTGGGCTTGCGGCAGGCGAACGCACCAGCCATGGTCAGTTTACGTTCTACCGCCCCAGCAATTATGACGGCCTGGATGTGCTGCAATTCTGCATTACCGGTTGGTCAACCGATACGGGATATTATGATCAAAACGGTAAACTGCAATACAATTACAACATCTCAGAGGATAAATGGGAATGGATTACGTATCCCACCGGTGTAAGTCCGCTGGCAAAATAAGGTGTAAGCTTTGATTAGAGGTGACCATCTTTTGACGGTCACCTCAGACTGTAAAAAAATGGGTCGATGAATTTCATCCCTTGTCAGGATTCCGAAGGATGAAATCCTTTGGCGGGTTTGGACAAAGCCCAACGCCTTACATCGCAGCGTATTGATAAAAGCGAGTGAACATCCCGAAGGGCTATGAAGCGAGTGTCAACAACGTATTGCAGAGGTTTTTTACAGCCTGGGGTGACTGTTCTTTAACGGTCACCTCTTTTGCTTTTCTTTATCGTTCACCCCCGCAGGCGTATCGCCTGCGGAAATTTCTTTCTCTTTTCATTTTTGTTTTGCCTACATACAGGCTTTGTGCTGCACGAATCTAGATCTGTTCGTTCTGTACACTTTTAATACTTTACCATGTTACTTGACTAAAGCGTTTAACTATGCTATGCTTATCCCGTGGTATCCCATTCCTGCCTGTGATATACTGTTTCAGGGCAAATTGGGGGGCACGAATTGAGCCGCAACCCGGCGGGAGGTACTATGGAACAACGCACCGAAGCGCGCCGCGAACAGCTGATGGGTCGCCTGCGCGGCCTGTACGAAAGCCTTGGCTATACGCGCTTTTCCATGCGCAGATTTGAGGAATATGCCCTTTATCTTGAAAATAAGAGTTTTTTGAAGAGCGAGAGCGTGCTTACCTTCACAAACCCCGATGGCAAGCTTATGGCCTTAAAGCCGGATGTGACGCTGTCCATTGTGAAGCATGCGCGAAAAGAACGCGAAGGTGTCGAGAAAGTCTATTACAAGGAAAGCGTCTACCGCCTCGCCCCCACAGCGCGCGAGTTTGTGGAAATCGACCAGATGGGTGTGGAGTCACTGGGCGCTATCGACAGCTATGCCGTATCGGAAGTATTGCGTCTGGCGATTGAAAGCCTGCGGGCAGTAGGTGGGGAGTATGTTCTGGACGTGAGCCACATGGGCTTTGCCTCTGGACTGATGGAGGCTGCCGGACTCACCGCCGAACAAAAGGAACGGCTATTTACGCTCATCCGGCAGAAAAATGCACATGAGCTTGCTTTGGCGATTGCCGAAGAAAAGATCGCACCCTTTTACGCCGACCGTATCGCCAAACTGGCGGGGCTTTCCGGCACATTCCCGGAAACGCTTATCCGTGCGGAGCAACTCGCCGTGAGCGATGAAATGGAGCAGGCGCTTGGCGAACTTCGCGCCCTATATACCCTGTTAACCGCAGTTGGCCTCGCCGATTGCCTCCAGCTTGATTTTTCCATGCTGAACGATTTGAGTTATTATAACGGTATCGTATTTCAAGGGTATGTGCAGGGATCGCCGCGCGTAGTGCTTTCCGGCGGACGGTACGATCTGCTCATGCGCCGCTTTGGCAAAGAAGGGGACGCCATCGGTTTTGCCCTCTATCTGGACGAACTGACCCGTGTCCTGGCTGACCGCGGCGCATGGGATGCGGACGTACTCGCGCTATACCACAGCACCGATGATCTCGCGAAGGTCAATGCCTCCGTGTTCGCATTCGTTGCGCAGGGCTTGCGCGTGTTCGCCACCAGCACTCGGCCGAAAGATTTTCACGCCGCAAAGGTGATGGCCTTCGACGGCGAAACATTCAAGGAGGTGCCCTGAAATGCTGAACATCGCATTGCCCAAGGGGCGCCTCGGCGATAAGGTATACAAACTGTTCAGCGCCTGCGGGTATGATTGCTCCGTCATGGAAACAGATGACCGCCGTCTGGTATTGTCCGATGAAGGTGGCAAGGTACAATACCTGCTGGTGAAGCCCAGCGATGTGGCGATCTATGTTGAGCATGGCGCGGCAGATGTGGGCGTGGTTGGCAAGGATGTGCTGCTGGAAGGCGGCAATGATGTGTATGAACTGCTGGATTTGGGCTTTGGCGTGTGCCGTATGTGCGTAGCAGCCCCCGTTGGTTTCCGGGCGGATTTGAGCGCGCCCCTGCGCGTAGCCACCAAGTACCCGGCCATCACCAAACGCTACTACGCTGGAAAAAGCCGAGAAATCGAGATTATCAAGCTCAACGGTTCCATCGAACTCGCGCCGATTTTAGGGCTTTCTGATGTGATCGTGGATATTGTGGAAACCGGAACCACACTCAAACAAAACAATCTCGAAGTGATCGAGACCATTTTGCCCATCAGCGCGAGGCTCATCGCCAACAAAGCCGCGATGCGCTTCAAAGCATCGAATGTGAACCCGTTGCTTGCGGCACTGCAAGCGAAAGCCACGGAAGGAGAAAAGGCATGATTCGCATCATCCGTTATGAAAGCCAGCCTGTGGAAACGCTGCTTAACCGTGCCTCCGCCCCCCAAAAAGACGTCACCGAAACCGTGGCGGATATCCTTGCGCAGGTAAAGGCACGTGGCGACGCCGCCGTGCTGGACTATTGCGAAAAGTTTGACGGCACACGCCCGCAGAGCCTTCTGGTAACCCAGGAGGAAATCGAACAGGCTTACGCCGCCATCGAGCCGGAATTGCTTGCCACCATGGAGCTGGCAGCCGCGAACATCGCCCGCTTTCACACACAGCAAAAGCGCAGCGGCTTTATCGATGCCAAAGAGGATGGCGTGGTGATCGGTCAGCGGGTACTTCCGCTCAAATCCGTGGGATTGTATGTACCCGGCGGTACAGCACGCTATCCGAGTTCCGTATTGATGGACGCCATCCCCGCCAAAATCGCGGGTGTATCTCAAATCGTGATGACCACTCCGCCCGATGCACAGGGCAACGTGCCTGCCGTGATCCTCGCGGCGGCGAAAATCGCAGGCGTATCCCAGATTGTTAAGCTTGGCGGCGCACAGGCGATCGCGGCGCTCGCTTTTGGTACCGAAAGCGTGCCCCGTGTGGATAAAATTGTTGGCCCCGGCAATATTTTCGTTGCTACCGCCAAACAGCTGTGTTACGCGCAGGGTCTGGTGGATATCGACATGATCGCCGGCCCCAGCGAAATCCTCGTGATTGCGGACGCAGCCAGCAACCCGGCGCACATTGCCGCCGATCTGCTAAGTCAGGCCGAACACGACAAACTTTCCGCCGCGTGGCTGGTCACCACCAGCGAGGCCTTTGCCGTTCAGGTTCGTACTGAATTGGAAAGGCAGCTCCCGCTGCTCAGCCGCGAATCCATCGCCCGTGAATCCATTGATAGCAACGGCCGTGCCATTGTTGTTCCCGACCTTACTACCGCAGTCGCCGTCGCCAACGCGATTGCCCCCGAGCATTTGGAAGTGAGCACCGATGATCCTTTCGCGTTGCTGCCGTTGATTGAAAACGCGGGCAGCGTGTTCCTTGGCCGCTATTGCCCTGAGCCGCTGGGCGATTACCTCGCTGGCCCCAACCATACCCTGCCCACTTCGGGTACGGCGCGCTACTCTTCGCCTTTGGGCGTGGATGACTTTTGTAAGCGTTCCAGCTACCTCTACTATACCCGCGAAGCACTTTGCAAAGTAGGCATGGATGTGCGACGCTTCGCCGAACGGGAGGAACTGACCGCACATGCGAACGCGATCGCCATCCGCATGGAGGAAAAGCAATGAGCGATTTTCTTCTCCCCAGGCTTCACACGCTTGCCCCCTATGTGCCAGGCGAGCAGCCACAGGACAGGCGCTACATCAAGCTGAATACCAATGAAAGCCCCTACGCGCCCTCCCCCCGTGTGCTGGACGCGCTGAACCGTGAAACGATCTCCCGCCTGAACCTTTACCCCGACCCGCTGGCAAAAACCCTTCGGGAAACCATTGCGGCAGAATATGGCGTAAGTGCGGACAATGTATTTGTGGGAAACGGAAGCGACGAGGTGCTGGGCTTTGCCTTCATGGCCTATGCCGATGAAACGAGCGGCGCGACCATCCCCGATGTAAGCTATGGCTTTTACCGGGTGTATTCGCAACTGTACCGCGTTACTCCCAACATCGTGCCCCTCAACGAGGATTTTACCCTACCCGTGGAGAAGTTTCTTGGGCAGAATCACCTTGTAGCGCTAGCCAACCCCAACGCGCCTACTTCCATCGCAATGCCCCTTGTGGATGTAGAGCGCATCGTAGCAGGCAACCCGAACAGCGTGGTACTGATTGACGAGGCGTATGTGGATTTCGGCGGGGAAACATGCGTGCCGCTGCTGGCGAAGTATAAAAACCTGCTCATCGTGCGCACCTACTCCAAATCCCGTTCCCTGGCAGGCGGCAGACTCGGGTATGCGCTGGCTTCACCGGAGATAATTGATGATCTTAACCGTGTTAAGAACTCATTTCACCCATACTCCATCAACAACCTGACGATGCTGGCAGGTATTGAGGCCATGCGCGACCGTGCCTATTTTTTGGATTGCGTTCAGCGCATCTGCGAACAGCGCGCCATCAGCACGCAAGAGTTGCAATCGCTTGGTTTTGCGGTACTCCCCAGTGCGACCAACTTTCTGTTTGCCGCCGCGCCGGGCATCAATGGCATTACCTATTATCAAAAGCTCAAAGAGCGTGGCATTCTGGTACGTTATCTTTCCCAGCCCACACTCATGAACCATGTCCGAATCACCATCGGCAGCGCGGAGCAGATGCGCCGCCTGATGGAAGCCACCCGCGATATTCTCAAGGAGGAACAGGCATGAGGACTGCTTCAATCACCCGCAAAACAGCGGAAACGGATATCATGCTTTCTTTGAATCTGGACGGCACAGGCGAAGCCGCCATCGCCACGGGCTGCGGATTTCTGGATCACATGCTTACGCTTTTCGCCCGCCATGGTCGGTTCGATCTCACCGTACGATGTGTGGGCGATACGAATGTAGATGATCATCACACGGTGGAGGACATCGGCATCGCTCTGGGTCAGGCGCTTTTTACAGCGCTGGGTGATCTGCGCGGTGTGGTGCGCTATGGCGATATCACCCTGCCCATGGATGAAGCGCTGGTGCTTACCGCACTGGATTTAAGCGGACGCGGTACGCTGGGCTATGATGTCATCCTGCCCACACAGAAGGTGGGTACGTTTGATACCGAGCTTGGCAAGGAGTTCTTTCTGGCGCTGGCACGGGAGGCACGCATAACGCTGCACTTCCATCAGTTCGCGGGTGAAAACAGCCACCATATTTTAGAGGCGATGTTCAAAGGCTTTGGACGGGCGCTACACAAGGCGGTTGCTATCGATCCTGCCTGTGCGGACGAGATTCCCTCCACCAAAGGGACGCTGGGAGGCAAGGCATGATCGCGATTGTGGATTATGGCGTTGGCAACCTTTATTCACTCACCTGTTCGCTTCGTCACATCGGCGCCGAGGCAATCGTTACTCGGGATGAAGCGACCCTTCGTTCGGCAGAAAAGATCATCCTGCCCGGTGTTGGCGCATTTGGTGATGCGGCGGACAAGCTTCGAGCCCTCAAGCTGGATAGCCTGCTCAAGCAGCAGGCAGCGCTGGGAAAGCCACTCATGGGCATTTGTTTGGGTATGCAGTTATTGTTTGAGCAGGGCTTTGAATACGGCGTGCATGAAGGGTTGGGGTTGGTGCAAGGTCGCGTGGTGGCGCTTGCGCCAGAAGCCAAAGGGCTCAAAGTTCCGCACATGGGCTGGAACTGCCTTGATATCCTGAAACCCGACGATCCGCTGGTACAAAACATCCATCAGTGGGATTATGTGTACTATGTGCACAGCTATTACGCCACGGGCTGCGAGGATGCGCTCGTCGCCACATCGCCTTACGGCGCCGCAGTCGCAGGCGTGGTGCGCAACGGCAATGTATGCGGCACACAGTTCCACCCCGAAAAAAGCGGAGACGTGGGCTTAACCATCCTGAGCTCCTTTGCAAAGGGGGCCGCCTGATGCTCATTTATCCTGCCATCGACCTGCACGAAGGTCACGTGGTGCGTTTACAGCAGGGCGATTATAACCAGATGACCGTGTATGACATTGATCCTGTGGAAACCGCTGAAGGCTTTATCCGTACCGGTGCCACCTGCCTGCACGCCGTGGATTTGGACGGCGCGAAGGACGGAAATCCGCAAAACCGCGCAGTGATCGCGTCGCTTTGTAAACTGCCCCTGTTTACCGAAGTCGGCGGCGGCATGCGTACCGAAGCCGATATCGAAGCTACGCTCGCTTTGGGTGTGGATCGGGTCATCCTTGGTACGGTAGCGGTTACCGATTTTGACTTTACCGCCCGTATGGGCAAGAAGTATGGCGACCGGCTAGCCGTTGGCGTAGATGCAAAGGACGGTTTTGTGGCCATCCATGGCTGGAAAACCGTCACCGAAATGCCAAGCTTCGATTTTTGCCGCCGGTTGGTGGATGTAGGTATCCACACTGTGATCTATACCGACATCAGCAAGGACGGGCTGCTTGCAGGCACCAACCTTGCCGCCTACGAGCGGTTGCAGGCTATCCAAGGCCTACAGGTGGTTGCCAGCGGAGGTATCAGCTATGAGCATGAAATCGCGACATTGCGAAACCTGAACGTATATGGTGCAATCGTCGGCAAGGCACTGTATGCGGGCAAACTGTCCCTTTCTCGCGTGCTGAAAATCGCCAACGGGGAGGAAGTAGAATGTTAACCAAGCGCATTATTCCCTGTTTGGATGTAAGAAACGGCCGAGTGGTGAAGGGAATAAACTTTGAGGGACTCCGTGACATCGACGATCCCGTGGCATTAGCGCGCTTCTATAATGATTCCGGCGCAGATGAACTTGTTTTTTACGACATCACCGCCAGTTTTGAGGGCAGGCCGCTGTTCGCCGATGCGCTCAAGCGCGTGGCGGCAGAGGTCTTCATTCCCCTCACCGTGGGCGGTAGCATCAACTCACTGGATGATTTTGACCGCGTGCTCAAGTGCGGCGCGGACAAGGTGAGTGTGAACAGCGGCGCCATCCGAAACCCCAGTTTGATTTCCGAAGCTGCCAAACGCTATGGCGACCAGTGCGTGGTACTGTCCATGGATGTCAAGCGGGTAAACGGCACTTTCCACGTATTCGCTAAAGGCGGACGCGAAGATACGGGGCTTGACGCCATCGAATGGGTCAAGTTCGGCGAGGATCACGGCGCAGGCGAAGTGGTGGTAAACTCCATTGATACCGACGGCGTGCGAAGTGGCTTTGATCTGGAAATGCTTTCAGCCATTGGCGATGCGGTGCAACTTCCTCTGATTGCTTCCGGCGGCGCTGGCACACGGGAGGATTTTGTCGCTCTCTTTCAGCTTCCCCGCGTGGATGCAGGGCTGGCCGCAAGCATTTTTCATTCCCGCGAGGTAGACATCAAGGAACTCAAGCGTTACCTCGCCCAAAACGGCGTGCCGATGCGCCTGTAACGGAGGAAATCTTATGACATTTGAAGAAATTGAATCCAGACTTAAGTTTGACGAGCAAGGGTTAATCCCTGCCATCGTGCAGGACTATGTGACCCATGAGGTGCTTACTCTCGCGTACATGAACCGCGAAAGCCTGCAAATCAGCCTTGTGGAAGGCAATACCTGTTTTTTCAGCCGCAGCCGTCAGTGCCTGTGGCGCAAGGGTGAAACCAGCGGCAACACGCAAAAGATCATCGCCCTGCGCGCAGATTGCGACAGCGACGCGCTGGTGGTGGAAGTAAAAAAAGCTGGCCCAGCCTGCCACACAGGCGCAGAGAGTTGTTTTTTTGATGAACTGTATGAGGATGAAACGCTTAAATCCTTTTCACTCACCGATCTGCACGCGCTGATTGACGGTCGGCGCACCAACCCCGTAGAGGGCAGCTACACCAGCTACCTGTTTCAGAAGGGACGCGACAAAATCCTGAAAAAGGTCGGTGAGGAATGCACGGAAGTCCTGATCGCCGGGGCGAAAAGCGACCGTGATGAAACCATCTATGAACTGGGTGATCTGGTGTACCACGCCATGGTGCTGATGTCCGATATGGGCATCTCGCTGGAGGATGTGGTGCGCGAACTGGCAAAACGCCATGTGATCGACCACAAAGTGAAACAGGAGCGCATGAAATAGATGAAATTCCTCTCCAATGCGCATACGCATACCACGTACTGTGACGGAATCAGTTCGGCAGCGGAACAGCTTGCTGCCGCCCAGCGGCTGGGCTTTGTGAGCCTTGGCTTCTCCGGTCATGCCGTGCAGGGTTTCGATTGGAAGTATTGCATGAGTGTCGAGGGGCAGCGAGCATACCTTGCGGAACTTCGCTGCATGCAGGATAAACTAGCTGAGTGGAACCTCGCTCCCAAGGTGTATGTGGGGTTGGAGCAGGACGCTCTGGCCCCCGATGTGGAAAAAGCAAAAAACCGTCTTGATTTTGATTATCTGCTTGGTTCCACCCACTACTTTCCCGAACCCTTGGGGGAAGAATGGGTTGCGGTGGACGGTTCGCCGGAACTGCTCAAACGCTGCATTGACGAGCGTTTCGGCGGCGATGCGCTCGCCATGGCGGATGCCTACTACGCCATCCACGGGACGTATATCGAAAAGGATCAACCGGACATCATCGGGCATTTTGATCTGGTGCGCAAGTATGCCGCCCGTATCGGGTTGGATGTGACCACGCCGGCATACAAACATATGGCACTCAACGCGCTGGAACATGCCCGCAAAGGTTGCAGCGTTCTGGAAGTCAACACGGGCAACATCGCCCGCGGGTATGACGTGCTTCCCTATCCGGCGGATTTTCTGCTGGACGCATGGCAGGACTTGAGTGGCGAGCTGACGCTTACCTCCGATTGCCATGATGCGCGCAAAATGGATTGCGCGTTTGATCAGACCCTGGAAATGCTCAAGGCCAGAGGTTGGAAACGGCTACTGCGTCTCGGCACCGGAAAAGAGCTGTGGGATACGGTGGAACTTTGAGCACGTTGGAGTACAAATGGAATAATGCTGAAGCGCCGGAGATAACTCTCCGACGCTTTTGCATGCATGTACCTGCGGGTTTCAGGATTATTCGGTACCAGCCGATGCGCAATCAGCCCATCCGCAGGCAATTACGATATGGCTGTGACAGTTCTATGCTTTATGTTTCAACGCTGGAGGTTTCCGCTCACTCTTCCATTATGCTCGGTGTTTTCTTCGCTTCCCTGCGCTCCATCCACATATACCATACCAGCCCCACAATAATCACACAGCCACCGATGAATGTATAGGTCGATGGCACATCCCCCAGCGCGATAAACACCACAAGCGGCCCCGTGATAACCGAGATCATCATCAGCGCTGAAACGGTAGGCGCTTTGAAATACTTGAGCGACATGTTGAGCATCGTATGCCCCAATAGCGTGCAAAAAACTGCCAGTCCCAGCGCCCACAGGATGTTTTGTGCCTGAAAGCCCGTGGGCTGGATGCCGAACACCCACACAAAGATCGCCATCCATACGAAGGTAAACGTGTACACAATCGAAGTGTAGGTGTTGGTATCCAAGTAAACCCTTGCCTTTCGTCCACACAGGGTGTATAACGCCTGAAGCAGCGCCGCCAGCAACGCCAACAGGTTACCCGACAGCTTACCCAGTCCGCCATCCAAATTGCATACCACCACGCCCACCGTGGCAATCACCATCCCTACCACGGCTCCGCGCGATGTTCTTTCATGCAGCAGCCATGCGGAAAGCATCGCTGTGATCAGCAGATAGGTGCCCCAAATGGCAGACGCTGCGAACACATCCGTGTTATCCAAAGCCAGCGCCCATGCCGTAAAATGCAAAGCCAGCAGTGTGCCTGACAGAGCGCTGAGCCAGAAACCACTCTTGGATATATGAAGCAGACCCGCACGACGTTTGCGGCTGAGCAGCGTCATGGGCGCCATCAGCACCAGCGTGAGGAACAGGCGAAGGGCATTCACCCATAACGGGCTGAGCCCTGTCGTATAGGATAGTTTATAGAGCAACTGGGCAAGCGATGTACCTAACACACCAGTCGCCAGCGCAATATAGCCGGTTTTCATATTCAATGGGGACTTGTTTTCCATGGCCGTTGGCAGTTTGTTCATGACGTTTCCTCCGCATTGCTTTCAGAGGGCAGTATACCGCCAGCAAGCACGGTGCGTCAATGGAACTTAAAGAACACAATATGTTATTTTTACTTTACACCATTTAGTCTTTTTTGAATATAAACCGGTATCTCTCCAACACCAGGAACATCTGAGCAATCAAAAAGTCGTAGCATTAATTCCTGAAAGCAAGCGTCAGAAAGACTTTCCTCTGGCCAGTGAAAGGAGTATCTCGATTTTACAAATATCGGCAATCCTCGATCTATCAGAGGAACTCTGGAAATGCAGATGTATTTATCCGTTGAAAGATTCGAAAGCATATCTCCTTGAATAATCATTGTTTCCCATCCAACTCCACCATTTCGAGAATCCGCCTTGCTGACATAGACTTCATCACAGATGAGGAGTATTTTTTCAGCCGCTAATATTTCTTCCGTCATCCATTGAGGCAAGTCTTGTCCATGCTTTAGATGATATATATCAATTCTAGCGTTAACACCATTACTTCTTAGTTTTTCCGCCAGTATTTTAACCCATGATTGGTTTTTGGGATCGTTCCCAGAATAGCTAATAAATACTCTAGGAGGTGTTATTGCAACATCACGATTTTTCTCATCATTCATCAATTCCTGATAGACGTTGTTCGAGAATGCGAATATTTGGGCTTTAATCTTGGTTTCGTCCAAAAATTGTGATTTTATTGTTGAAAAGGATGTTTTCGCATCAAGATGTCCCGCCCCCGTTCCCAGCAAAGGAATATTAACGGTTTCTAAATGATTATCGTGGCAATATTTGATAACATCTCGAATGATGTTCGTCACATATTTCGCATCAGTTTTTACAGATTTACTGTCTACGGATGCAGCATAGCCGACCACTAAAGCAGTATTGATTGCTTTTGACTCATGTTGTTCATAAAACTCAACACTGCCTGGTTGCATCGGCTTAAGATAATATGGGATATTGTTCACAGTAAGAGCATTAAGAATCGTTGACGTTACTCCACCAGACGTATTACAAGGAATAATCACAAGATCGCATTTTTTGTCGAAAATGCTACCACTTAATAATGCATACATGGTTCAAGTACCTTCGCTTTCATTTTTATGACGATGTTTTAACGAGTTTTCTTTGACAGATTAATTCTTGCTTCGATGAATTATGATCAGATGATGAAACCAACTATAATGTTTAACGTGATATCAAGCAAAGAATCAAACTTCTAGTTATTATATTATTCAGATACTTTGATGTCAATACTTGGCAAACCGACATCTTTTTATTTCCGTGATCTCCTACACTTTTCCTTCCCTTTGCGTGCTGCTAGTGACAAATTCTTGTGCTTTATGCTATAATTCTATTTTGGGAATGAATGTCGAAGGGAGGCCGCATTGATGAACAATTGCCTAAATAGCACGGTTCAGGCAAAGCGCTGCCTCCCCGTACGGCTACTTGCTTTGCTTTGCACACTGATGCTTCTCGTGGGTGTGTTGCCGCTATATGCGATTTCATTTTACAATCATCCTTATTATGATGATTATAAATTTTCTGCCAGCGTACACAAGGTTTGGGTGGAAACGCATAACCCATTGCAAGTGTTGGCTACGGCATGGCAAAGCGCACAGGCCGCTCGCCTGGACTGGCAGGGCACTTATACAGGTACGTTGCTTAGCAATGTACAGCCCGGCGTTTTTTCGGAAGGATTGTACTGGCTTACCACGTTTATTTTGCTCACGGCGTTCCTGTTGTGCTTTGGTTTCCTGTTCAAAACTATTTTCCGCAATGTGCTGGGTGCCGGTCGCGCAGAAACGGTCTGCATCACCTGCCTTTCCCTGTTTTTAATGACCCAGTTTCTCCCCTCGGCAAACGAGGCCTTTTTCTGGTTTAATGGCGGCATCGGCAACACGTTCATCTATTCGCTGCTGGCACTTTCGCTTGCGCTGATGATCCGGTTGACCACCGCCAAGCGTGGCGCTCCATGGCTTGCAGCAGGGCTGCTTGTGCTTACAACCCTGTTGGGCGGTGGCAGTTATGGTGGCGGCTTGTTTGGGCTTATTATTTTCGCGGTTATATGCGTATATGCCTTTTATCGCAAAAACCGACATCGCTTCATCTATGCGGGTCTGACCGTGTGGTTCATGATCTGCTTTGCTTACAACATCGCCGCCCCCGGCAATGCCGTGCGCGCTGCAATAATCGGTGTGCATCCCTCTGCAGTCAAGGCTGTACTTCTGAGTTTATATTACGGTGTTGCACTCGTCGGCAATTACCTTACCCTGCCTGTGCTGACGGTAGCTCTCGCACTGGCCCCATTGCTATGGAGGCTCACCAAGAAAAGTACCTTCTCTTTCCGCCATCCCGTGCTGGTGTTGCTAACGGGAGTGTGCCTGTTTTGTGCGCAGCTTACGCCACCTATCTATGGGGGCGTTTCTCTTGGTGGCTGGCGGATTCTAGATACCTATTACTTCAGCTTTATCGTGATGTTGTTGCTGTATGAAACCTATGCTCTCGGAGCATTTGCCCGTTACCGTGAACGGCAGGGCAAACCGGAGCTGACCCTGAGTTGGACGGCGCAGCGCGGGCTGCTGATTGCCTCTGCCTGTCTGTTCCTTTTGGGTTGTTTTGGCTATAAGCACAGCGACGACACGCTCTATGGCCCTATGAACATGGCCGGTGGAAGTGCGGCGCTCTCCATGGCAAGCGGCGAAGCCAGCCAGTATGACCGGGAAATGACCGCACGCGAAAAGCTGCTTCAAGACGCGAACCAGCCCACGGTCACGCTTTCCCCGCTCACTGCGGTACCTGAGGTGTTTATGGCTGATCTGCTCATTCCCGATTCTGCGTATGATGTACGTCCGATGCTTTGCGCCTACTACGGCAAAACCGCCGTCCTGCTGGAAGGGGGCGATGGAACGTGATGAAACGGCTGTCATTCAGCCGCCGCGCCGTCGCATGGTTGTGCGCGCTTCTTCTGCTGGTAAGCGTTCTGCCCCTGTACGCGTTGGCATTATATAACCACGCTTTCTATGATGATTTCGGTTTTTCCCTGCTCACACATGATGCGTGGCAACAAACCGGCAGCCTCGCCGCCGTGGTGGAAGCCGCCGTACGCAATACCATCGGCATCCGTCAAACCTGGGAGGGAACCTATACCACCTCCTTCCTCAGCACATTCCAGCCTTCGATCTTTGGCGATGGTCTGTACTGGATCACAACGTTCTTCCTGCTTACGGTGTTTTTACTGGCCGTAGGGTACTTTCTGCGGCAAACCCTGCGTGGCATCTATGGTATGGATCGCTCGGCTTTGGTCGCTTCCTTTGGCATACTGGGCTTTGTGCTGGTGCAGTTTGTGCCCGATGCGGCAGAGGCGTTCTTCTGGTTTAACGGCGGCGTGGCGTATACGCTGCTTTGGTCGGTCATGCTGTTTGAAGCAGGCGTATGGCTTCACTTCGAGCGCACAACCGGAAAAGCGCGTACTATTCTGCTGTATCTGTTTTTACTGGTTCTCACCGTGCTGGTAGGTGGCGCAAAGTATACGACCACGCTTTTCGCTGCTTTGCTCGCCATCGTCTTCACAGGCTGGGCATTTCTCCATCAGCGTCCTAAAAAATGGGCCTATCTGTCGCTTACGCTGGTACTGCTCCTATGCTTTACATTCAGCATGTCGGCTGCGGGCAACAGCGTGCGGGCGCAAACGCTCTCCGGCGGGATGAGTGTGACCAAAGCAGTTCTGGAAGCTCTCTACTTCGGGCTTGCGCTGATTGGCAACTCTTTCTCACTACCGCTTCTCGCCGCCATGATTTTAATCGTGCCGCTATCCATCCCGGCACTCAAGGTGAGTGGCCTGCGTTTCGGGCATCCCGTGCTCGTCACGCTTTTATGTGCATGTCTGTTTTGCGCCCAGCTCGCGCCTACGCTATACACCGGCAATTACCTTGGTGACGGGCGTGTGCTCAACACCTATTACTACACCTTCGTACTGATGGTCGCGCAACTTGTGCTGTACTGGGCAGGCTGGTTCATACGAAGAAACGAACACGGGCTTGCTCCCCTAAGCACCTTTGAACTTCTGTTCATGACCGCCCCTTTGCGGGAAACGCTATCCCCCATGGATGCTGACGCGCCTCTCCCTGCGCCAACGCAGGTCGAGAACCCTGAAGCTCGAAAAATCGCGGGGCAGAAATTTGAGACCCGTCTGAAAGCCGCAACGCTTGCACTGGCGGCAGGAATGCTTTTGCTTGGCTGCATGGCCTACCATCCCGACCGTTCGCAAAGCTATGGCCCGCAAAACATGGCAGGCGGCAGCGCGTTCCGCTCGATCATAAGCGGTGAAGCCGCCCAATACGATAAAGCCATGGACGCTCGCGACGAAGCCATGAACAACCCCATCCTCACCGACGTGGTGCTCACACCGGTCGAAGGCGCACCCGCATCCTTTATGGGGGACGCGCTCATCGGTGATAATCTCGATTACGTCATCAGCCTTTATGCAGATTATTATAACAAAGCGACTGTAAGCATCGCTGGAACGGAGAAATAGCATGATACTGACCGGAAAAAACGCAATCATCACAGGCGCCGCGCGAGGTATCGGCGCGGCCACCGTGGAAGCCTTTGCCTCCGAGGGTGCGAATGTGTGGGCATTTGCCCGCACTCCAAACCCCGCCTTCGAGGCGCGCTGCCAATCGCTGGCCGATCGCTATAGGGTATGGATAAAGCCCATCTATGCAGACCTGACCAATGAGGCCGCCGTGATCGCCGCTATCAAACAGGCCATGGCCGACAAGCTTCCATTGGACATTCTTGTTAACGACGCGGGTACCATGGGCGAAGACACGGTGTTCCAGCTTACCCCGATAGACGAGATGCGGCGTATCTTCGAAACCAACTTTTTTGGCACGATGTTTTTAACCCAGCTCGCCACCCGTTGGATGGCGCGCAAGCAAAGAGGCGCGGTGGTTAACATCGCGTCGGTAGCCGGCATCAACGGGGGCAGTCGGCTGGATTATTCCGCCAGCAAAGCCGCGATGATCTCCGCCACCAAAACCATGGCGCGGGAGCTCGCCATCTCAGGCATCCGCGTGAATGCTGTTGCCCCCGGCTATACAGATACCGATATGACCAAGGGCTTAGGTGAGAAAGTGGAGCAGAGCGCCATTGCCCAAACCCTGCTGCGCCGCAAAGGCCAACCTGAGGAGGTAGCCGCCGTGGCTGCTTTCCTTGCCAGTGACCGTGCCGCTTACGTCACCGCTCAGGTATGGAGCGTAGATGGCGGCATTCTATAATCCCATTCCCAAATTACAGCGATAGGAGCGATGTACCGTGACCAATCAGGAAAAATATCTCCGCGCCTTTATGGAGGCACTGGAAGTGACCGCCGCCGAGGCTCCGACGCTCGTTTATGGCGAGAGCAGAGCTTGGGACAGCGTCGGCCATATGACGCTCGTAGCCGCGCTGGAAGACGCTTTTGATGTCATGATGGAAATGGATGATATCATCGACCTGAGCTCGTTTGAAAAGGGGAAGGAGATTCTTCGTAAGTATGATGTGGAGATTTGACCGCCATTTGACCGGCCTCGCCGTGGAGGACGAGTTCGGCGGCAAGCTGACGTACGCGGAGCTTCGCCACGAGGGTCGCATGCTTTGCCAGCAGGCGGATGGTCGCTGTCTGGTTTTCTGTTTGTGTAAAAATACCATGGGCAGCTTTTTAGGCTATACTTCCTTCTTAAATGATGGGGTTGTGCCGGCCATGCTCCCCGCAGATATTGACCGCGCGCAGTTCGATGCCCTGTATGAGGCTTATAAACCCAAATATGTGTGGGCGCCCGCCGATTTTGAACTGGAAGATAGCTGTTGCCGCTACGAGCGATTTGGCTACCGTCTGCTGCAGACCCCGCTTGGCGATATTACACGCCTTGCGCCGGAACTGGCGCTGCTGCTCACCACCAGCGGTTCTACCGGAAGCCCGAAGTTTGTACGTCAGAGCTATCAGAATATCCGCTCCAATACCGATTCCATTGTGGAATATCTGCACCTCACGTCCGCGGAGCGCCCCATTACCACCCTACCCATGAACTACACCTATGGGCTGAGCATCATCAACTCCCATCTGGATGTGGGGGCTACGCTGCTGCTCACCGATAAAGGTGTGGCACAGAAAGAGTTTTGGACCTTCTTCAAGGAAAAAGGTGCCACCAGCTTCGGCGGCGTGCCCTATACCTATGAGATGCTCGACCGCATGCGCTTTATGCGTATGGAACTTCCAACCCTGAAAACCATGACGCAGGCAGGTGGCAAACTGTTGCCTGATCTGCATCGTAAATATGCTGAGTGGTGCCGAGATACAGGCAGGCAATTTATCGTGATGTATGGCCAGTGCGAAGCCACAGCACGCATGGCTTATCTGCCTTGGGAAAAGAGTCTGGAAAAAGTCGGCTCTATGGGTATTGCTATCCCCGGCGGCACGTTCGAACTGATCGACGTAGATGGCAATGTGATTACGGAACCGCATGTGACCGGTGAATTGCGCTATCGCGGCGCAAACGTAACGCTGGGCTATGCCACCGGTTCAAACGACCTGATCAAAGGAAACGAACGTGGCGGCGTGCTGGAGACCGGCGATATGGCACAGGTGGACGAAGATGGCTTTTACACCATCGTCGGTCGCAAAAAGCGTTTTTTGAAGCTCTTTGGCAACCGCATCAACCTCGACGAAGTGGAGCGCATGCTCAAGATCAAGTTTCCGGATGTGGATGCTGCCTGTGGCGGTCGGGACGATCACATGACTATCTTTGCGACCGACGAAGCAACGCTTCCCGCCATGCGTGCCTATCTCACCGAGAAAACCGGTCTGAATGGAAGTGGCTTCTTTACCAAAGGTGTCCCCGAAATCCCGAAAAACGAAGCCGGAAAAACACTGTACATGGAACTGGAGAAGTACGATGATTGATGAAGCGGCTCTGCTCTCCCTGCCCCCCTACGGCCTTGCTCACGCAGAAAAGCACGCCTTTTTAACGAATGAGCTGCTGGCGCTTTCTCGCCACCATGGGGAGCATTGCCCTGCCTATGCGAAAATGCTCACAGCGTCCGGCGTTGCGCTTGATGGGGTTACAGGATTTGAGCAGTTGCCTCCTCTGCCCGTGCGTCTGTTTAAGGAGTTTGAACTTAAAAGCGTTCCGGACGAAGCCCTGTATAAAACCATCACCAGCTCCGGCACCACGGGGCAACAGGTAAGCCGCATTGATCTCGACCGCGAAACCAGCACGCTGCAAACCAAAGTGTTGGCAAAAATCATGGAAAACATGTTGGGCAGCGCGCGCCTGCCTATGATTATACTGGATACCAGCGATGTGATCAGCAACCGCGCCATGTTTTCCGCACGTGGGGCGGGGATTATCGGTTTCGGGATGTTTGGACGCGATAAAATCTATGCGCTGGATCAGAATATGAAGCTTGATCTTGCCGGTCTACGTGCCTTTTTGCAGAAGCACCAGGGCGAGACGATCTTTCTGTTTGGGTTCACCTTCATGGTATGGCAGCACTTTTACGCAGAGCTTGTCAAGCTTCCGGAAAAGCTGGATTTGAGCCGGGGCATCCTGCTCCATGGCGGCGGCTGGAAAAAGCTTTCCGATCAGGCGGTGAGCCATGCGGACTTTAACCGGGCGCTTCACGACGTATGCGGTATTGAGCGTGTGGTGGATTATTACGGCATGGTGGAACAAACCGGCACCATTTATGTGGAATGCGAGCAGGGTCACCTGCACGCACCTGTGTGGTCGGATGTGATCATTCGCCGTGCCTCAGATTTCTCCGTAGCCAATATCGGCGAAACCGGCTTGATCGAAGTAGTCAGCGTATTACCTCGCAGTTACCCCGGCCATGTACTGCTCACAGAGGATGAAGGCTGTCTGTTGGGCGAGGACGATTGCCCCTGTGGCCGAAAAGGCAAATATTTCGAAGTGCTGGGCCGCGTCAAACGCGCCGAAACAAGGGGGTGCAGCGATACGTATGAGCAGAAGCGATCATGATTTGCTGGTTCGCGATACGGTGGTTGCCACCGCTCAAGCCAAAGAAAACGCTGTAAACAGGCTAAACTCCATCCAGAAGAGTTCGTCTCAAAACGCCTTGCCACTCTCCCTTAACGTACTTTGCGGCCTTGCCGACCCCCGTGATTCGGTTTCTGCTCCTGCCTTGACACCATTTGATCCCCACGTGATGAGCTTTCTTGCCGATCTGTCCTCAGCGCTGCTCAAGGACAAACGAACCAAGGCATACCCCGACGTGACCACCTTTGCGTTTTTTTGTCGCCGCGCCAACCTTGAGCACCTTCATGCCCCCTATCACACAATGCAAGGGCGGTTGGGGCGCGGGCTGGTATTTCACATCGCACCCAGCAATGTGCCCATGAACTTCGCCTATTCTCTGCTTTCAGCGCTGCTCGCCGGCAACGCCAGTGTAGTGAAGGCCAGCAGCCGTGATTTCGAACAGATTCGCATCACATGTGAGGCGATGCAGGCGCTGCTGATCGGCACACACGCAACGCTTCGCCCCTATGTGAACGTAGTGGAATACGCACGCGAGCGGCAGGAAATCACCGAAGCCTTCAGCGCGCTTTGCGACGTGCGTATAATCTGGGGCGGCGATGAAACCATCCGCCGGGTACGGGAAGCGGCTCTGCCCCCCCGCGCGTTCGATGTAGCGTTTGCCGACCGATGGTCGCTGCTCGCCATTGGCGCGGAAGCGATCGCCCCTATGGACGATCAAGCGCTCACCGCCATTGCGAAAGGCTTTTACGATGATACGTACCTGTACGATCAAAACGCCTGCACAACCCCACGCCTTGTCTATTGGCTGGGAGAAGGCGAAGTGCTTGAAAAGGCAAAAGCACGTTTTTGGTCGGCGGTTCATGCGGATGCACATATTAAATATGTCATCGACCCCGTGATCGCGGTGGATAAACGCATCGCACTGTACCGCGCGGCGCTCACCTTAGGCGGTGCGACGCTTGTCCCAATGCCGGATAACCTCACAGTGCGCATCCATCTGGATACACTCACACCCGAGGTGCTGAACTTCCGCTGTGGCGGCGGCTGCTTTTTGGAGTTTGAGGCACCAACGTTGGAGCCATTAGCCAGCTTGCTGACACAAAAGGCGCAAACACTTTCATTGCTTGGGCTGGATGCAGGTGCCGTGCGTGATTTTGTTCTGTCACATGGTGTACGGGGTGTAGACAGGTTTGCCACTGTGGGCCATACCATGGATTTTTCACTGGTATGGGATGGGTATGATTTGATCGAGACACTTTCGCGCCGCGTAGCCGGTGTTTGATCATCACCCAGATTTTGTCTCTGGCAACCTATTCTTGAAGGTTTCCGATCTCCGTGATATCGCGAATCGCACAACGTATTCTTCTCCCCTATCCTCTACTCTATGATCGAGGTGGCAACATGCCCAAACTCCTGCTTTCCTTCGTGGTTCCCTGCTATCGCAGCGCAAGCACCATCGGCGCGGTTGTTCAGGAGATTAGCGAAACCGTCTCCAAGCGCGCCGACGAATTCAACCACGAAATTGTGCTGGTGAACGATGGTAGTCCCGACAATGTCGTAGGCGTGATTACCGCGCTTGCCAGAACCTATCCGCAGATCGTGTTTGTGAATCTGAGCCGCAATTTCGGCCAGCATAGCGCCATTATGGCCGGCTTTGCCCATGTGCACGGTGATATTGTGATCTGCCTGGACGATGACGGTCAAACGCCCGCCGATGAGTGTTTCAAGCTGATCGATAAAGTGGTCGAAGGGTACGACATTGTGTACGCGGAATATGGCAAGCGGGAGCAAAACGCTCTGCGCAACCTCGGCAGCCGTTTTAATGCGGCATGCAATCACTTTTTCTTTGGTCAGCCGAAAAATTTAAAAGTGAACAGCTATTTTGCCTGCCAACGCTTCGTGGTGGATTCCGCGCTGCAATACCCCAACCCCTTCCCGTTTGTAACGGGGCTTTTATTCCAGAGCGTGAGCCGCTATTGCAATGTGCCGGTCATGCACCGCGCGCGCATGGAAGGTCGCAGCGGATATACGCTCAAAAAGTTGATCTCGCTTTGGACAAACGGCGTAACGGCGTTTTCCATCAAGCCACTTCGCTTTGCCAACTATATCGGATGGCTTACGGCGGTCTTCGGATTTGTGTTCGCCCTCTATACCGTAATTCGCAAGCTCGTAAGCCCTAACATTGAAGCCGGCTGGTCGTCCACCATCGCGGTATTGTTGGTGCTGGGTGGCATTATTATCGCGCTCATCGGTGTAGTGGGCGAGTATATCGGGCGCATTTACTTAAGCATTAACCGGTGCCCGCAGTATGTGGTGCGCAATGTGATTGACCGCCGCTCCTGCGAACCCGTACCCACAGCCTGCGAACCGGACGCGCTGCCATCGGAATCCCCGGCGGAAGGCGGCGACGAGAGGTGAAGATCGTCCACGCAACCTGGGAACAGGTCAACTTAGGGGTGGACACCTATGAAACCATCATGACCGAGGAAGACAGCATCGAAGCCTACGCCGAAGCGGAAAATGGATTGATTTCTAAAGGTGCAGCCTACCTCGTTGTGAAAACCCCCGTCAATCACCCTGCATTCCTATTCGGTTTGCCAAGGCTTGGTTATGTCAATGTGGAAACCGTGTTTCATGTGGCCATCAAACGCAGTGAGTACCACATGCCAGCTTCCATCGCCCGCTTTGATCGCGGGCTGACCGTTGTTGAGCGCGTTCAGGAGAATGACCGTGAACGTGTGTATACCCTCATTCGCAGCGGCGTGTTCAAGAGCGATCGCGTGTCCGTGGATCCGGCGTTCACATTGGCGCAATCCGGCAACCGCTATGCCAACTGGCTCCGGCAGATGCTTGACAAGGGTGGTAAACTCTTTGAGGTGTTGCAGGGTGAAAAACCCATAGGTTTTTTTGTGATTGCCCGCGTGGACGAGCAAACCGTCGATCCCGTGCTTATGGGGTTATATGATGAGGTCAACGACCGCGGTATGGGCGCGCTGCTCCATAAAAAGACATTGGATACCTGTTTTGAGCAGGATTGCGCGCGATTGACCTCCACCATTGTAAGCAATAACGCCAAAGTGCTGCGGGTGTACACCAATGCAGGGGCGACCATCGCCGATACACAGTACACATACGTAAAGCACCCCGTATGCCTATAAAGGCGTTCGATAGGCTGATGTTCGTCCTGATTCCGCTTAATGGAGGCTTATGAAACCGATGAAACCGCACTTTTCCCCTGCTGATGTGGCCGAAGAGGATATGCGTTCCAAACATGTGCCCATGAAAGATTTTTTGCTTTTGCATCTTACCTTGCTGTTATACGCAATCGTGAGCGTATTGGGCAAGTACGCGGGCGTGAACCTCGCCATCCAGGCAACAACGCTTGCCCTCCTATTTATGGCGCTGGAATTTCTGGCGCTGGGCGTGTATGCCGTTTTGTGGCAACAGACGCTCAAGCGCATGCCACTGAGCTTTGCCTATAGCAACAAGGGCGTATGCACGCTGTGGGCCTGTCTGTTCGGGATTGTGTTCTTTGGCGAAAGCCTCACATGGGGAAAGGGGATCGGCATCGTTGTGGTGCTGCTCGGAGTTTGGCTCGTGGTAAGCGATCATGAGTAGCGGCGTGCTGATTTATCTGATTACTCCGCTCATTTCCGCCGCGTCACAGCTGATGTTGAAAAGAGCGGCAGATAACCCCACCTATACCGGCATCCGATTCTACTTAAATCCGTTGGTCATTTTCGCCTATCTGCTGTTTTTCGGTTGCATGGTGCTGAATGTGTTCGCTTTACAAACGCTCGATCTAACCGTGGCAAGCGTGCTGGAAGCATCCGGCTTCCTGTATGTGATGGTGCTGGGCAGCCTGTTCCTCAAGGAAAAGATTACCGCACGTAAACTGATTGGCAACGCGCTGATTGTGGCTGGTATTGTGATCACCCTGACGGTGAAAATTTGATTGGAGGCGCCTGACGATGCAACACCTGGGCACAAAGCTGTTGGAAACGCAGCGGCTCATCCTGCGCCCCTTCACCATGGCAGACGCGCCTTCAATGTATGCCAACTGGGCGAGCGAACCCGAGGTGACCCGTTACCTCACCTGGCCGACCCATACAGGAGTGGATGTGTCGGAGAAAGTGCTGGCCGATTGGCTAAACCACTACACCGAACCGGATTATTATCAGTGGGCCATTGTGCCCAAGGAGATTGGCGAACCGGTCGGGGGCATTTCCGTGGTGCAGCGTAACGATCAGGTGGAGTCCGTGCACATCGGTTATTGCATCGGCACGCGATGGTGGCATAAAGGCATCACCGGAGAAGCCCTTGGGGAATTGCTGCGCTTCTTCTTTGAAGAGGTGGGTGTAAACCGCGTGGATAGCCGCCACGATCCACGTAACCCGCATTCCGGTATGGTGATGGCACATTGCGGCATGGCTCTGGAAGGAACGATGCGGCAGGCTGACCGTAACAATCAGGGGCTATGTGACTATACGATGTATGGTATCCTGAAAAACGAGTATTTCGAGCGGTTGGGTTCGCTCCCTTTGTGAAAGGAACGGCATCGGTTCACTGCCTTCCCCCCGTCGGAGATCCGGCCGCCAGGCGGCATAGGATGCACCTTTGCGCCCACGGCATCGTTTGCTCGCTTTCGTTAGGAACGCCTCGGTGTTGGGCATGGGGCTTTGCTCAGATCTCCCGTTCGTTAAACGTCACGTGCCGCACTGGTGCACGATGTGCTCATCCCTCTTTTCAACTCGGGGTCGCTTGCGGCTGCACCACAGCGCCCAACAGGGGATAGGCTTTCCTACGGTACCTCATCGTCCAAAGAAGGGATTGCCCTTCAACCAACTTCCGTTATCATGCGTCTTAGTCATAAAAGGAGGAACATCTACCATGCAGACCCAACCCGCGGAAACCCGCAAACCGGTCATCTTTTCCGGTATCCAACCCTCCGGCACACTTACGCTTGGAAACTATATCGGCGCTTTGCGCAATTTTAAACTGCTGGAGGATCAATACGATTGCGTGTATTGCGTAGTCGACCTTCATGCCCTTACCGTAAGGCAGGAAGCCTCCCAGCTTCGCAACCGCTGCCTGTCGCTGGCCGCCACCTACATGGCTGTGGGTCTTGACCCCGATAAGAGCCTTATTTACTGCCAAAGCCATGTGAGCGCACACGCGGAGCTGTCCTGGATTTTGAACTGCTTTACCTATATGGGCGAACTGCAACGCATGACCCAGTTTAAGGATAAAAGCGCCAAACATGCCGATAACATCAATGCCGGTCTGTTCACCTATCCGGTGCTCATGGCCGCGGATATCCTCCTGTACCAGACCAACCTTGTTCCCATCGGCGCGGATCAGAAGCAGCATCTGGAAATCTGCCGTGATATCGGTCAGCGGTTTAACTCGGTCTATGGCGACGTATTCACCATCCCCGAGGCCTACATTGGCAAGGTTGGCAGCCGTGTCATGAGCCTTCAGGAGCCAACCCGTAAGATGAGCAAATCCGACCCCGAGGAAACGTTCATCGCGCTGTTGGATAAACCGGAGGATATCCGTCGCAAACTCAAACGCGCCGTAACCGACAGTGAAGGTGAAATCCGCTTTGACACCGAAAACAAGCCCGGCGTCAGCAATCTGCTTTCCATCATTGCCGCGCTCACCGGCGAATCGACGGAAAAAGTCACAGCCGACCTGTCCGGCAAGGGGTACGGCGAGCTGAAAACCCGCGTCACCGATTGTGTGATCGCTACTCTGGAGCCTATTCAGGCAGAATATACGCGCATCATGGCCGACAAAGCAATGCTACAAGGCATTCTCGACCGTAACGCACTGAAGGCTTCCAACCGCGCCAACCGTACATTGGACAAGGTGAAACGGAAGGTCGGCTGCGCGCCTCACGGCAAAGTGTAAACTCTATACTCCTTCCTTTGTGGGGTATACCGTTTGCCCGATGACTGCCGTACGGTTGTTTTCTCCTCGTCCGTATCAGCGTTTCTGGATAAGCGCCTGCGGTTTCCACAGCCGATCGGGATCATCAACATGGAGGCGTTCCTGCGCCATCCATCCCCCCTCTCGCTGACCTTTTGCTTATCCCGCCTGTGGAAGGCGCCCAACGCATCCTCATCTCTTCGTTGCCATCTTTCCCCTAAAGAATTCATGAGCTTTTCATTGGCTACATAGGTACCCCCTTGACGCTTTCCCCCTGCTCGACCCCGAACGACCGCCCAGAAGGAGCGAAACCATGAATCGAAACCAACAATATGACGTCATCATTATCGGTGCTGGCCCCGCAGGCATCTTTACCGCGTTGGAAGTGACCGAAAGAAAGCCCGAAAGTCGCGTGCTGATCGTCGATACCGGCCGCGCCATTAAGCACCGCACGTGCCCTGCGCGCATCAACGGCCAGTGCGTACACTGTGACCCTTGCGGCATTGTACATGGCTGGGCAGGGGCAGGCGCTTTCAGCGATGGCAAACTGAGCCTGTCCGATGAAGTCGGCGGGCAAATCAGCGAATATTTAGGGCATAAACGGGCGATGGAGTACATCCAGCGCGCCGATGATATCTACCTGCGCTTTGGCGCAAGCCCTGTGGTGCATGGCCGCGATGACCGCCGTGTGGAAGAGATCGCCTATCAGGCCAGCCGACATAACATCCGTCTGGTGCCCTGCCCCGTACGCCATTTAGGCACAGAAAACGCCGGACCCGTGCTAGGCGCGATGCACGACCACCTGGTGGAACATACCAATACCACATTTCTGGAGCTGACCACCGCGCAGGACATTCTTGTGGAAGACGAGCGTGTGGTAGGCGTTCGTATTCAACCCAAGAAGGGCGAAGGTTTTATTGCCAATGCCCCTTATGTGGTAGCCGCCCCCGGTCGT
>Ga0302297_1000039_pt1 | contig 32848 bp, 23 predicted proteins | sample III_Fen_N3_2_FD_202094 | JGI IMG/M metagenome (GOLD analysis project Ga0302297, IMG submission 202094) | Peat permafrost microbial communities from Stordalen Mire near Abisko, Sweden - III_Fen_N3_2 | ecosystem: Environmental > Terrestrial > Soil > Wetlands > Permafrost | place: Sweden: Abisko...
AGAAAACCGGTTCCTCGCTTAACACCTGCGCGCACAGGTCTACAAGACCATACAGCTCGTTTTCGAGTTTCCAAACCTCACCGTTGGGGCCGCGTCCATAGCTGGGCGGGTCCATCAGGATACCGTCATACCGGTTGCCTCGCCGAATTTCCCGTTGTACAAAAGCCTTGGCATCTTCCACAATAAAGCGTGTACGTTCTTCTGGAATGCCGCTCAGGTCGCGGTTCTCCCGCGCCCACTGCAACATACCTTTGGCTGCGTCCACATGAGTGACCACCGCACCTGCCGCTGCACAGGCCAGCGTCGCCCCACCTGTATAGGCAAACAGGTTGAGTACCTTCACCTGACGACCCTTTGCCACTGCGCCGTCGATGCGTTTCCGCATAAACGCCCAGTTTGCAGCCTGCTCCGGAAACAATCCCGTATGCTTAAAGCCCGTCGGGCGCACATAGAATTTGAGGTCGCCCAGCGTCATCTCCCAGCGCTCCGGCAGCTTTTGATAGAACGTCCAGTTGCCACCGCCTGTTTCACTGCGGGTATACCAAGCGTCTGCCTTTTCCCACAGTTCCGGTTTCGCTTTGGGCCAGATTACCTGCGGGTCAGGTCTACGCAAAATAACGTCCTTCCACCGCTCCAGCTTTTCGCCGTCGCCGGTGTCCAGCACCTCATATTCAGTCCACTGGTCACAAAGAAACATGGCGCTCCTTTCATCAGGGGCGCTGCCCCTGAACCCTGCCAAAGGGCCTTAGGCCCTTTGGAAACCCGTTCTCGCCCGCCCGTTGGGCGGGCGGTGGCTATCAATCTTAATTCATCCTAAGGCGGGTGTTAGGAAAGGCAGAGCGGAATCTGCTGCTGATTTCCTTTTCACTATTCGACTTACAGCGCTCAGAACCCTTTGATGATAGGTTATTGCATTGCTAGCCCATCAACCGACATGCCTATCTTCCCTTTAACCCAATTGGCCGTGCAAAGCACGGCCAATGATGGGACAAGGGCATAGCCCTTGTCAGGGTTGCAGGGGCGGAAGCCCCTGCGCGTTCCCTCTCACCTGCTCACGCTTTTCTGATGCTCAGCAAAGCGTTTTTATCGTTGATTTCCCACTCCTGGGTAATGGCGTCTTCGGTTGGGGCGGTGGCTTCAAGGGCAAGCGCGAGAACGCTTTGCATAATGAAGGGTTTGCCTGCTTCGATGGCGGAGGATAGCTCCGGATCAGCGGAGTAGGTAGCGAAGATGCGATCGGTCACGGCGAAATCCGCGTCCTTCCGCATGGTTTGCAGCTTGCTGACCACTTCACGCTGGTAGCCCTCGGCGATGAGCGCGGGGGTCAGGTTGCAATCCAGCACCACGGTCAGGTCGCCATCAATCTGGCTGGCAAAGCCGGGCTTGTGGATGGCTTCGGTAAGCACATCCTCCTGGGCGAGCGAAACCTCGGTACCGTCAAGCGTGAAGGTGACAGTCTCGCCACGGTTAAAGGCATCCACCACATCATTGCCATCGGCTTCCTTGAGCCAGCCGCCGATTTTACCCAGCAATTTGCCATACTTCGGGCCAAGGGTGCGCATCTGGGGCTTGAGGGTGTAGGTGGTGAAAGCGCGCGCGTCGTCGGTGAAGATAACGCTTTTTACATTCAGCTCATCGGATGCCAATTCCATAAACTCTGAATCGAAGGTTGTACCCTTGACATACAAAGCTGTCAGCGGTTGGCGAACCTTCAGGTTGGCTGTGTTACGGCACGCGCGGCCAAGGCTCACGACATTGAGCAGCGCATCCATCTGCCGGTTCAGGCTTTCATTGATCAGCCGCTCGTCCGCCGTGGGGAACAGGCACAGGTGCACGCTTTCGGGCGCGTCGGGGTAGACAGTGCGCACGAGGTTTTGGTAAATGTCTTCACTCATGAAGGGCACAAAAGGTGCGATCACCTTCGTGAGCGTGGTGAGCACGGTATACAGGGTTACAAATGCGGCTTCCTTGGTATCGTCCATTCCCTTACCCCAGAAGCGTTCACGGCCCCGGCGCACATACCAGTTGCTCAGATCATCCACAAAGGCGGTGATGGCGTTGGCTGGCTCTGGGATGCGATAGTTGGTCAGATCATCGTCCACCTGTTTTACCAACTGATTCAGGCGGCTTAAAATCCACTTATCCATCAGCGTGAGCTTTACGGTGCTGATGTCATGCTCCTTGGGGTCAAAGTTGTCAATGTTGGCATACAGCACGAAGAAGGCATAGGTGTTTTGCAGCGTCGCCATGAACTTGCGCTGACCCTCGCTTACCAACCTGTCGCTGAAACGGCTTGGGAGCCACGGCGCACTGGCGGTGTAGAAATACCAGCGAACGGCATCCGCACCCTGTTTATCCAGCACCGACCACGGGTCGACCACATTGCCGGTATGCTTGCTCATTTTGCGACCGAACTCATCCTGCACATGACCCATGACGATACAGTTTTCAAACGGGCTTCTGTCAAAAATGGCTGTGCCGATGGCCATCAGTGTGTAAAACCATCCGCGCGTTTGGTCAATGGCCTCGCTGATGAAATCGGCGGGGAAGCGCTTTTCAAATGTATCCCTGTTTTCAAACGGGTAGTGCCATTGCGCGAAAGGCATGCTGCCGCTGTCGTACCAGCAGTCAATCACCTCTGGCACGCGGTGCATAGGTTTGCCACACTCGGGGCAGGTGATTTCCACCGCATCGATGTAGGGACGGTGCAGCTCAATATCTTCCGCAACAGGGGCGGTAGCCAACTCACGCAACTCCTGTTTGGAGCCGATTACATGCATGTGGCCATCTTCGCATACCCAGATGGGTAAGGGTGTGCCCCAATAGCGTTCGCGGGAAAGACCCCAGTCCACCACATTATCCAGAAAATTGCCGAAGCGGCCTTCCTTGATGTTATCGGGCATCCAGTTTACGGTGCGGTTGTTGGCCATCAGCTGATCATGCAACGCCGTCATACGGATAAACCATGTGGAACGCGCATAATAGAGCAGTGCCGTGTCACACCGCCAGCAGAAGGGATAGTTATGCGTAAAGGGCACGGCGGCGAACAGCAGGCCGCGCGCTTTTAAATCTGCGAGCACCTTTTCGTTGACTTCCTTGGTGGGTTCACCCATCCACGGTGTGCCTTCAACGAACTTACCCTGCGTATCCACCAGTTGCACAAAGGGCAGTTTATTGTCGCGACCCACGCGCGCATCATCCTCACCAAAGGCGGGAGCGATATGCACGATGCCGGTGCCGTCCGTAAGGGTAACATAATCGTCGCTGACCACATACCATCCCTTTTCACGGGGATACTTGACGCCGTCGAAGCGGTAGAGCTGTTCATACTCCATACCGCACAGCTCGCTGCCGGGCATGGTTTTCACCACCATGCCTTCGTGCGATTTTTCGCCAAACACAGTATGGATGAGCGCTTCGGCAAGGAAATAGGTCTCGCCCTCCAGCACAAACTCGGCATACCTTTCACGGGCGTTTACGCAAAGGGCGACGTTGCTGGGCAGCGTCCATGGTGTGGTCGTCCATGCGAGGATATAGGCATGCTCGCGGGCTTTCACCTGAAAACGCACAAACGCGGAGGTATCGCTGACCTCTTTGTAGCCCTGCGCCACCTCGTGGCTGCTGAGTGCGGTACCACAGCGCGGGCAGTAGGGCACAACCTTAAAGCCCTTGTATAGCAAGCCTTTTTTCCAAATTTCTTTCAGGCTCCACCATTCGGACTCGATATAATTGTCATGGTAGGTCACGTATGGATCTTTCATATCCGCCCAGAAGGCTACGCGGTCGGACATATCCTCCCACTCGTGCTGGTACTTCCATACGCTTTCCTTGCACTTTTTAATGAAGGGCTCAATGCCGTACTGCTCGATGGCAGGCTTGCCATCCAAATGCAGGAGCTTTTCCACTTCCAGCTCCACCGGCAAGCCATGGGTATCCCAACCGGCTTTGCGAAGCACATCCTGCCCCTTCATGGCATGGAAGCGCGGAATCAGATCTTTGATAGCGCGGGTTTCGATATGGCCGATGTGCGGTCGACCGTTGGCCGTAGGCGGGCCGTCAAAGAACGTGAAGCGCTCGTTCCCTTCGTTGTTGTGGAAGGATTTTTCGATGATACCCTCCCGTTTCCAGAACTCAAGCACCTTTTTTTCGCGGCTTACAAAGTCCATGTCTGTTGAAACCTTTTGATACATGCCATTCCCTCCAAGCCATTCCATGTTTTCAGGGCAGAAAAAAACCGCCCCAAACGGGACGGAAGCTATCTTTCCGCGGTACCACCCATTTTGACGAAGGCTTTCAAGAAAGCCCTGTCCTCTTGTGTGCCCTGTATCGGGAGCGCCCGCAACACCCTATGACATCTGCCGTCAGGTATTTCGCTCCGGGGTGATTTGACCACGTATCTCTGCCGCCCGGCTCGCACCGCCCCGGGTTCGCTTTGGCTGACGATATCGCGTCCGTCCCCATCATCGCACTGCATACCCGTCAATGCGGATATACAAGTATTATATCGTTTGCCACAGAAATTGTAAAGGGGCGGAAGGAAAAATCATGTTTTCCGGCAGTCACTGCAAGCGGAGGCAACCAGAAGCTGTAGCTGAGCGGGAGGCAAGGGGAAAACTGAAACGTTTGTACATGATAGGGTGGGTAAAGCAACACGGTGATCATGACACAATGAGGCTAGAGCATCTTGGGTCAGGCATCAAAGCCTTCCCGACTGTGAAATGCTCAAAGACGTAGCGTAAAGAATGGAGTTGATAGAATATCAATCGGGAGATCATGCTAAAAATGTCATGATATATAAGTGGTATTCGGGCTTCAAAAACTACCAACGTTTTGATAAAAGTGAAAATAGCAAGGGCGAAATCAGGACTGATCAGCGAAGATTCAAGCGAAAATCGTCGTTGGTTAGGCTTGTGATCTGCCGTCTGGACATAAAAACGGCCTTGTATTCCATACGTGTAGTACATCATTAAATGCATGGTTAAGCTTCTGGTCTGACGTTCTGACGGTCAGCTTGTGATTCCCGTTCCTCCCGCTCGAGGCTTTCCAGTTCTTCGCGCTCTTCGCGGCGCAGGCGGTTGCGGTGATGACGTAAATGCTCACGGCGGTTGACTTTGCGGCGGGCAATTTCCATAAGCTCCGCCTGATACATTTCATCCATGCTGTTTTGAAGCGTATGTACGATGCGTAGCTTTTCATCGGTGGCAGGAGCGTCGGGGTTATAGACAATTCCCTGACCGATGGTGATGGTGCGCAGATGCTTGCTGGCATACAAGGGTAAAAACACAGCGAGTTTATGGGTTTTTGCGTAGTAGCTGGGGCCGATCATCGCAAAGCCGGTATACAGGTCGCCAACGCCTTCGGCCACATAGCCCTTCTGACCTGGTTCCTCCGCCTCGCCCCGTTCAGGGAAGACAAGAATATTGTCGCCTGCCTGCATTGCCTCTACGGTCAGGCGGAAGGTCTTGATAAGCGCGCGCGGATTATGGCGGTACACGGGGATGGCCTCCAGACTGTTGAACACCCAAAGGCAAAGCGGGCAAAGGAGACGGGTAAGCGGCATTTTAAGGAAATTTGGCAGCCACTTCTGGCGCACGAATGTGTTTTCGTACAGGTAGCGGACAATCACGTCTTTTTCCATCATATTGCTGATGGCCCAGGGGCGAAAACTGATCGGCACATAAAGATTGGTGACAATGGGGCCATACAGCTCACCATGATTGCAAACCAATACCATGGAACCATCCTCGTAGATTGTGGCATTTTCACGCGAGAGCACCTTATGGTAGTACAATGGGCGCAATAGCAGCACGATCAGTTTGACACCAAAGCGGTTTTTGTGTTTCGCGACGACGACCTCGTCCAACTGTTTTTTCAGCGACGGATTATCCTGATCACTCAGAGTCAGGAAACGCCTGAGCTTTTCAAAGTGCCGGTTATTCATGGGAAAGTGCAGCACACTCACAATAGCGCCAGCCAGCAGAAGCAACGGCGGCACTACCATCACCGGGCGGAAACTGCTGAGGAGTGCAGACAGATCCAGATTCAACCAATCTATACCCGCAGGCATGCACAAGAAGGCCAGAAGCAACAGCGCTACCAACTGCCCCAGCAGGATCGCCAATTCCGTATGAACAGAACGGATGCGATCATATCCGCTCATATGGTTTTGCAGGCTGTATTCTGCAACGTCGGTCATTTCACGCTCCAACCGCGCCAGGCATGTGATGGAAATGGACAGCCCGCTGGAGCACAAACCCAGCGTCAGGTAACTCAGCAGCAAGTTAGGAACGCTGGATAGTTGACGATAGAAAAGCACCAGCCCATACACCCATAGAAACAGGCCGATCAGAAGCAGTTGCAATATCGCGGGCCGACGTTGCTTTAGGTGTGCGAGTATAAAATCCGTCGTCTCGCGCATGACAATGGTGCAACCTACGGTAAGAGCTAGACATACGACAATCTCGCCTGTGGCAACACCGAAAAATGTATACACCATAACCAACGTCACCTGTAACGCCATGAGGATGAGCATATGCAGTCGCTGATATGCGCTGTAGGCATGCACAGTGCGCAGTTCATCCGCCATGCGCTCGACGGTCGCCTGATCGATCGCTTCGGTTTCGCGCTCCATGGCGATTACGAGGCGCTCACGCCACAGGGTATAGCTTTCCAGCAACACGCTCAGGCCAAAGCCGCCTAACGTTTGCCACGCTGTCAGTATGGGCAGGGTGGCAAACAGCAATAGTGCCACCACTGCCGCCGGAACAACCTGCAAAGCGATATAAAACCAGAGAAAAGCGGTTCTACCAATGCGCCCGCGCATCACATTGCCCACCAGCCGCCGCCCGATAATGGAACGCATTGTCAACGCCAGAACCACGGTAAACAAAGCCCATATTGTCGGGGGTCTGCTGAAGATGGGATAAATAGAAAATAGCGCCAGCGAGAACAACAGCATCAGCACCAAAATCAGCGTGCCGGCGATCCGCATACGACGGTTCAAGTACTTGCGATTATCACCCAGAAATGTTTGCGCGTAGGTGGAGGCGACTGCGCCGCTCAGATATAATGCGCCGCCTAAAATCGGCAACAGGCCGTAGGTGCTGCTGACCGTCATGGAGTACAAATAGTTATAGAGCGTGCTCAGCGACATCATCACCAGCATGACGCGCCGGGAACTGGCCCACGTTTGCTCGTTTTTTTGCTGCTGCAATGATTGCTCGCTCCTTTTGCACCTGTGCGGGAATGTTTACAAACAATTCATTCTACCACATCGCGCATCGGGGCGGCAAGGGGCATTCCGGATACCCTCAGTATGCTTTTGGCTTGCTTCTCCTGAAAGGGAAGGGAAAAAATTGCTTTTCAGAAGCGCAACCACAAATGCTCACAAAGCACGAAAGGGAAGCATGGTCGCTTTGGGCATCAGATGAATGTGCACGACCTGCGGCCTCTTCGGTGAAACCGAAAACAAAAAGGTTGAATAGGCTTGTTGACGGGGCGAAGGGGGGAGTCGCTCACAGGGAGAAGGCTTTGCGAGTGCGGGCAAGGCTATGCCCTGTGCCCCGATGAACCTGATCGGGTTTTTCGATCACTGTTGGAAAACTTCAGGGATCACCCTGATTGCAACATATGATGAATACGCTTTTGATTGTTACAAACAAAAACCTCCCAGGCGGGAGCAAATCCGCAGGGGAGGGCGTACAATAGAGATGAACTTCTTTGCCCGTTGGGAGACGGCTGTATTCAGCTACCGCAGGAGCCGAGCCATCTATGCTGGGACGATCGATTATTCCATGCCAGCGTGTACTGGAAGGGCAGCGTCCAGTTCCTCCGCGTCAATGATAACGTCTTCCAGAATAGCAGGGACAGCGGCAATCGCAGCATCGCATGGTTTACCTTTGGATGAATAATCCGTTGGGAGAACAGGCAGTTGAATACCGTGTTTGAGACCTGCGAGCAACTCATCCATCTGCTCGTCCAACTTACGGGTGGCGTCGTAGTAGATCGGTGCGGCAACGCGGAACACCCGCTTCTTGTAATCGATGCATACCGGCCAGAACGGGAGCGCTTTGCCTGTTGCCCGCGCATAGGCAGGTGCGATTTGTAGAAAGCCACGATTCAGCTCGCTGGCATGCGCTTGAAAACCGGAAGGCTGTTCAGGGAAAATGACCAGATGCTCCCCGGCGGAGAGCAACTTCAAGCTTTCGCGGAAAGTTTTCATCACACGGATGTCATGGTACACCGGCACAGCGGGTGCGGTGCGCAGGATCGGTGGCAAAATCGCCGCGGCGATGTAAGGCAGTGTTATGTTGCATAAAGGAGCGAGCCTGGAGCCGGGCTTCCACCAGTAATCCTGCCGTACATAGGCGGGAACCTCTCGAGCGCTGAGCACCTGCGCGTTCATCCATGGATGGATGGAATCCGCCAGCGGAAACTTGGCGCACACATCGATGGGGCCAAGTGCCCCGGCGTGATTACAGATGAACACGGATGGCTCACCTGTGAAAGGAACAGTCCACTCGACCCGCATATGATAGGTACATAGCCGTATGAGTCCGCGAAGAAAGCGGTACGATTTTTTCAATTGCATGTTTCGACTCCCATTCTGGTTGGAGTGCAGCGCTGTAGACCTGCGCCGCAGGATAATGCCAAATGATACGGTAAAACGGTATAAACGGTTGCAGCGCCTGCCCGCAGGGAAAGAAGGTGACGGTTTGATCGGAATGAGTTCTGAAATATAACAGCAAAGCCATATGCAGGGGGGGACGATGTTTTTGCTGTTATTCCTTTATACCATAACTGGCTGTGTCTGTCCAGATCATCGGGGGGATGTGAAGCACATACCCTGCGGGATTAGCAGTAAACACGGAAATGTAACACAAAGATTAGAAAGGTGTAACGGTCACAGGCTGTGGGGACGCTATAATGGTACTACAACATGTTGGGGGTTGGAATATGGGACGAAAAAAGAGCTACTACATCTTTACACCGGAAAAGCAGAAACACAAGGGTCCGGGGTGTCTGATTCTTCTATTGGCGGTGGCCTTCGCTATTGTGGTGCTTAGCGTTTTAAGCAATGCGGCCATGAACCAGAAAATGGATCTGGTCAGCGAAAAAGTGCGTGTAATGTCACTGGATAAGAAGTTTGAAAACTTCACCGTTTTACATATATCGGATCTGCATGGTGACGAGCGGGGGCTCGACGCGGACAAATGGAGAACGCTGCTCTACGGCAAGGGCTTTTCGGCGGTAACCCTGACGGGTGACATGGTAGGCAAAGGGGGCGATTATACCCCGCTTGTGTCTTTAATTAAAACGCTCAAACAAATCAAGGCGGATGTTCCCGTATATGTGATCGCCGGTGATGACGACCCCACGCCCGTGATTTCCACACTGCATGGCAATCCGGATGTTCTAGCTGACTGGGTGCGCGCTGCGCAGGAAGCAGGTGCAATCTACCTCGACCGCCCTGTGAGCCAGGCCGTGGGCAAGGTGACCGTATGGTTTATACCCGAGTACCTGTACAGTGTGGATATCCCCGGCATGCAGGAAAGCTTGACCCGTCAGAAGCAGGATATGGAGGCTGTGGGTCAGCAGTATGAGGGAGAAGGCGGTGCTACCTATCGGGCGCTTTGTTACCGGCTGGATGCCATTACAGCCAGCGCAGCCGCTATTAAAGCCATGACCAAGGATGATCTGCAAATTGGCGTTACCCATGTGCCCCTTCAGGCAGACTATGTGCGTGAGATGATTGATTGGGCTGATGAAGGAGCCATCTTCAGCTTTCGTCGCCTGACGCTCGTATTGGCGGGTCACTATTGCGGTGGGCAATGGCGGCTTGGCAGCCTCGGTCCGATCTATGTGCCGGAAAAGGGCTGGTTTGTGGGCGATTCTGGAGTTGTGGGCATGCAGCGCATTAACAGCATCAGCCAGTATATCAGCGGCGGCATCGGCGCAAGTGATTTTTATCCCATGCCGGGGAGGCTTTTCAACACCCCCAATGTCAGCCTGCTCGCCTTTACAGCGAAAATTGAGTAACCGTTGGCTGTGCGTGAGTATCTGGCGAAGCGCGTAAATCATAGAGAGAACATCAACAGGGATTCGGCTGCGATGGCAATTGTGTGAAGTCGGTTAAGTTAGCGCTCCTTTGCATCCGACATGCGATCCCTTTTGATGTATACGAAAGCTACACTGTGCAGCAAACGTTAACGTGGCTTCATGCCTGTTGTGAGCGATTGACCGCTCAGGTTGGCGCATGACGATCCGTTGTTTCACAATGGGTAGACGTTTCTTTGGAAATATGGCCGCCTAGGGCATGCCCTTCCTCTTTATGGCTATGCGGACGCAAGCCCTGTTTGGCTTGACGTTTTCACCGTGACAGGATACAATAAACTGACCTTGCGTGCGAACGATTATTACATATTGGACTTTTTCGCCTATCCATCGCGCGTTGGGCTGATATTCCGGCATAGCCGGGACGAAAGGATGGATACACCTATGTTCGGATTTCGCGCTGAAGGCCGCCGCGCTAAACACATGGACCCGATTATCCAGGCGACGCCATATCTGATGCCAATGCGCTGTGATGCCATGGTGTTTCTCCACCATGATGTGGAGTACGATACGTTGATGCGCTACATTGCCGATAAAAGCCGCAATGAGGGCGTGAAAATCACTTTTTTGGAAGTCGTGATCGCCTGCTATGTGCGTGCGATTTCGCAGGTGCCGGAAGTCAACCGCTTCATCATGAACAAGCAATTCTTCAACCGCAACGAACTCACCTGCGCCATGACGATCCTGATGAATACTCCGGACGGCAGCATCAAGGAAAACGTGATCAAGGTGAAGTTTGACCCCAGCGATACCATTTACGATGTTGCCGCACGACTAACGACCAAGATTGACGCCAACCGTGCGCCGGAAAATCCCAGCTTTGCGATTAAACTGGCATCTTTTGCGCTGGCAATTCCCGGTTTCACATCATTGATCTCCTGGATCATTCGCGGGCTGGATCGCTACGGATTGCTGCCTCGCGCGGTGATTGATGAACTGCCTTTCCACACCAGCATGTTCATTACCAACAATGCTTCGATCGGCTTACACAGCGTATATCATCACATCTATAATTTCGGCAACACCAGCATGTTCTTTGGTATTGGCACGCCGGAGCGCGGCTACACGGTGGACGCGAAGGGTAACCCCAAGCGCTGGTGCACGCTGCCTATCGGCATCACGGTGGATGAGCGGGTATGCGGTGGCGCGGTATATGCGAAGCTTTTCACATGGATGAAACGTTGCCTGAAGAATCCTGAGCTTTTGGACGCCCCGCCGGAACAGGTGTTTTATAATGACGGCGTGGAGTATCATGTCCCCAAGCCCGAGAGCGCGATGGTACCCAAAACGCCAACCATCGGAGCAGCGGTCGAAGCGTAGGAACGCGATTAACACAATCATAGCGGCGCAGGGAGGCTTCCCTGCGCCGCTTGTATGTATATCATGACTATGCTTCTGAATTTGCACGCAGTCAGGCATAGGTTGCCCTGGGTTAGTGCAAGCAGGCTATGAATCGATACCCTCAACCTGCAGTGCCAGATGCGGGGATCGTTGCATAAAAACACATAGAAATTCCCAACAGCAAAGGGTCGTGTGCTTTCCGTGCACGCATGAATGGCGTTGGCGGAGGCACACGACCCCTGCTTAGGGGATCAATGGCGATTTCGTACCACGGCGGTGGATACGTATGGTTGTGATGGGGTCACGCTCAGGTAGATCCCGTCACTACATTCCTAGAAAAATCAGGTACCGGAAGTGGTGGTTGTGGCGGGAGCAGCACTTTCAGTGGGTTGAGCTGCATCGGCTTCAATTGCTGTAGCGGTGTAGCCTGTGGTTGCATCGCCGGTAGCGGTAACGTTCACGAACATGCCTACGGTCAGGTCGGCGAAGGTGATTGCCGTGTTATTCGTGCGCAAAGTATAGGTGGTGGCATTGGTCACCGTGATGGTTAAGCTTGTTTCGGTTCCTGTGGTTTGACCGTTCTGATCAGTTCCGCCCTGAGGAGGCGTACCGCTGGGCTGACCCCCCTGCTGGTTGTTGCCACCTTGAGGAGGAGTACCGCCCTGCTGGTTGTTGCCACCCTGTTGGTTGTTGCCACCCTGAGGAGGGGTACCACCCTGTTGACCGTTGCCGCCTTGCTGACCATTGCCAGCCTGTTGGCTATTCCCGTTTCCCTGCGGAGGCTGCATGTTGCCACCTACAGAGATGGTAATGGTATGATCACCAATAGCGGTGATTTTGCCCATGAGGCCTGGATTGCCGGAGGGGGGATTGCCGTTGGAAGGCGACTGGGTTGCGGAAGCAGTCGCGTCGGTCGTGGTGCTGGTTTCAGCCAGAGAAATACCTGCTAGCAGCAGGAGCATTGTTACCGCTATCAGAATTGATAATCCGCGTTTCATAATGGGTTCCTCCTATTCATCCTGGGAATGAGGTAAGAATAACGCCCCTATGTGGAAAGCAGGTGAAGGATGCGTGCAGGAATTAAGAAATTTGTGATCTTATCGTAACATAACGGGAATATTCATGCGTTGATACACTCGCTGTCGGATTCATTGCGATGCAAACAAAGAAGAAGTAAAAATTCTGGCTTTCTTTGTGACAGGATGTTTAATGATAACAGATGGAAGAATGCACAGACTGATGCTGGGTGCACATCAGGGCAAGTTGAAGAGTGCCTTTATAGCGTGGCAGTCCATTGGAATACCTATGCAAGCCTACAAGTCAACAGCACAGGATTTTTGGCCGGTTGCTGTAACCGGAAAATAAGGTTTTCTTCGCACCAGTCCGAACATTCCTGATTGTCTATTGCCAAACGCGCGGTTATTTGTTATCCTATGTGTTAATTGAACATAGGAGGAAGCATATGAAGGAGCTTCGCGACGCGATTCTCAAGCAGGGCTTCGGCATCGGGCACGATATTGTTAAGGTGGATATGTTTTTAAACCATCGTCTGGATATCGCCCTGCTCGCAAACATCGGACAGGCTTTTTACGAGGCGTTTCAGAGCGAACCGGTGGATATGATCCTGACCATCGAGGCGAGCGGTATCGCCGCCGCAATCACTACGGCGCAGGCGTTTGGTAACCTGCCTGTGATCTTTGCCAAAAAGAGCAAGAACACCAGCACCATGAACAACGATGTGTATGAGGCGAAGGTGTACAGTTTTACCCACAAGACCGAGAATTATATCCGCATTGCGAAAAATTACCTGCCCTCGGGCTCGCATGTACTGATTATTGATGATTTTCTAGCCAACGGTGAAGCCGCCGAAGGGCTTGCTGAAATTGTGAGGCAGGCGGGAGCCTTTGTGTCGGGCATCGGTGTGTGCATCGAGAAGGGCTTTCAGGCGGGCGGTCAAAAGCTTCGGAATGAGGGCTACAAGGTGGTTTCCCTGGCTACGGTAACGGGCATTGAAAACGGTATCCTTCAACTTGCCGGCACGGATGAGGATTGACAGTTGCTTTGAGCCTGTGCTACAATAACAGGCACCCATAAATTGACAGGATACGGAGCTGGAAAGATGCGCAAATAACTCTGCCAACCCTTACTGCATAGGGGAGAGCGAAACCCGTACGCTTGAAATGCGGCGGATTGTTTTGCGTTGGCAGAAAGGCGCAGCCGAAAGGCTCTGTTTTTATTTGCGTTTTTTTGTCGTCTCCCCCCCACCGAATGGAGGCAATTTTACATGGCTTTGATTCAATTCACCGATGTTACCTTTGCTTATGACAGCAGTTACGATGATGTTTTCAGCCAGCTGAACTGCCAGATCGACAGCCGATGGCGGCTGGGGTTGATTGGCCGTAACGGTCGGGGAAAAACAACGCTCCTGCGCCTGATGGCGGGAGAACTTTCGCCGCAGGGTTCCATCCTGATGCCGCTGATGCCGGCATTGTTTCCCTTCCCGATTTCAGACCCGACGCAATCAACGATGGACATCATGCTTGCCTGCGCGCCGGACACGCCTGAATGGCGGCTGATGCTTGAAATCAACCAGCTTGGTGTGGAGGAAAGCATCCTTTCACGGCCCTATGTTACTTTAAGCCGAGGAGAGCAGACCAAGGCGCAGCTCGCGGCTCTGTTTGCCCGCGAAGATACGTATCCGTTAATTGACGAACCCACCAACCACCTCGATTTGCAAGGCCGTGAGCTGGTTGCTGAATACCTGTCAATGAAGGATGGATTTCTGCTGGTGAGTCATGACCGAGCGTTTTTAAACCGCTGCATCGACCATACACTGTCGATCAACCGCTCGACGGTCACGGTACAACGCGGAGATTTTGATGCGTGGGAACGGGAGTTGGAACGTAAAAACAGCAGCGAGCAGGCGCGAAACGAGCAGATCAGGAAAGATGTTACCCGCCTGGAAGAAACCGCCCGAAGGCAGGCGGAGTGGAGCCGCAAATGTGAAAAAGGGAAGTATCATGTACCCTCCAGCGATGCGGCCGTGGTGGATCGCGGCTATGTGGGCGCACGTTCCGCTGCGCTGATGAAGCGTTCTCTTTCCTCGCAGGCGCGCATTGAACGCAACGTGGAAGAAAAGAAGGGGCTACTCAAGGATATGGAGCGTGTGGGGGAGCTGAAGCTGTCACCGCTCGTTCACCCCAAAAAGCAGATCATTGATGTTCGCAACGCCAGTGTGCGCTATGGCGAACGGGTAGTTTGTGACGACATCAGCTTTCACATTGTGCAGGGGGAGCGAATCGCACTCACGGGGCGCAATGGTTCAGGGAAAAGCAGTATTTTAAAAACACTGTGCGGCCTATCGTCTGCGCTCACTGGCGAGGTGAGCATCGCCAGCGGTCTCAAGGTGAGCTATGTGCCCCAATCCACCGAGCACTTACAGGGTAGTCTGCGCGATTTTATCGCAGAAAACAATGCGGATGAAACACTGTTTAAAGCCATATTGCGCAACATGGATTTTGGCAGGCAGCAGTTTGACAAAAGCATTGAGCAGTATAGCGAAGGACAGAAGAAAAAGCTGCTGTTAGCGCGAAGCCTGTGTGAACAGGCGCACCTGTATGTGTGGGATGAACCGCTCAATTACATTGATGTGTTCAGTCGCATGCAGCTGGAAGAACTGATTTTGAGCGCACAGCCAACCCTTCTGTTGGTAGAACATGACCGCGCGTTTCTGGAACGGGTATGCACAAGCACGGTTGATCTGGATTCGGGTAAGGCAGGCTGACGGTTGGTTCAATGAAACCAAAGGACACGTAAATCCGATTTGTCCTTTGCTTGGCTAAAGAGGAAACACAAGGAAAAGAACGATTTCCGGCAAAGCTCGGTGTGTTTTGAAATCATCATGCCATAACACATTAGACAGTTGCGAGCGTGTGCAGAGGGTTCATGTTGATTGCGTGTGTTCCTCTTCCGGATCTGTCCAAGAGGTCGCTGCATTCTTTGGTTTTCAACGGTCAAAGGTGACATTTGGATAGTTGGGCAGGTAAGCGCAAAGCATTTCGGTGCCAGCGATTTCCCTGTCTATTTAGAGGCCGTCTGCCTACGCTTCTTTGATGCATTTTTATAGCGTTTGCTACAATGCTTTCGTGTAAACAACGCTGCGTGATCCGAATCAAACCTTCGGTGAGTATCGTAAAATCACTCACAAGCCCGTCAAATGCGAATGACAGTGCCTCCTGCTTGCGATGATCATACAATTATGGTATGATAATGCAAACGAAGCGAATAAACCTTCGCTTCGTATACCCAATAACTAAAACGTTTTCGTTTTCTGAGGAGGAAGATCATGCGGTATGGCTATTTTGACGAGGAAGCGCGCGAATATGTCATTACGAACCCCAATACGCCTGCGCCTTGGGCGAACTATCTGGGATCGCCTGAATATGGCGCCATCATCTCTGTTAACGCGGGTGGCTATAGTTTTGTCAAATCAGGCGCCGCGGGGCGTATTCTGCGCTATACATTCAACCAGTTTGATGAGCCGGGGCGTTACCTGTACCTGAGGGACGATGCGAATGGTGATTTCTGGTCGGTATCGTGGAAACCGGTAGAAAAGCCGCTGGATCAATTTAAAAGCCTATGCCACCACGGTACGGCATATACCGAGTTTGTAACTGAGTACGCGGGCATCCGTGCCAAGGCGCTTTATTATGTGCCCATGGGCGCAGCGCATGAGGTGTGGCGGTTGACGGTTGAAAATCCGGGCAGCGAGCCCCGACAGATATCCGCGTTCAGCTATTGTGAATTCACTAACGAGAACAATTATGAACAGGATATGGTTAACCTCCAGTATACGCAGTTCATCAGTCGCACGGAATGGAAAGGCGATCATATCCTGCAACATATCAACGAATACTGTGAACGCAACGCGGATGGCTCCAATGGCCGCGAACGCTTTATCGGGTTGGCAGGTGCGCCGGTCACCAGCGCCACCGGATGGCGCGATGCGTTTTTGGGCAGGCATCGGTTCAATGCCCCTCAAGCTGTGGTAAACGGCCACTGCGATGGCAGCCAATGTTACAATGGCAATCCCTGCGGTGCGCTACATTCGGCGTTTATTCTTGCGCCGGGCGAAAAACGTACGCTTGTCTACCTGCTTGGGCAAAAGACGGAAGCGGAAGCTCGCGCGCTGATCGACTACTATGCCCAAACTCCCGAAGAGACGGTTGGTGCCGAACTGGCGAAGCTAAAAACCATTGGCATGGCGAGCTTAACAACCTTCGCGTTCATACGCCGGATGAACGCTTTAATGCCATGGTGAACACATGGAATGCGTTCCAGTGCTTTACTACCGTTGTGTGGAGCCGCGCTGCATCGCTGATGTACTGCGGGCAGCGCAATGGCTACGGCTACCGTGATACGGTACAGGATATTCAGGGGATCACTCACCTGAATCCGGCGCTTGCCAAACAACGCCTTACGTTCATGCTTTCAGCGCAGGTGCACCATGGCGCAGGCTTGCCGCTTGTGAAATTTACCCACAACCCCGGTCATGAGGATACTCCCGAGCAGGATAGCTACGTCAAGGAGACAGGTCATCCTCACTATCGTGCGGATGATGCGCTGTGGTTGTTTCCGACGGTGTATAAATACATCGCAGAAACCGGTGATGTGGCGTATTTGAATGAAATCATCCCATATGCCGATCAGGAAGAGGGCACGGTGATCGATCACCTCAGGCGCGCCATTCAGTTCAGCATGACGCACCTTGGTCCGCATGGCATGCCGGCGGGACTCCACGCGGATTGGAATGATTGCTTACGCCTTGGAGCGCAGGGAGAAAGCACCTTTGTGGCGTTTCAACTGTACTATGCCATGCGTCTGCTGATGGAGCTTGGCATGGCGGATACCGAATATACTGCATGGCTTGAAAAACAGAGCGCGACACTGCTGCAAACCTTGAATGAGGTATGCTTCGAGGGAGACCGCTTTATTCGCGGATTTACCGAAGCAGGCGCGGTGATTGGCAGCAAAACGCATAACGAAGCCGCCATGTGGTTGAATCCGCAAAGTTGGGCGGTCATCAGCGGCGGTGCGACAGGCGCGCAGGGCGAAGCCATCATGCAAACCGTTTTTGATAAACTGAACACGCCATACGGTGTGGAGATTATGGCGCCCTCCTATCGCTTTGAGGCGTTCGATGGCGCACGGATGCTGCTTTTCAATCCCGGCACCAAAGAAAATGGCAGTGTGTTCTGCCAACCGCAGGGGTGGGCTATCCTTGCGGAAGCGCTGCTGGGGCATGGTGGGCGAGCGTTTGAATACTTTGCGGAATCCTCTCCCGCGAGCTTTAACGACAATGCTGACCTGCGTGAAATCGAACCCTATGTGCATGGACAGTTTATCGAAGGCGCTGAGAGCCCTTACGCAGGGCGCGGACATGTGCACTGGCTCACCGGAACAGCGTCCACCGTGATGGTTGGCTGTGTGGAAGGCATCCTGGGCTTGCGCCCCACCCCCGAAGGTATTGTAATATCGCCCGCTATTCCAAAAGAATGGGACGGGTTTACCATGCGCAAGGTATTCCGCGGGAAGGTACTCAACATCACCGTGGAAAACACAGTCCACCATGAGGGCGGGGTAACACGGTTGGTACTCAACGGACAGGAACATGCTGTAGGTGTGATTCGCGAAGAAGAACTGCAACCGGAAAATGAAGTGCTTGTGGTGATGTGAGCAAAACTTGGCTGAAATGTTTATTGCAGCAGAACAATAACCAACAAACAGATGATTGGCATTGGCTGATCTATCACAACCGCTAAATCGCGCTACACCGCTTGATCTGGTGGCGCGATTTGAATTTTCAGGTGTAGAATTTTTGGCTGAGAAACGCTGATATTCTATTGGTATAACCTGAAATGGCGGATTATGTTTTGAGCAACGTGCAGGTTTCCCCCTCCGACAATGATAAACATGCAGCATATAAATGGTTCAGTACCTAATTTATTGTGAAGAAGACGCGGAGCGCATAAACACCATCGCGTGTATTATGCTTTGTCCGAAATAGAGAATGTGGCAACTGATAGTGATTGTTTATTGGCAGATAAGGCTTGCGAAGGTATCATTCTGTACGACAGCGGTGAAAAGGAATCATTGTTCAGACATCCGGCTACCATGCAGGAGCAAAAGGCATGTTTTCTACCTAAATTGCAATGAAAAATCCCCGTATACGTTGCCGTATGCGGGGATTAAATCCGTTTGGTTTACTGGATGGTTACGCCCAAGCGCCATGCGGTATTTGCGGTTTCATCGCTAACCTGAAAGGCGTACACCAATTCGTTGCTGCCTGCGCCGGTCGCGTCAGTCCATTGTTCTCCATCCTTGCTGTACTGCCACTGTAAGGAGACGTTCAATCCGTCATAACCGACCAATGTTGCGGTCAGGGTAACGGTATCGCCCAGCTTAAGATCTGCTGGTACATCCATGTTAATCAGTACGCTGCGGTTAACCAAAGTCGGTGTCGCGGTCAGCTCAGGGGTAGCAGTTTCCATTGCCGGAGTTTCGCTGGCCTCGGGCTGAACAGTGGGGTCTACTGTTGCAGTGGATTCAGCCGTTGCAGTAATGTCCGGTTCAGTGCTGGGGTCAGAGGATGTAGTAGAGTCTACCACCACAGGCGCCTCAGTGGGCGCTAAAGCATCAATCACGGGTGCGGCAGTAGCTTCGGCAGTTGCCACAACCTGATTAAAATTGACCTCGACCGTGGAAAAAGCGGTGTCTTCCGCAAGGGAAGCGCCAACTAAGCTGACGGACAGCAGGAAAGCCATCACGATGGCGACCATTTTCTTGTTCTTCATACCTGCTCCTCCGTTTCATTCATTAGTACGTTGTAAGTATACCTAGGAATGGTTACTTGGACAGTTACATACAAGGAAGTTTCTGAGAAATTTTCTGGTTTTACAATTGTATAAATGGAATGAGCGATCGCGATGGACACCCTGAACAGATAAGACCGGTACAAGTTCATGGATAAAGGTAGCCAGAACCATTGCGATCAAAGGCTTCTGTGTTTTTCAAGACCAGGGTAATTACCTGAAACCCACCATGGATTTACAAGCATTGCGAATCGTGTGGGTCACAATTATCTGGAAACGCAACCGTTTTCGTGTACGGATACCAAATAGGTAAGAGACTGATTCACCAAATCATGTTGACTATGACGCAGGAGCATAGCCTGATGAGCCAGGGCATAACGCGTTCCGCTGGATTCATTGTGTCATTAAAGGTGGAAATTTTATGGATAGAGTGGATGTGAAGCCTTTTTCCCAACTGACGCTAAAACCGGATGGAGAAAGGTTTATTTTGTCTGGCATGTGGGTACAAGAAATTATACCAGCAAAAGGGAGGATGATCGCATGGCATGCACGGTGAACGTTACCGGGGGAGAACTGCAACAGACTGAGATCGATGCGTATATCCAGCGCGCAGTTCATCAGTTTGGAAAGGAACCTCGACACATTGATTTGATGGTGGATGGAGAAGAGGTTGAGCTTCGATACGATTTTGGAGCGCAGCCGTTCCAGCGCATCCGACGTATTACCGGTTATCTGGTTGGCACATTGGATCGTTTTAACAATGGCAAGCGCGCGGAAGAGCAGGATCGATTGAAGCACAGCCTCTAAAGAACGATGCAGGATACGGGAACGGCATTATCCAACCTATAGCAAAGCATAACCTGAGGGAACTCAGGTTAGTTTTGCGCGATGGGCGAGTGATAACGGTTTCGAAGGTACTGCCGGAGGATCATGTAATGCACGGATGAAGCAGATACATAGGATACCCGGATAGAAACCTGTGAGTTTGATTGCAGAAAAAGGGGACCGACATAAGCAATACGTCGGTCCCCTTTTAGGATTGGATTTGCCTTGAAGACGATGAATCGGATTTAAATCTGTGAGTTGAAAATGTTGCGCAAATTATAGACAACGTTGGATTCATCCGCTTTGGTGCTGCTGGCTTCGTTGATACTGCTCAGCGCCGAAAGGCCGGACATATCTGCGCCACTGCCATAACCAATAGTGTGGATGGGGATGGAAAGCCCCTGCACCACGGACGTGATTTGATCCAGCGAGTAGCCCCTGTTCTGAATGCCGTCGCTTAGCACAAACAACATCAGCTTGGCGTTGGGCATTGCGGCTTTCTGATCCAGCAGGAGCTTTATGCCCTCCAGCACCGCGTTGTAGGTGGCAGTGCCTCCGCCCGCGGACAGATCTTTGACCGCGCCGTTAAAGTAAGCAATTTGCTTGCCGCTGAACTCGGCGATCGGCAGGTTGATGTACACATCATCAGAATAGCTCACCAGACCGATATAGTTGCCTGAGCCGATGTATTGAGCTGCGTTGACCAGCGAGCTTTTTAGCTCCTTGATCGGTGTGCCGTCCATGCTGCCGGAGGTATCCGCCACAAACACAGCGACAACCGGCTGACCGCCGTCCTTGTTTTCTTTCCATACCTTCTGGGCGGCATAAAGCTGTGCGCCTTTCAGGTTCAGCGTTTCGCCTTTATATTCGTCCAACGCGTTGAAACCGTAGCGCACGGCGTCCTTTTGGGCTTCCGGCGCAAGGCAATAGTCGGTAAACATTTGCAATACGGCTTTCTGGTCGGCGGTGATTCCCCCCATGGCATACATGGGGCTGTCATGCCGTACGCCGAAGGGCGTGAACACATAATCGCTCAGCGTGGGCTCTACGGAATAAGCCTGATACTCCATAATCATCGCGTCCAAAACGCCTTTCTTAGCGCTTTCACGCATCTGCGCGGTAGTATAGGCCACGGGAGGCACCTGTTTTTGGAAGGCTTGCAATTTTTCGATCGCCGTAGTACTTAATGGGTCATTGGGATCGAATGCCTGCAACATTGCGGTCAGAATGTTGAGACCTGTGCTGCTGGCATAGGGATTGGTATAGCCTAGCAAGAGATTGCCATCCAGCACGGCGTTAAGCACTTTGGGGAGTGTGAGCTCACCATACTTCGCGGTGAAATCGGTATACACTTTTTTGCTCATCAGGATGCCGGCGGTGTTACCCGCGAGGCGCTTGGTAATGACTTCGAAGGGGATGTTCTTTGAGCTCATCATTTCCGCCCACAGCTCATTGGTAGGAGTAAAGGCGGGTGGCACATATTTGCCACTGGTGATGTACTCTGTTGCCAGGCCGCTGGCGATGGGTCGGATCGAAACAGACACCCGCTGATTGTTGTAGGTCATATTCTGGCTGTTGAAGTTTTGCGCGACCAGATTGAACCACCCGTCCATCCCGGTGCCTGCTTTCTCGGTGGAAGCGACGATTTCCACATCGATTGCGCCGGTGCCGGTAACACTGAGCGGATAGTTGGTAATGTCGGGCAGTTCGTCCGCTGCGCTGGTTAACTCTGTGCCGCTGATATCCAGGGGGGCGGCAATCTCAGTGACACTTACCTTCGTGAGCAGCGCATTGAGCGACTCGGTAGCCTGCGCGGGGGTCAGGGTGCTGCCGCTGCTTTCGGTGCTGCTACAGCCCGCCACCAGCGCAAGCATCATTGTCAGTGCTAAGAACAGTGCGATGCGTTTTAAGTTGCGTTGCATCCCGATTTCCTCCTCAATGGGTATCCATGCGGATACCGTCGTTGGCCAGTGAGTGAATCACATCAGTCATAACCTGTAAATCCATGGAATCGCGGCCGGCTTTCTTCTCTTCCACATAGCGGACGGTTTCTGTCAGCAATGTTTCACAACGGTTGAGGATGTCTTCATTTTCTGTTAAGAACACCTGCATGGCACGGGCATGCTCGGCGTACACCGCTTCACGGCGATGGACATTTTCCTCGTCGGGGTCGCACAGAAGTGCGCGGTTAAGCACCAGCACCAACTTGCGGCAAAGTGTCTGTTCCGCGCTGGACAGCGCGCCGGAGGCCTGACTTAAAAGCGATACATCATTACGCTGGAGAATTTCACTCATTTTATCTTTTTTTCGGGTGACGTTATCCAACTGATCGATGCCCTGCTCCAACAAATCGTGCAGCTGGGGTCGATCTGCTTGAAAACGTTGAAGTTCACGCCGGATTTCATCAGGCGCAAGCACCTTGTCGGGGGCAAAGGTAAGCTTCATCGGCATGGCATCGGCGTGCTTCTTGCGCTTCAAACTGCCGATGAGCACGCCCACATGAAGCGCTACTGTCAGCGCGCCCCAGGCAATCCAGCAAAGCAGGATATACCTGTCCGCCTGCAAAATGCCAAAGTTGATGATCCACTCTGTGCGGTTGATGGTTAAAAGCCACACTAGCGCAACCAAAAGAATGGCCTCCATGGGGATCAGGCGTGCGGGTAATGTTCTGGTCTTCTTCATGCTTTCTCGCCTCCATAAACGCGTTATCCATTTGATTATAACATTAACCATCCATGGCGCATAGCAAAACGTATCACAATGTCGTTTGGGTTGCTGAAGTGCAGCAAATTGTCGCAGATGCCATCTGGCAGGAGATAACTCCTTCGTGGCAGCGGAATGGAATGAGATGGATTTTGGAAAGGTCAGTTGGTATCAAACGGTGAAAGGAGAATGAATGGGACAGGTACCAGGACGACTGATTTCATTTTATAGAAATCACAGGATTGGATCTTTTTAATGAAAACGATAGGGGAAGCGAACGCTCATTTTATGTGAAAGGTTTCGGAGCAACTGCGTGTATTCTGCAGATGACCTATTCGTTGCTGAGGGGATGTTCACTTTTTGGATTCTTGCTCCGCAGATAATCAAAGCAGCAGTTCGCGTTCTCCGGATATTTGAGTTTTTTAAGCTCCGCTTCGGTTCCTGCCTCGCAGGCAGCCTGATAGTACGCAGCTTTGTAGTTGATATGGGCCAGCTCTTTTTGCATCTCGGCGATGCGCTGTTCTGTGGCGCGTTTGTGCGAAAGCACAATGCGGTAACGCTCCTGAAGCGTGCTGTCGCCCTGCCCGCAAAGCGCTACAAAGCGTCGGATGTTCTGGATGGGCATGCCTGTATTCTTCAAGCATGAGATCAGCGAGAGCCAATCCATATCCCCTTCGCCATAAACGCGACGGTTGGAACCGTTGCGTTGAACGGGTTGCAGCAGACGCTCCGCCTCATAGTAACGCAGAGTGGATGCGGAAAGTCCTGTTAAATCCGATACTTGCCGAATGGTGTATGTCACGAGGTTTCCTCCTAATAATTTACTGCTATTGACTTAAAGCATACTTTAAGAAGTATACTCCAATTGCAGGAAAAATCAATCACACGGACATCCGCTAATGGAAGAAAGGGTTGAATATGGAAGATTTTCGGTTTTATGCACCCACTTACTTTGCCTTTGGAAAAAACAGCGAACAACAAACCGGAGAACTGGTCAAGCGGTTTGGGGGGCACAAGGTGCTCATTCACTATGGCGGCGGCTCAATCAAGCGCAACGGCGTATATGATCGGGTTGTGGCGTCACTGAACGCCGCAGGTATACCTTTCATTGAGCTGGACGGCGTTCTGCCCAACCCGCGCAGCGCATTGGTATATCAAGGCATCGAACTGTGCCGCAAAGAAGGGGTCGACTTTATTCTTGCGGTGGGCGGCGGAAGCGCGATCGACTCGTCCAAGGCTATCGCTGCGGGCGTGTCTTATCCGGGCGATTTCTGGGATTATTATGCTACCGGCAAGCCTGTGGAGGTTGCTCTGCCGGTCGGCACGGTGCTCACCATTGCTGCAGCCGGCAGCGAGGGATCGCCTGACACGGTCATCACCCACGAAACCGGCATGTACAAGCGCGGCGCATCCGGCGAAGCTCTGCGCCCCAAGTTCAGCATTATGAACCCCGAATCCACCCTTACCCTTGGCGCCTATCAGACTGCTTGCGGGATGACGGATATCATGGCGCATGTGTGTGAACGCTACTTTACCAACACGAAGGATGTCGAGATCACCGACCGCCTGTGCGAAGCTGTGCTGAAAACCATGATTGAGGAATCCCCCAAAGTGATCGCAAACTTGACGGACTATCAGGCACGCGCGAACATCATGTGGGCAGGCATGGTAGCGCACAACAACATCGTGGGTGTGGGGCGCGCACAGGATTGGAACAGCCATCGCATTGAACATGAGCTTTCCTCCATGTACGATGTGGCACACGGTGCGGGGCTTGCGGTGATTATGCCCGCATGGATGAAACATGTGATGAAGCACGATGTGAACCGCTTTGCACAGTTCGCAGTACGCGTGTGGGGCTGTGACATGGACTTTGCCAACCCCGAGCGCACGGCATCGGAAGGCATCACGCGTTTCCGTGCCTTCCTGACCGCTATCGGCATGCCTGCGACGTTTGCGCAACTGGGCGCGAAAGCGGAGGATATCCCCGCGATGGTCGATCATCTGTTCAGTGCGGAACAGGAGCCGCTGCCGGGGTTCATGCAGCTATCCCGTTCCGACGTGGAGGCAATCTACCGGCTGGCGCTGTAAAAGGCATCGTAGGGCATTCGGTTGTTCTGCCACCTCTAGGGCTTCTTTCCATTTGGGGAGAAGCCTTTTTGTTTTGCGGAAGGTTGTCTGTGGGCATGCAATATAGTTGCAAAGAAATATTGAGAATGAAGGGATGCGAAGGCAAAGAAAAGACATGCGGAAACTTTTCTGTTGCATCCGCAAATGCGATTTCCTTCGCCTTGCACTTACCATCTATCCGTAATCAAAAATAGGCCTCTTCCAAAACTGGAAGAGGCCAATAGGAAGCACAGTGCTCGAAGAGCTGTGGGTTCTTAAAGAAACTTTTACTTCGCGTACTCAGTGGAGCGAGTCTCACGGATCACGTTTACGCGGATCTGACCCGGATACTCCAGTTCCTTTTCGATGCGCTTGGCGATGTCCTTGGCGAGAATTTTGGTGCCCTCGTCCGTAACGTCTTCGGGCTTAACCATGATGCGCACCTCGCGGCCGCTCTGGATGGCGAAGCACTTCTCCACGCCCTGGAAGGAGTTGGCGATCTCTTCAAGCTTCTCAAGGCGCTTGATGTAGTTTTCCAGGCTCTCGCGGCGTGCGCCCGGGCGTGCGGCGCTGATGGCGTCGGCAGCCTGCACAAGTACGGCTTCGATGGTCTGGGGTTCCACATCGTTATGGTGAGCGAGGATTGCATGAATCACGTCGGGGCTCTCATGGTACTTGCGGGCAAGTTCGCCGCCCAGCGTTACGTGCGTGCCTTCGGCTTCATGATCGACAGCTTTGCCGATGTCGTGCAGCAGACCCGCGCGCTTGGCCAGCGCCACATCGGCGCCAAGCTCGGCAGCCATCATACCGGCAAGATGGCTGACTTCGATAGAATGCTTCAAAACGTTCTGGCCGTAGCTGGTGCGATACTTGAGACGACCCAGCAGTTTCACCAGTTCATGATGAATGCCGTGCTGATGGGTTTCAAACACAGCCTGATCACCGGCTTCGCGAATCTGGTTGTCGACTTCCTTCTTGGCTTTCTCGACCATTTCCTCGATGCGGGCGGGGTGGATGCGGCCATCCACAATCAACTTTTCAACTGCGATACGGGCAATCTCGCGGCGTACGGGGTCAAACGCGCTCACAATCACAGCCTCGGGCGTATCGTCGATGATCAGGTCAACGCCGGTGGCGGTTTCAAGGGCGCGGATGTTGCGGCCTTCGCGACCAATAATGCGACCCTTCATATCGTCGTTGGGCAGGGTAATTACGGAAACAGTGCTCTCTGCCACGTGGTCGGAAGCGCAACGCTGAATCGCGAGTGCGATGATGTTGCGGGCTTTCTTTTCGCCCTCTTCACGCGCTTTGGACTCGATATCGCGCACCATGGCAGCGGCATCATGATAAGCTTCCTTCTGGATGCGGCTGACCAAAGTCTGGCAGGCTTCGTCCTGCGTCATACCGGCGATGCGCTCCAGTTCCTCATCCTGCTTGTGATGGCTCAACTCCAGGTCTTCTTCAACCTTTTGCAGCTGTGTAGCCTTTACATTGAGCTGGGTTTCGCGGTTTTCAAGCGAATCCTGCTTTTTATCGAGCGTTTCTTCCCGTTGGAGGATGCGGCGCTCGCTTCGCTGAACTTCCGCGCGACGATCACGGCATTCGCGATCCAGCTCGGTTTTCAGCCGGAGTACCTCCTCTTTGGCTTCGAGGATGGTCTCCTTTTTGCGCTCGTCTGCTTTGCGCATCGCATCGTCCAGAAGATTCTTGGCATATTCTTCCGTGCGTCCGATTTTCTTTTCAGAGGCTTGCTTGCGGTATGCGTAGCCGCCCATACAACCAACGATGGCTGTAATTACGGCAATCAGTATACTTATGATCGGGTTCAACTGAATCGGCTCCTTTCTTGAGTGAAATTCTTATTTCGTTTTTATATGGCATTGCGGTTTTCTGCAAACACAGAAAAAGCCCCCGGGTACTTACCCGCGCGGCTGCTGCTTTTCAACATTTCAAGGATGGCAATATGACTTTGGCTCCGACGTTCGCGGTTACACGCACATGCGACGGCATAGCTTAAAAGCATATGACCGCGGCAGCGTTATCGACGCTCAAAACATATACTCTGACGGTGCAGGCACCGCCATTTGCAAAACCCGCTGCCAAAAGTTTGGCACGCGCACAGACAAAGCAGTCTGAGTACGCCGCGGAGAAGCCGATCCATGGAAATCTATTCCAATAACAGCTGGGACGCCTCCCAATAAAGAAGGTATGCCCCAATCAGCCGACGCTACTATTGTATACGCATGCGCACAATCTGTCAAGCAAGTCGGAGACGCCATGAAATGTAGGACTACAATACATGTTGGACACCAAAGAAAAAAGGATGAAGGATAAGGCGAAAACGGGTATAGTTGAGTTGCAAGACACCAACCAAACCGAAAGGAGCCTTACCCTTCATGAACAGCATAACACAGGATATGAAGTATCGGCAATCCCTCATGACGTATGCTAAGAACCATGGTGTGAGCCAAGCGAGCCGGAAGTACAATAAAAGCCGTTCCTACATCTACTTCTGGGTAGCCCGTTACGATGGCGGCATCGAATCCCTTAAGCCAAAGTCCAAGCGTCCAAAACGCCATCCCAACCAACATACAGAAGAGGAAATCAAATTCATCACCGACATGCGGCGACGCAATCCTGACCTTGGCATGATCGAACTTTGGCACCGAATGCGTCAGCGCGGATATAGCCGCTGTCCTGAAAGCCTATACCGCAACATGCGTAAACTGAACATGTTTCCCAAGGAGAAGCCCAAGAAGAAATATACGGCCAAGCCATACGAGCAAATGACGCATGCAGGCGAACGTGTTCAAGTGGACGTTAAGGTTGTGCCCAGGAGGTGCATTACCAATCCAGAGCTGAAGCTGTTCCAATACACGGCAATCGATGAGTTTTCAAGGCTGCGATTCTTAAGCGCGTACCCTGAACAGAGCACCTATTCGTCTGCCGATTTTGCAAAGCGCGCCATCCTTTGGTATAAGCGGCGAGGGATACACATCGGGTGTATTCAAACGGACAATGGCTTTGAGTTTACCAACCGCTTCTCAAACAGTAAACGCGATATACCAACCCTGTTTGAAGCGACTTTGGCTACCGAAGGAATACGCCATAAGCTCATCCGCCCCTATACGCCGCGGCACAACGGCAAGGTGGAACGCAGCCATCGCGAAGACCAGAAGCGTTTCTACGATTCCCACGCCTTCTACTCGCTGGACGATTTTGGTGGGCAGCTCGCTGCCCACCAAAATCGAAGCAACAATCTTCCCATGCGACCCCTCGGCTGGCTTTCGCCTCGTGAGTTCCTTCGCAACCACACTGTCCAACATGTTTGACAAACCTACATGGCAGGTTGTTTGACGATTTTTGAACAATTTGAAAATCGCCCTTTTATTTGGGTAGTCCGGAATTGATGCCATACTGCCGGGGTTCACAAAATACCGAACATATCGATATGTTCTTCGAAATTTATACGGAATTCTTATTTTGCCTTTCCTTTGTTTCTCAATACCTTACCGCAGCAAAGCCTTTTGATGCAAATGCTGTACGCTTCTCGCATGTGTTATCCTCCCCGCCAGACCTTCCCGAATTTTCGTTTGACATCCGCATCCCGCAGGCATATACTACCCATGACAGAAGAATACAGGTTCTATTTCGGTTGACGGTCAGGGGAGAGAGCGGAACGCTGAAAGGCATTTCCGCCGCCGAAGGTGCAAGCTCGCACAAGCTCTCAGGCAAAAGGACCCGGACCCGACGAATCTCTGGAAAGCAGCAATGCACCGAAGAGGCAATCCGCAAGGCATTTTCGCCTATGCGGTGAAACTTTCAGGTAAACGGACAGAGGCGCGCAGAAAGCGGCGAATTCTCGCCACCTTTCTTCAGCGCCTGTTTTTTTGCGCCGTGATGTCCACCGTAAACCCGAACGATCCTGCTTCAGGTAGCGCCATTGTCATGGGCGAAACCGCGAAATCCAGACGGTTATAGAGAATACCGAACGGTTTCGATCCTTTCGTGTACCGGCAACAGCGCTTCTGACGGATCATGTTTCAGGGCTTGAAAGTGGCATTCAATCTGAAAGGAGTGGGAACATCCATGAGTGAAACCGAGACCCTGCTGAAAACGCCGCTTTATGAAAAGCACGTGTCAAACGGGGGCAAAATTGTCCCATTTGCAGGGTATCTGCTGCCTGTGCAGTATGAAGCCGGAGTGATGAAAGAGCATTGCGCCGTGCGTGAAGGTGTTGGCCTGTTTGACGTAAGCCACATGGGAGAGGTCACCTTCAAGGGTCCGGACGCGCTAGCCAACATCCAGCACCTGCTGTGCAATCAATACAGCACTTTACAGGATGGGCGCGTGCGCTACAGCCCCATGCTCAACCCACAGGGCGGCGTGATCGATGATGTGCTTGTATACCGATATTCTCAGGATGACTATCTGATGGTGGTGAATGCCGCCAACCGTCATAAGGATGTAACGCATATCCTTGCCGAAAAGTTTGGCAATGTGGAGATCGTCGACATCTCCGATATCGTTGGACAACTCGCTTTGCAAGGGCCAAAAGCCGAAGCGCTCATGAAAACCCTCGTACCGGAGGAAATGATACCTCAAAAGTATTACAGCTTTACCCCCGATGTGGCTGTGGGCGGCGTTAATGTGCTGCTCAGTCGCACCGGATACACCGGCGAGGATGGTTTTGAGCTATACTTCAAACCGGAAGAAGCAGAGAAACTCTTCGATATTCTGCTTGCTGCAGGGAAGCTGTTTGGCTTGCAACTGTGTGGGCTGGGTTGCCGCGATACCCTCCGCATGGAGGCTGCGATGCCCCTGTACGGTCATGAGATGGACGATACCGTCTCTCCTTTGGAAACAGGACTCGGCAACTATGTCAAACTGGATAAGCCGGAGTTTATCGGCCAAAAGGCTTTGCTCGCCGCAGGAGCGCCCAAGCGCGCGCGCATCGGGCTGAAAATGATCGGGCGAGGCATCGCACGTGAGCATTTCCCTGTATATGCAGGTGACAAGCTTGTGGGGCACACCACTAGCGGCACACACTGCCCGACCGTTGGCCCCGTAGCCATGGCATTGGTTGAAGCGCCATACACTTCGATTGGCGATAAACTATCTGTGGAAATTCGCGGTAACCGTGTTGAAGCTCAAATCGTCCCGCTGCCCTTCTACGCCCGTAAGAAATAGGTAAACGGCCTTGTTGTTTAATGAAATAAAACATCTACTAATTAAGGAGGCAATCTTTATGAAAATCAAAACCGACCGTCTGTACTCCAAAAGCCACGAATGGGTGCTTTTTGAAAATGATACTGTCGCTACCATCGGTCTCACCGACTTTGCCCAAAGTGAGTTGGGTGACCTTGTGTTTGTGAATCTGCCACAGGTTGGCGATGCTGTGACCGCCGGAGAAACCTTCGCAGATGTAGAGAGCGTTAAAGCGGTGAGCGATGTGTACTGCCCTGTGACCGGCACGGTTGTCGCCATCAACGAAGCGCTGCTGGATTCCCCCCAGAAGATTAATGAAGATGCGTTTGACGCTTGGCTCATCAAAGTGGAAAAAATCACCGACAAAGGTGAACTGATGGATGCCGCCGCCTATCAGGCAATCACTGCAGAATAAGCACCTTCTGAGGAGTTATCCAGTCTAGGGTGTTTAGCCCTTTCTTGGCTCCCACATTTGGAGCCTGAAAATTGAAGAACAAGAGGGTAAGCTAATGAGCCAATATGTACCGCATACCCCGGCTGAAACGCAGGCGATGCTCGCGGAACTCGGCCTAGTCGGCATAGGGGAGCTGTTTGCTGATGTGCCAAACAGCGTGAAACTGACCGCCCCGGTGCCGCTCCCTAATGGCCTCAGTACGTTGGAGACCATGCAGGCCATGGAAGAATTGGCCAATCAGAACATCCGCTACCATCTCACGCTGCGCGGCGCGGGCAGTTATGATCACTTTATTCCGCCGCTGGTGAAACAAATCACTGGGAAAGAGGAGTTTGTTACTGCCTACACCCCCTATCAGGCCGAGCTTTCGCAGGGTATTTTACAGAGCATTTTCGAATACCAGACGATGATCTGCGAACTTACCGGCATGGATGTAAGCAACGCGGGCGTGTATGATGGGGCAACCGCTGCTGCCGAGAGCGCGGTGATGTGCCGTGAACGCAAACGCACCGTCACGCTGGTGTCTGCTTGCGCCCACCCCGATACCCTAGCGGTGATGCGCACCTATTGCTACGGTACAGGCGATGAACTGCGCATGATTCCCGAAAAGGACGGTCACACCGATCTTGCTGCTTTGCGGGCGATGCTGGGCGATGATGTCGCAAGCGTCTACATTCAACAGCCAAACTTCTACGGCATTTTGGAGGATGTATCGGCGTTGTTTGCCACCGCGAAAGCGGGCGGCGCAAAGTGCATTCTCGGGGCGAACCCAATGACTCTCTCGGTTTTGCCCAGCGGTTCGGAAGTCGGTGCGGATATCGTCTGCGGCGATGTCCAACCCTTTGGCTTACCCATGGCGTTTGGCGGCCCCTCGGCGGGTTATATGGCTGCGACAACCGCGATGCAGCGAAAACTGCCCGGTCGCATTGTGGGTCAAACGACCGACGCGCAGGGTCGCCGTGCATTTGTGCTCACACTTCAGGCGCGGGAGCAGCACATCCGCCGCGAAAAGGCTTCCAGCAATATTTGCAGCAATCAGGCACACTGTGCGCTCACCGCGTCGGTCTATGCGACGTATCTGGGGCAAAAGGGCATCGAGGCTGTCGCAAACAGCTGTATGGCCAAAGCGCATGCCTTTGCGGGCATGCTCACCGCCATCCCCGGGATAACACTGCGTCATACCGGCGAATTCTTTCATGAGTTTGTCACCAACTTGCCAATAGCACCAGAAAAAGTGGAAGCTGCGTTGGAAGCCGAAGGCATCTTAAGCGGTTTGCCAGTTGACGGCGGCATGCTTTGGTGCGTAACGGAAAAGGCCGGCAAGGCGCAGCTTTTGGGGGTGGCCGAACTGGTGAAGGAGGCATGCGCAAAATGAGTGATACTGTTTTGCTTTCCTATGAAAAAAGCGTGCAGGGGCGTGGCAGTGAAATCATCCCTGCACTGGACGTACCCGCCTACCATCTGCCGGAAAAGTTTGTCCGTAGAGCAGCGCCTGCACTTCCTCAGCTTGCCGAGATTGATGTGGATCGTCATTATACGGAGCTTGCTCACCGCGCCTATGGCGTCAACTGCGGGTTCTATCCACTCGGAAGCTGTACCATGAAATATAACCCCGCCGTCAATGAAGCCGCGGCAGCACTTCCCGGTTTTACGGGCGCTCATCCTCTCGCTCCCACGCATGCCGTACAAGGATGTCGTGCTGTGATGGACGAACTAGCACGCGACCTGTGTGATATTGCGGGTATGGATGCGTTCACACTGCAACCCGCAGCCGGTGCGCATGGCGAGCTTATGGGCATGTTGTGTGTGAAGGCTTATCACGAAAGCCGCGGCGATGAAAAACGGGTAAAGATGCTCGTGCCCGACAGCGCCCACGGGACCAATCCCGCCAGTGCCGCCATGGCCGGCTTCACCGTGGTTAATGTACCGAGCCGCACCGATGGCTGTGTGGATCTGGATGCACTCAGCACACTGCTGGGCGATGATATCGCAGGCATGATGATGACGAATCCGAATACATTGGGCTTGTTTGAGAAGGATATTCTCAAAATCAGTCGAATGGTACATGCATCAGGGGGACTGATGTATTACGACGGCGCGAACCTCAATGCCATTTTAGGCGTTGCTCGCCCCGGCGATATGGGCTTTGACGTAACACATCTCAACCTCCACAAAACCTTCTCCACTCCGCACGGTGGCGGTGGCCCCGGCAGCGGGCCAGTAG